>Ga0208553_1000060_pt1 | contig 47461 bp, 58 predicted proteins | sample 6_EtaG_FD_184079 | JGI IMG/M metagenome (GOLD analysis project Ga0208553, IMG submission 184079) | Marine viral communities from the Subarctic Pacific Ocean - 6_ETSP_OMZ_AT15160 metaG (SPAdes) (version 2) | ecosystem: Environmental > Aquatic > Marine > Oceanic | place: Pacific Ocean | collected...
GAGCTTAGTACATTCAGTGGTATCCTTTGGCAATTCTATAAGTATAATTGAATAGCCAAATAGATTGAATAGTTTGTTTAGTAGTTGCTTTATCATTACGAACTCCTTTATTTAGTTGAACTAAAAGAAGAATACGATGTACTAAACGTATGGATTCCTCAGTCTGGTATAAGTAAGGCTAAAGTGTACTCAACTACTGTCACCCTTGTCCTGCCTTACGGTTATTATACCAGATAGAGGAACACCATCTATAAGGGAGTCTGCTTTACCCACCCTCCTGACAGGGGCTCGCCGCAGGCGAGGGGCTGGCGAGCTGGTGGTCATGGGCGGGGGCGTAGCCTGATGACGCAGTCATCAACGTAATGCAAACTCAACGAACGGTTTCAACCTAATAAGACATCGAACACCCTAATTGAATGGGGGTAGGTTCTTGTTTAACCTCACACTCCCATTCTTGATATATTTTCAGAATCTAGTACCTGTACAAAAGTATTGCAAAGTATAGCGAGTTAAAGTTAAACTTGAGCATGAGTAAAGTAGAGTATGAAATATATGATCCTTTATTAAACACATGGGTGTTAAGATCCATGCCTTTAGAAGATTTTAATAAAATTATATCTGAAATACATGGCGACAACGACATATATGAGGCAGAGCATAAGATAGCTGTAAGGATTATAGAGGGTATCTTAAACAAACCCAAAGTGGAGAGTATGGATTAAGAATAGTATTATATATAGTGTTATAGTATTATGAATACATATGCGATATACATAGAGGTGTATCTTAATAAGTATAGTATTATACATAGTATGTAATGGAGACAATTCAGAGACCTCGGGGTAAGTTCACTGGTACTTGGACTGTTTACACTAAAGATGAAGCAGACGAGCAAGGAATTGCCTATAAGCATTGGAGCAAGGCGAATCCTGGGGAAATGGCTCTTTCTGATGATGGATATGTAGGAGAATGTCTCTTTAGAAAGGAGCACAAAGACAAGAGAAACAGGGTAAGAATTATTATAAAGACCTGTTATGGTGTACAGTGGTATCCTGGTTCTTCAAAGCTGCTGTTTGAGCCGAACAGGGCTGCACACAGATATTGTTACATAAAACCTCGTGACTGGGCTGAGCAGGAGGCGAACAAGACACGCACCAAAACCACTGTAATGGCATATGTAACACAGCTTTTGAGTAACAATCAGATAGATTGGGATCTTTTAGGCCGTATATACAGACCTGATCAGTTAATACCAAAAGCCACTGTAAGGAGATTATTCAAAGAGGAGCGAATAATGGAAATGGTAGAAGAGAAGCTAAAGGAAGTTTTATCAAAGAATGGCGTTAATCAGGACTATGTGATCAAAACTGTCCTAGAGGCAATAGACATTGCTAGGGGAAAAGGCGATGTGAGCGGTATTCTTCGAGCTACCGAAAATTTTATGGATCTATTAGAGATGAAACCCTCTAAGAAAGTCATTACCGATACTATTGAGATCGATATGACTAGACAGATAGCCGATAAAATAGCGACAGAGGAGAATAAGCTAAAACTTGGACAGCGAGTCGAGCAGAATGAGCCAAGACAACCTTGACGCATTATATAACGGTACCGATACGTTGTCAATAGCTCTTGCACAGTTAGAAATAGCACTTTCTGCATTAGAAAGGATTGCAACTTCTGATGAAAACCTTCCTTTCTGGCTAAATAGGCTGGCAGAAAGCGCATTATCACGAATTGACGGTGTTCAGGCTTCTTCAACATTGGATGACTACTAAAATGCGTTATCCAGGCCCCGATGCCAGCTGGTGGAAGATGGTTAAGTACCTTATTTACCTCGAACCAGACTTTAAGACACTTATAATCGTATTATTCAAGATGACATGGAAGAAGATAAAAGAGCTATTCTACAGAAACTAGAGAACGACATGGTGCTTTTTGGTAGGATCGCAGTGCCTAACATGTTTGTAGCTCCTTCTCCGAAATTTCACTATGAAATAGCCGATGTTCTTATGGATAAAAGTAACGGTCAGGTAAATATCATAGCTCCTAGGGGTCATGCGAAAAGCTCCATCGTTGGGGGGATATTCCCACTTTATCATCTGCTATTCGATAAAGGGAAAAAACTTATAGTTCTTGTCAGTAGGACACAAGACCACGCTGTAAAACTTCTAGGAACAATAAAAGACACATTTGACTATTCTAAGGAGTTCAGGTCTCTCTTTGGCTATTGGGGAATGCATTCAGCAAAGATATGGACTAGAGCTGAAGTAGAGCTAAAGGATGGCTCAGTTATTGTCTGTAAGGGTACAGGACAGCAATTAAGGGGAATAAAGGTCGGTAACCAGCGTCCTACCTTAATTATCGTAGACGATCCTGAAGATGAGAACAACACTAAGACTGCAGAAGCGATGGAACAGAATCTTAGGTGGCTCTTACAGTCAGCAGTTCCATCTTTAGACCCTTCTAAAGGAAGAATAGCTATTATTGGAACTCCCCAGCATCAGAGATGTATGGTTGAAACTCTTAAAGAGATGAATGGATGGACTAATATGCATTTTGCCCCTGATCTTGACAAAGGGATTGCATTATGGGAAGAATGGCACCCAATAGAGAAGCTAAAAAAGAAGAAAGATGAATTAGCCTCTATTAATCGTGTGTCTGTCTTTTATAGAGAATACCTATGTCAGATAGTAGGTGATGAGGATCAGCTCTTCAAGGAAGAGTATCTTCAGTACTATGATGCTGAATTCTTCCTGGATGCTGAGAATAAGGCATTCATGAGGTTTGCTGACGATGAGGATAGGCCTGTTAATGTCTTTATGGGTGTAGATCCAGCCTCATCTACTCGTAGAACAGCAGATTATTCGACAATAGTCGCTGTAGCTATCGATAATAGTAACAATAGGTATGTTTTGCCTTACTACCGTAAACGTGCTACTCCCCTAGATTTAGCGGAATCCATCATAGATTACTACAATACCTATAAACCTCAGAAGACTAGGATCGAATCAGTTGGCTATCAGGAGATGCTTAGGGAATATCTGAGAAGACGATGCGATGAAGAAGGGCTGTTTATACCAGGATTGGAAATTAAGGAGCGACCTAGGACCGCAAAAAGCTACAGATTAGAAACCATGCAGCCGTTTATGGCTCAGAAGAAGCTATATATACAAAAAGACATGCAGGAGCTAAAAGATGAGCTCTTATTGTATCCCAGAGGTAGAAATGACGATTTACTAGATGGTCTGTACTATGCTACTAAAAATGTCTATTCTCCCTATCACACCGAAATATCTGAGGAAAAGGTCAAAGTTATCCGTAAAAAGAAGGAACGTACTTCAGATTGGCTCATTGCATGAAACTTTATCAATATTTATGCGTAAAATTGCACGTTCATGAACTTTAATTATATGGAGTGTTATGCCAGCTAAAGACCCATCCGTACAATTAACACAAGATTTACTACAGGAATACTCTTCGGCTCGTTCTGCGTGGTTTAAACAGGCCTCGGAGGATAATGAATTTCGTGCTGGCAAGCAATGGTCTACTAAACAGGTTAATTCTCTTAGAGACCGCAATCAAGAGCCTGTAGTAGTCAATGTTATCCTTCCAGCAGTAGAGCAGGCAAAAGCCCTTCTAACTGCGAATAAACCACGTTTCCAGGCCACTGCACGTGAAAATTCCGATATTAAGACTGCGAAGGCCTTTTCTGACCTTATGACCTATATTTGGGACAACTCTAGCGGTAATATGGAATTAAAGCAGGCAATAGACGATTATTATGTCAAAGGCATGGGGGCTCTAATGGCTTATTACGATCCTCATGAAGATTTTGGTAAGGGTGAAATATTCCTACGTTCTATTAATCCTTTTGATCTATATCTAGATCCTAGCTGTAAAAGTCCTTTCGCAAGTGATTCTACACATATGATTGTAGCTAAACGTATAATGCGTTCTCAGCTTAAGAATCTTTATCCAGATTATGCAGACATCATAGATAGAGCCCAAGAGACTAGTTATATAGCTGGCTCCTCTACCTCGCGGTTTGGGCTCTTTGATGAACAGTTATCACCACAGGATATCTCTCAAAGACAGCGTGTTGCTGATAATGACGTAGAATTAGAGGTTATGGATAGATATACTAAAATTAGAAAACCTCTTTGGCATTGCTATGATCCATATAGCAATGAAGAGAAAATACTTACAGATAGACAATATGAGGCTTATTTAGAAGAGCCCGCCTTTATTGTCACTACTCCTGATGGGAAAGAAGAGATTATTACTGAAAAGAATCAAGTAGCAAACCTTTTAGGTATTTATGACTCTATGGGTATGGTCTTTCATACTGAAATAGACGAAGCATCTGGACAACAGGTAACATTACCTGGTGAGGATCCAAATGGTCAAACAACTGTTTCTATACAGGGGATCACTAAGAAACTGCTCGAAAAACGCAAGGAGATCGTCTGCAATAATGTACTGCTCAATAGGATAGTACACATGCTGTGTGTTGGCGATGAGCGTCTATATGAACATGAACTTCCTGTTGATACATATCCAATAGTTACGCTTATGAATGGTTTCCATAGAAATCCCTATCCGCAAAGCGATGTTCGTATAGTCAGGGGACTACAAGAATATATTAATAAAATACGTTCTCTTATTGTAGCACATGCGTCTAGTTCTACGAATGTTAAGCTTCTTATACCTAGAGGATCCATGGATAAACAAAGATTGGAAGAAGAATGGGCTAGAGCGGGTACTGCTGTCATCGAATTTGATCCAGAACTTGGCCAACCTATCGTAGCAGGCCCTGTTCCCCTCCCTAATGAACTTTATAAGAATGAGGCAGATGCAAAGGCAGATGTTGAACGAATTCTTGGTATATATGCTATGATGCAGGGGCAAGCAGAAGGAGCTCCTCAAACCTATAAGGGCACTATTGCCCTCGATGAATATGGGCAGCGTCGTATTAAATCTAAGCGTGATGATATCGAAGACGGAGTAAACCAGCTAGCTAAGGTAATAGTTCAAATGATTCAGACCTATTATACAGAGACGAAGATAGTACGCCTTATAAATCCTAACATGGCTCCCTCAGAAATTTCTATAAACTATAATCTTCACGATCAGCTTACAGGTGAAGTTATAGAAAAGATTAATGACGTTACTACTGGTAAATACGATGTAATAGTCATTACAGGATCAACATTACCATCTAATCGTTGGGCAAGGTTTGAATATTACATGCAGCTATATCAGACAGGTATTATTGATCAGATAGAGGTACTAAAACAAACAGATGTAGCTGACGTTGAGGGTGTCCTTAAACGCAAGGATATGATCATGCAGCTACAAGGACAACTACAGCAGGCAGGCGAAGAGATAAAGAAACTAAAAGGAGATTTACAGACTGCTCAACGAGAAAGTATGCACGACAAGAAACGTGTGGAAGTAAAAGAATTTGAAAAGAAGCTGGCCAAGGCTGAGGCAAAAGCAGAAATGACCTCATCTTTATTTCAAGCTAGGGCTGGAGATGAACTAAAAAAGCTAAAGGAAGAAACTAAAGCTGCTGAGAAAGAAGCCAAAAGGATAACACCACTATGAACCCACTATTTGCGTTAATGGCAAAGAATACCCAAGAACAAAGTGACCCTTATTATGAACAAAGTGACCCTTATTATGAAACAGGGCTTAATGCTCCAGGCATGAGAGGATCTGATCCATCTATGGATTATAATTCTTTAATGCTTAATCCCCCGCCATATTCAAGGGGGATAGCTGGAAACATAACTTCGACTGAAGATATGACTCCTTTTGATTATGATGCACTGGTGAAACAAAGACAGGCTCAGAATCTTATTGATAATCCAAATATGGATGAGTGGCCCATAGATCCTAGATTAGCTGCGAGACAAAGAGCATCAGAAAGAAGAGAGGCTAGTAGACTAAAAGCATTAAATAGAAGAGGAGCCAGTAGACAAAGAGCAACAGATAGAAGAGAGGCTAGTATAGATAGACTCTCAGAAAGACAAGCTCTTAGCGATCAGCGTCGTGTACAAAGGCAAGTCGAAATGGAAGATACAAGAAATCGTGCGTCTAGTAGAAGAGAATTAAAAGTTCAGGAAGCTGCTGAGAATAGGGCTGCAGCTAAAATACGTGCATTAAGCCGTATGCCAGGTATAGCTAGTAGTATGGGTCCACGTGTACCAAATTTTGCACCAGAGAAAATAGAACAAGTATATGATCCACTGGCTTTAAGAGACAGATGGAGAGATAATAAGGGTCTATTTCAAGGTGGCCGAGAAGGAAGGTTATTTGGCAGAGCTAGAGATTGGGTAGAAGATAGGTTTTAAATAAGATGAAAATTATTAGTGAAAGGTTGTTGCTGTGGTAGTAACTACAAATAACCAAGGAGAGTAAAATGGATGCACAATTAGAGACACGTGATGCCGCTGAGTTCCCGATAGAAGATACACAGATACCTACTGAAGGTATAGATATCCAGGCTGAGAGCATTGATGAATTCGATGTTACAGGGGGCTTTGGTACGATCACGGAAGAGTCTATTGCTGCGGGTGATGAACTAGAACCGCAAATAGGCGACGATTCCCAGCCTAAAGACGATCCTCGTCGACATGAATTTTGGCAAAGTAAGCATGATAAGCTGTCGAATGAGAAGAGCGATTTGCAAAGACAGGTGTCATTTTATGAGAATACAATGGCACCATTAGAACATGCCCTTCAACAAAATCCAGATATTATGGATATGTTGGAACAGCGTGTTACAGGGCAATCGCAATCATTCTCCAATAGCCAACCTCAGGGTAATCAACAAATGAACCCTGAAGACCTATCGAAGATGCCAATACAGCCTACTAAACCGTCAAGTTATAACGAGGTAGACGCATATAGTGACCCAGAAAGTGAGTCCTTTAAGTATAACGCAAACATGCAGGGTTATCTTGTTGATAAAATAGCCGCTCTTGAACATGCGGATATTCAGCGAGAGAACGCATATCGTATGCAAGCTCAACAGCAGCGTACTGATGCTATTATTTCTAATGCAAGAACCTCTGCTCAGTCTTTTGGTGCTACTCAGAGTGAGGCCAATGAATTCGTTCAATGGCTATCAAATCCCGCTGAGGTAACACCAGAAAACATGTATCGCGTTTATAAATCTTTAAAGGGGGCTCCCACCCAAAGAAAGACCGAAGATAGAAAACGTCAGATGATGGATCAGCAGGAGCGTCTAAAGGCGCCCACACCTGCAGCTGTTCAAACTGGACAGTCTCCGTCTCCTAAATCTGCGGAAGATCTCTTCAACGATGGGTTACTAAATTATAAACGATAGAATAGGAGGGATTAGCAATGGCTGTTAAAACCCTAGGTACAGGAGGCTCGACTGGTATATTATACCTGGACAGGCGTGACTTCTACATTGATCCACAGGTTGTAAAAGAGTTGTGGACAGATGTAGCTCCTTTTACAACTGTATTATCTAATAGAGAGACAAGAAGCTTAAATGATCCTATTTTTAAGATGTTTGAGCATCGTAATCCTTGGGTAGTCCAGAAAATCCAGCTATCGGGGGCGGTTTCCGACTTACTAGCTAATGGGACAGCACAAGATCTCCCAGCAGTAGAAGCAACAATCGGCCTTGAAGGTGGTGATGGTTTAAACACAACAGAGTACAGCTCATGGGCTGGACTTATTTGTGAGGTATGGGCATCAGGTGCTGTCTGGAATGGTGCTGGGGGTGGTGATATTACTGGCACAAGTTCAAAAGGTAGCGTACTGATAAGAGAAGGCTCTAATTCCGATTTCGAGATCTGTAACTTATCAGGTACTGATTTTGATATAGCAGCACATGACTGGTTAGTAGTGATAGGTAACGCACACGGCGAAGGAACAGAAGCGCCTGAAGCGTGGGCTGACGAACTGCAGGTTGTCTATAACTCGACTCAGATTTTCAAGACACCTCTTGAAATTACTGGTACGCTGTTACAGGCTTCTCTCAGAGGAGAAAGCTCAGAACTTGCTCGTCTTCGTTCACAGAAAAGCATGGAACACAAAATGCAGAAAGAACGTGCATTTTTGTTCGGCCAAAGGGTAGGAGGGACTAACCTAGACCAATCTGGAGAGTCTTTTGGTGATGACGGCGTAGATGACGGTGGCGGTAAGAAAGTACGGACTACATATGGTATGGTATCAGCACTAAATAAATACGGTGCTTCTTCTGGTGATGATCAATCAGTATTTACTATCTCAGAAGCTTCATACTCCTATAGTGATTTCGTAGATGACATGGAGAAGGTATTCCAGTATGTTCCAGATTCTGGAGTAAAACGTGCCTTCTGCGGATCTGGTGCATTAAGCTACTGGTCGAAAATGGCTGGTTCTGAGGGTATGGCTGGTAATTCAGGCTGGACAGTTAATCTGGGCGACATGAAACGTGATTCACTAGGCTTTAACTATAAAGTCTTAGAAACACCTCATGGCGTACTCCAGTTAATACCAACGCCTGCGTTAAGAGGCCCTTACAATGGCTACATGTTGGTTATCGAAGATGGTAACATGTTCCATGCTCAGTACCGTTCACCCATGTTCCAGGCTAATGTGAAGAGTGATAACGCATATGATGGTGTCAAAGATCAGTATTTCTCTGATGAAGGCATCGGAATCTCGCTTATCGAATCGCATAACTTGATGAAAGTCACAGCATAAGGAGGCTAAATCATGGCTAGACCTTATTTTGGCGGAACAAGCGCAGCCGTAAGGGATGTAACATCTAGTGCAACATTAGGTATGGCTGATAGTGGAAAAACTATCATACTAGATGGTAGTGGTGTCGAAGACGCAGCATTGGTGGTGACATTACCAGCTGCCGCAAATAAAGGATGTGAATATTCCTTTATCTTAAAGGCAATCGGAAATGAAGCAACAGAGGATGTGGACATAGTACGAGCGTCAGCAAGTGATAGTTTTGTTGGCTATATTGTCTCTGCAAGCGATCCTGTCGTAATCGCATCAGCAAGTACCTCAAATACTAGGATACGATTTGATCAAAGTGAGGGTGCTGACGCAGGTGATTGGGTCCATCTAATTAGTGACGGTTCAAGATGGCATGTCTATGGCGTATGTAGTGCTCAAACTTCCTCTACTCCAGTAGTGAAGCTCATCGATTCTTAGACAATGAGTATCTGATTATAGCAGAGCTAGAGGCAGGTCTTAATATGGCCTGCCTCAAACCTGCTTTTAAATTAAGGAAAGATTAGTATGGCAATAGCAGTTACATATCAAACACGTATAGAGGAACTCATAGGTAGCCTTAGCGATACAGCCGCAATAAGTAACGCTTTAAAAGACATTGCGAGAGAAATTATAAATACACTTCACCCGTTACTTTTAGAGTCAATGACTTACAAAAGAGAAGACACAAATGGTAATGGCGTTTTGCTGGGAGGTTCTAGTAAGATACTGTATGCGGATAAAGATGGCTATGAAGCACATCAGGTACATGCAAAATCTAGAGAAAGATACGAGGATAGTAACTCCCTATTTAAGGCAACCGCTAAAAGTCCTGTATTTTACGTATATGGTGACAAAGGATATGTAATACCAGATGGGGGTAATCTTTATACTGTCTATTATCCCTCAATTGCATATGATGATAACTATGGGGTGTACGCTAGCGGAACAGCTGGAGCACCAAATGTAGTAATTGAAGAAATGGAACCATTAATAGTATTAGGGGCTGCTGTTAGACTACGTATGCTCCAATTAATTGAGAAACGTGCAGATTTCCCTATTACTCTTGTAATAGCCGCTAGCCCACCTGATGTTCCTGGTATTACTATACCAGAAATAGATACTACAAATTGGTCAGCACCCGAATATAATGTTGATGTAGCAGCTGCTGAGTTTACTCAACTAGCCACTCTTATAGATACTGAAGAAGATGTTGAGCTGGCAATGGCTAAAATACAAGAGATATCAGCAATTATACAGAATGAGCTAAACGAGTTTAATGAAGTGAATACAGCATATCAAGCTTACATAGCTAAAGCTGTACAAGACGCTCAGTTTGTGTCAGCTGCAGAATCACAAGATATACAAAGATATGGTGCACAACTACAAGCTTATCAAGCAGATATTCAGAAAGAAGTAACAGCATTTACAAGTAACCTACAAATGGAAGGCGGAGAGCATAGTGCCATGATGCAGGAAATGCAAGCACTTCAAGCTCAATATCAATTTGGTTTAAGCACTCTTACAGGAGCAGCACAATAGAATGATTGCCGCATATAGATATAAAAGAAATCCAGAATTTCGTGACTCTGAAAGAAAAGCATATCTTAAAGATAGAGAGTATTGGGACTCATATCAGGGTAATGACTATGTAGATAAAGTAAGAGCTGATATAATAGAATCTGAACAACAAAAGGACAGGTTTGGACATGGAACTGATCAGAGACAAATAATAGAAGCAAGTGTGAAACTTATAAATGAGTTCATGCCTGAAATAGATAAAGAACTTAGAAAGGCTTTTGTAGAAGGCGATCTTCAAACTAAGGCTCAACTTTTACAAGAACATGCTAATGATACTGATGATAGACTATGGAGATCAAATGAGTGGATGTTTTTAGAACAAGCTCTTGGGAAATAATACAATAAAGGGATAAAGTTATGATGCCACAATTAATGATGTTATTAAGCAAAGCAGGTAAACTTGCAAGCAAAGCTGCAAATTACGGAGGCGCGTATAGCGCCAGAAACATTGGATCATACGGCGCAAAAAGGGCTGGAGAGATGTATGCTAAAAACCCTAGAGCATTTCAAATCGGAGGCGCTGCATTAGGAGGGGCCGCATTAGGAAGTGTGGCGGGGACAGCGTCAGACATAGATCGGTCATTCAGGGAGGGGGTGAGAGATCGATTTGGACATGGTATTGAATCTAGGAGTGATGGCATGTCTGATAAACAAGTAATGGATACACTAGAGGCTGCTGCAAGATACCTACAAAAAGGTGAAGAAATTCCCAATGAAATATTAGAATCATTAATGGGTCTAAACCCTAATGATTTTTCACAAGATGCTGGAAGTAGCTTAGCTGCCTTTCAATCGTACGTAGCACCTCAAGAAGATCCTCGCCACGTTATGTATTAAAATAGGATTAAAGATATGAAACAACAAGAAATGATAGAAGCCGTTCAACAGCATCATCCAATGATAGGGGAAACACAAATAAGATTATGGCTTAATGACGCTATAAGGGAATTTTGTAGAAAGACTAGATGTATTAAAGCTGTCTATCAGTTTGACACAACAACAGACACAAGATGGTATGGATTAGAAGATGAAATACTTGAAGTTACAGATGTTGACTTCGACGGTTATCGAATACCGAGACTAGTCGGAACACCTGAAAAGAAGGATCTAACATAATGGCAAAATCTTATACTAAACCAGAAGTATGGTGGACTGATAGACTTAGCATTGCTATTGCATCACAGTCTGGGGATACATTTTCAGGCCCTGCGGGGTCTAAGCAGGTTACACTGTACGTTATCAAGAGATGCGATCTTTTTACTGATGACCTTACTGAGGACTTAGCAGATTCTGGGCTTTTAGAAGAGTTTCATGATGCTATTGTCTCTAAAGGCATAGGGCGTGGCTATGAGATGTCTAATCCCCAATTGGCTGCATTTTGGGAGATGAAATACCACCAAAAACAATTAGATGGTAAAAGATATGCAAATGTGGGAGAAGATGGAAGTGGTTACATGGTTATAGGACAGGATTTCTAATGAATGAAATAACTCCAGTTGCTGAACAAGCGATGACCGAATATATTCATGGCAGACTTGAAGGCACATGGTCAGATATAGAAGCAAAATGGAACGACATTAGCAATGAATGGGATCATAGCTTTTATCAAATATTCACTAGCCTTGTAGTTCCAGAGCAATCAATGACTGAGTTTATTTTCACATAACATAATATGAAGGAGAGATTATGCCAGGATTAGCAAATATAGTTGTTAAGGATAGTTACAAGAGCCTTCTTCGTGTAGACAACAATACTAGTGGGATAACTGGTACAGCTCAACAGGTATATGATGGGGAAGGGACATCGTGCCCACTTTATCTGGGGTCATCATCTGTTGATATTTATGGGCTATTAACAGTCGGTATAAATGGTACTGGCTATGATGTCAAGTTCTATGGAGCTACGACTGACAAATATATGCTCTGGGACGAATCAGAGGATGAGCTAGTTGTTGAAGGAAGCATAAGTGCAAGTGGTGATCTCGACATAGGAGGTGATCTTGTCGTAGCGGGAGAGAGCACGTTTTCTAGCGATAGTGTATATCTTAAAAATGATGGATACAACTCAGGTACACCAGTAAAAGCATTATCATTAAATACATCAGATGGGGCAATTAAAATAGCAGGTGTTGAAGTGAAGACAACTGGAGTATTAAAACTTAAGACACTAACTCAAGCTGCTCAAGAAGCATTAACACCAGCTATTGGTGACGTTGTTATGAGAACAGATGGTATGTCACTTAAAACAGAGCCTTTTCTGTACGGTGACTAGATGACGATATTAAGAGATAGATATGAATCACAGAATAATGAAGATATGCTCGACATTAAAGAATTAGGATATCTACTTCAATTAGTTGATAGTGGGAATCATAGTGGGCTTATGTTGGAGCTAGCCCTTAGTGTAAAACACAAGCTCCAAGGTAGAATACAATCAATAATGAAAAATAAGGAAGAAATATAATGGCTGGTTGGAAAAAGTTACTCACAAGCGGAGACATTGTTAATGCTGACCTTTCTGGTTCTGCTGGGATTACAAGCGCTAATATAGCAGACGGAACTATCGACGCAGCTGCTCTAGGAGCTGATTGTGTGACAGCCGCAAAGATTGGTGACGATGTTATTAATAGCGAACATTACGCAGCAGGAAGTATCGACAATGAACACTTAGCAGCAAACAGTGTGGACTCGGCTCAATATGTAGATGACTCTATTGATAATGCTCACATAGCAGATGATGCTGTCGAGGGCGATCAAATACGTTCTGGGCAAGTATCTGGTGACCATTTAGCTGCAGATTGTATTACTGCAGCTAAGATAGCAGATAATGCTATCGGTAGTGAACATCTAGAAGATGATGCAGTCGGAGTAGCTGAACTTTCTGCTTCTGGTACAGCATCAAGTTCCACCTTTTTAAGAGGAGATAACACTTGGTCTACTCCTTCTGGTACTAACACTGAAGAAGTCCAAGACATAGTAGGTGCGATGTTTACCAGTAATACAGAAACAAAAATAGCCGCAACTTATGATGACGGAGACGGAACCATAGACCTTGTAGTAGATGACATGACTGCAAATGATAATACTTGGAGAGGAGTCACAGCAGGTGGTAATTCGCTCGCAAGTAATGAAACCCTAGCATTTACAGCAGGTACAGGTATTTCCATATCCGAATCTGCTGGAGCAGTTACCATAACAAACTCAATTAGTGACACGAACCTCACTACTGAGGAAGTGCAAGATATAGTCGGTGCTATGTTCACTGGTAACACAGAAACAAAAATAGCTGCAACCTACCAAGATGGTGACGGAACTATAGACCTTGTAGTAGACGATATGACAGCTAATGATGATGTAGATGTTAGTGTAGCTAATTTAAAAACAAGATTAGCAGGTGGGTTCGGCAGTAATGCTGTAACGATTGGTGATTCAGATGATGTCGTAACGATTGGAAATGATCTTGTAGTAACTGGTGACTTGACTGTTTCTGGTGATACTACGACACTTAATATTGACACATTAAGTGTAGAAGATAAACTTGTTATACTCTCCTCTGGTTCAGGTGGAGGTTCTACATCTAATGCAAACGCATCTGGTCTTGTAGTTAATACAGATCAAACTAATGAACCAACATTGAAGTGGTATGAAACTGCAGCAGCAACAGGTGGACCATTTCATTGGGCTATGACAAGTAGGAACGATGCTAGTACAATAGGTCTGGCAGGTATTCAGGTTGAAGTAACATCTGGATCTCCATCAGGTTTAGAAACAGTTGGTGGGTTGTTTGCATATAACTCAGCAGATGGCACGATGTACTTCTACAACGCAGTATAGTTAATAACATAGTTAGGAGATAGTATGGCTGGTTGGAAGAAAATCCTAACCGACACTGTAAGTAATGGTGAGTGGTCAGGAGCAGACCTTGCAGTAGTTAATGGTGGTACTGGGGCTTCATCAGCAAGCTCAGCGAGAACCAATCTTGGCATCACCTATGCCAATATTGGTACTGTTGATATAAGCTCCAATACCAACTTAGCTGCTGGCACAAATATTAGCTTAAGTGGCGACACATTAAATGTAGATGATGCCTTCATAAAAAATAATGCTAGCGACACTACTTCAGGGACAATTACTGCTGCGGGTTTTACAACTACAGGTACTGCCACATTTGGTGAAGATACTTACAATACGACTCCCAACCCTACAAAACTTGCAGTTTTTGGCAGGATCTATTGTGATATAGGTGCTGGTTATCCTTTTACTGTTTATGATAGCGCAGCTGGTGAAAACTTGTTTGAAGTCGATGGGGGTGATTGTGTTAAAATAGACCCAGCAGGAGCCCTGGGCGCGACCGAATTTGGTGGTGGAATTACGATTGATGGGAATATAAGCGGTGCTACTAACATGGCTACAATTACTTCTGATATTGATAGTAGTCCTACAATATATGTTGACGATGATGCACCTTCTGGTGGTTCATCTGGCGATATATGGCTGGAATACTAATGGGACTGAATGTAAAGAACGGTGCTTCGTGGGAAGATTCAATACCATATGTAAATGTTGGTGGTACTTGGAAGAGAGCCAAAGCCTATGTTAAGGATGGAACAGAGTGGTCAGCTATATACAGAGACTACAAAGGCTTAATAATTGATGATTGGGATGATAACAAGGTCTCCAGTAGGGATACTTTTACAACAAGGGCATTTAGTGGTACAGAGCCAGATGACACAGATGACGCTTATGTTGTAACAAGACCAACTTGGGTTGTTACTAGTGGTGCTACAGCTACTGGTGGCGTATTAAAGCTATACAATCCTGGCGGTGCTACACCAAGGGCTTATGTTGACCTTACTACAGCGTTTAGTAATGGTGACTATCAAACATGGGAATGGCGAGTTAAGCTATCTTCAAGTATGAATAAGCCACAGACATTTACACTGCAGATGAATGACTCTACTAGTTGGGCTCCAACGTCGTCTTATGAAGTTCACGTTAAAAATAATGGGCAACTGAGACTCCATAGAAGGGGGCCTACCAATGCTTATCTAGCCACTGTTTCCAGTGTATTTAGTCTTGATACTTGGTATACGGTAACTTACTGCATTAGAAGTGGGCCAGGTTTGGGTGACCAGCAACATAGAGTATATGTAGATGGTAGACAAGAAATTGATGTTGCTGACAATAATCATTCAGTAGTATATACAACATGGTTTAATAGTTGGGGCGCAATATCTTCAGGCAAATATGCATATATTGATTGGTTTAAGCATTGGAATGGAAGTGGGTATCCTTACTAACCAGATGATTCTACTAAAAACAAAATTTGAAGAAACACCAGAAGAAGATGAGTTCTTTTGGGGAACAAAACTTATGCAGGCATTTCCAGAGGTAACTATCTTTCTTGAAGATTTCGATTCTGAAAAGGAAGAAGGAAATGTTTACATTGAAACTGACGGACTGGATGCTGAAACAATAGAAGCAATAATAGGACATGAGTCAGTAATTGAACAGTTAAGCTAATAAGGAGCTAATATGGATGCAGAACTCAAAGGCAGGGTAACCGAGCTGTCAACCATTAAAGACAACCTTCTGGCACAGTTGCAGAATGTTATAGGGCGAATAGATGAAATTAAAGAACTGCAGTCAAACGGCTACTATTTGGCTAAAAAGAAAGAAGCAAAAAAAAGTAAGAATAAGAATGAATAATATCAATAAAAGAAGTGAACCGAGTTTTACTAGCACCAATGATTGTCGGTGTTTTGTATCAGGGTATGATTTATCTATTGGGAAATTATCTGAGCTTGTTTTGGATAGCAGTCAGTGTTCTCTGCATTCATACAGCAAAGATACTGACGGCATTAACTATATCAAACGCGAAACAAACAAATGAATGGCAACGAAAAAAAAGACTTGCAGACTGTTTTAGATGTGCTTACCAAGCACAGGCAGGAGAGCAGTGAGCTAGCAAGTGTTGTGAATGATATTAGGATATGTCTGATGGGTGACCCAACAAAACACGAAGATTTAGGGTTGCAAGGTGCAGTAGATAAAAACACGATGTTCCGCAAGTCAGCTATAAAAGGAATGTGGGTACTAATCACTGGTTTTATCGGAATGGCGTATACCACAATAAGAAACTTACTCAAATAGGAGAACAAAATGGGCAAACTAGTAAACAATGTTGTTGGATTATTTGTTGGAGAATCATCAAAGAAACGGCAGATGGGAATAGGGGCAGCACTTGTCTGTTCTAGTATGTACTACTTCGACGCAATCAATGTCGACTTATTCGAGTCAATAATGGGACTCATTGTAATATGGATGGGTGTTGCCTATTCTGCCAAACTAAGTAAACTTGGCAATGCAATAAAGGGTCTAAAAAAATGAATATGGACCAAATATCAGAAGAAGCACTGCAGCATTTACGAGACAGGGAAGGAGAGATAAATATGATCTATAAGGATAGCCTAGGTAAACCTACTGGCGGTACAGGTCATCTAATGCGGCCCCAAGATTATCTTGACCTTGGATTAGACATGGAAAATATGCAGTATGGTACTTATCACCACCCTGGGTATAATCGTGATTTTCAGGTTGCCATAGATAGTAATGGAGACCCTATCCAACTTGATAAATCAGTTACAGATAATTGGCTATTAAACGACTCACAAACGGCATTTAATGCTGCAAATTACCAAATGAGCCAACTCGGTGAGGAATACCAGAACAATGAGGCATTAAGAGATACGCTAATTAGTGTGAACTACCAGATGGGAGAGAACTGGTATAAGCCTAAAAGCGAAGGAGGAAAGGGATTTAAGGGTGTCTGGGAAGGAATGCAGGAGGGTGATTGGGAAAAAGCTGCAGGTAATGTCGAATGGCAGAATCCCACGACAAAACTAAATAAGACAGGTTGGCACAACCAAACACCTGATAGAACTAACGACTTTATGAAAGGACTCCGAGCAATGAACACTCCGAGCGCTGAGATGGCTACGCTTGATCCATTTGGATACGGCACAGAAACGGAAGAACCGAGTTCATATAATACTAGTAATGTAGCTTACGGTTATTATCCAGGGAGATTTAAAGATTGAATGGATCCTAGACTATTATACTTAGCACGACAAAATAAAAAGGATATTGAAAAATTCCTTCGTTGGAGACCTTCCATTGATAAAAGCTATGATGATTTAATAGCTGATATACAATCAGGGAATTTAAGTGTTAATTATGTTCCTGAAGATGAATGGGAAGCTCATGCTTCTAATACATATCCTGACAGAGCACCAGAAGATCTTCCTGGCGGTTGGTATAGTAGAAGAGATGATACAATAAATGTTCCAGACTCAGAGTGGGGAAGAGAAGAATCCTTACCTCATGAGCTTATGCACTATTTTGGTTCGCATACTCCTGGACAATACTCAGTTCCAGAAATAAATAAGTACCAGCAATTAGATATGGATTTAAAAGGATGGCTACCATCATTGCATCCTGGAGGTCGAAGACCTACTTTACCTGGCAAAACTAAATTAGGACAATGGTGGAATGAAAAACTCGCTACCAAAGATAGCGAGTATTCAAACAAAAAAGGATATCATCCTTGGCTTGATGAGCACGCTTTTGATACAGCTCTTAGTGAGCGCGGGCAAGGGATTGCAAATTCTGATTTTGCCAGCGGAGAACCATTAAGAAGGGATCCATTTGGATATGGCACAACTGTTCCCATTTCAACAGATGTGGATATAGATCCATTATTAGTACGGTAATTATTCAAGGAGATAAGAAAATGAATGGGAACGAAAGAAAAGATCCATTTGGATTTGGGACTGATGTTTTGCCAGACGGTGCAACTGTCACCGAGGAGGCGCTGATGGACAACACTCCTAACACCATGGATATGACGCGAGGAAGTCTTCAGTGGGGAAATAGTAGAGGGGACCGTTATAACTGGGGCGGTTATATACCTGGAAGTTATAAGGGCTTAGGCCCAGGGCCAGTGGGAAAGCAAAGCTCGAACTGGCCTGGCTCACCAGGTTCAACACGAGCAGTTTATGAGGCGGCTCTGGATTATATGGGCAAAGGATGGAAAAAGCAAGGCCCTAACTCCAAGATCACCCCAGAAGCCTGGAGACACGCAGATCCCCTTAATCAATATAATCATCCAAGAAATAGGCAATTAATCCAGGATTTCTTGGATGCTGATGAGTGGGACTACGACTACTAAAATAACAAGGTGCCCGTAAGCAAAGAAAGAATTGAGGAGATACTCGGGTATTATCTCCTCCACGGCGAAGACGCTACTTGTGACACCTTTGGTATTAAGTCACCAACATTAAGGCGTTATAGACGAGAATCAAAACAGTTTGATATACCTGATGTTAATAAAACTGTTGCATTACGAAAGATAGCAGAGCAATATTCATCTAAAGAGCTCGAAGCTATCGCAAAAGGTGGTAGGGTTACACCAGGTCAACCTAGTATACCAGTTATTGATCTACAGGGCGACAGAACAAGAATAGGTGTAATGGGTGACATTCATTTCGGCAGTAAATACTGTCTTTATGAGCTTGTTGACATTGCATTTTCAGAATTTGAAAAAGAAGGATGTGACATCATCTGTCAGGTAGGGGACTTAACTGAAGGGATGTCCAACAGGGCTGGCCATGTATATGAACTTGATAAAATAGGATATCATGAACAAAAGAAAACAGCTATTGAATATATGGCTAGGTGTCCTGCCCCTTTATATATCATTGATGGTAATCATGACAGGTGGTATATAAAAAGTAATGGTGCTATAATAGTAAAGGATATATGTGATGCTATCGAACACGCTGAATTTCTTGGTCATGACGAGGGAACTATTGCTCTCGGGGATAGTGCTACTATTAGGTTGTGGCATGGAGAAGATGGTAGTAGCTACGCAGTTAGTTACAGGATACAAAAGATAGTAGAGGCTCTTACTGGAGGTCAGAAACCCAATGTTATGCTATTCGGACATGTACACAAAAGCATGTATCTGTATGATCGTCATATTCACTGCTACAGTGCTGGATCATTCCAGAGACAGACAGCTTGGATGAGAGGTAAAAGATTGTCATCCCATACAGGATTTTGGATAATAGATATTTATACTAATGATAATGGTGTCGCCAAGACAACAGGAACTTGGTACCCATTCTATATGTGAGAAACTATGCCTAAAGAATTACACGAAATAACTATGTTTATAGCAGGTACTATAACTACTCCTTCTGAAACAGATATCCCCGATGACGCTGCTAGTTACAGCTTAAATATAGATCCTATTGCAATAGATGGTGTATTAAAAGGTATCCCCAATGATGCACAACTATCTTCTGGCGGTATGATATCAGCCAATATTGACGCTTCTGGAATAGAACTTCCCTCATCAGATTCTATAGTATATACAGTAGGTACTGGTGGTGAAGGAGGCGGAGGAGGTGGATCATGAGTGTAACTGAAAATGGAATAACAGTAAGCGGAACATATAATAGTACGAGCTCGACAAACTATTTTGTTCAGATAACCGCCACTACAACTCCCAATAAATATAAATGGTCAGATGATGGTGGTACAACATTTAACCAGCAAAATGTATCGTGTCATACGGCCCCAAATGGTTTGACTAATGGTCTTACTCTAGCATTTAGTTCGACATCAGGACATACGTTGAACACCAAATGGGAATGGACAAGCCATTATGTGATACCGATCAATACAAATGAAATAGTTATGATAAATGATGACGGCAGACGTGATGCCATATTTTACGATGAGACTAATAATGGAATTCAAACTATTGTAGATTTATACGGAAGTCCCGAAGTAGGTACACTTGCACCTATGACAAAAAGTTTGGTTGCCATGGAAGTAAATAATAAAGAGGCACATATAGGGCTAGGTAAGGGCGAACTAGAATTCCCCCAATGGGCAGGCATGGTTGCACACAAACAATTCGGTTCTAATGTAAGCGATGCAGTCGTTGTAGAGTCCGCAAGATTGTGGAGCCCAAATCAATTTAATGACTTATGCTCTACTGTAGAAGAAAATGGTTTCATATATGGTATTGAATGGCAAGGTAAATATGTATATAAATTTAATATCAATTCACTATCATTTGAAAAAAGATCTGATACTATTTTCACAAGAACACAGGCAATAGCAATTCATACTAGAGATACTGATGACAATAAAGGTCTATGGGTTTATGATGCGGGCGCTGGAACACAAGGTAGAGTCTATTGTATCGACCTAGATAATATGGATACTACAACTTTCTTTGACCTAGAAAATGCCTTTGATGATGGGACCTGTGATATAACAGACGAGTCTGCTATTGTCGCCCATGAAACAAATGCCAAAATAACTCTAGGATTGTCTGTTAGCGGAGAAGGTATAGGACAGAACGCCTATATAACGGCTATTGATCCCGACGGAGAACATTTTACTATGAGTTCAGATGCCATGGATTCTCTTACTAATACAACACTTACTTTTGGAGAAGATGGTGATGCCTCTGAATTTAAGAATGACATCATGGATATGATCCAAATAGGTACTCCCAGCGACACCAATAACTATTTATGGTTCGTTGCTAAGCATACCATACACCGTGGAGAACCATTTCTATATAATATGCCTGTCCCTTCGGGTTTAGACGAACACCCGTTAAATTGGGCACAAGGAGATTATAGGTGTTTAGCAAACAAAACTATCGATCTTAAAATAGGATTCGAACAAAAAGCTCCTTCGGCTTCTCCTGCATATAATTATGAGATCCCAAGGCATGACACCCCAACTAACGACCTCGATATAACAATTAATGTAGATAATATACTTCCTCCTACTAGTTCGTGGGATGACGGCAATGTAGTAATTAAATCAGATCCTGAATTAAGAGGATATAACGAATCTCAGGGCTCATCAATACAAAATGATTGCACCCAACAAATGGCCATAGATAGTGCTAACAAACTTCTTTTTACTTGTAGTGGGGCTGATGGCAACAATGAGACGTTCCATAGTTTTCATTATAACAACATGGATGACCTAGACTATGATCTAACCGATAATCTCGTTTATGTGGACAGTGGTTATGTGTCTCCAGTAAATGACGGATGTTGTAATGGCCCCATAAAAATAGACCTCGAAGAAAAACTTATATTCACATTTTGGAACGATGCTAATTACCCCATTATTTATACGCATTCTTACACTACAGAAGGAGAGTTGACACTTGAAGATGCATACCCGATGACAGAAATCTCGGATACTACTCCGTATAATATGAAAGACATTATTATTGACCTTGACAACAAACTAATATTTTTATGTGGCTGGAACGGGGATAGTGGTGGTGGAACAAATATGGTAGCTATGCTAGGTTATGATAGCAATGGAACCATATCAGAGGTTCAGTTTGGAGACTTTGAAGATTGGGGTGTATGGTACGACCAGAGTGAAGATATCTGTGATGGTGGTAGTTCATCTCACGATGTCCGTTGGGCCCAATTCGCAGGTATAAAATATGCTAACGATCTTGGCACAGCTTGGGGATGGGTATATGTTTATGACGGAAAAAACAGTAATAACCAAAGTGATGCAATATTGTGTAAACTTCCTTATCTATACCAGGAAGGATGGAGACTTACGTCTGAGACTTCTACAGCCTTTTTCGCCGATTTTGTAGCTGCAACTGAAGTAGGTCAAATAATCCAAGCCTCACATGAACGAGACAATGATTTAACAGCACGATTTTATACTAAATCGAGTACTGATGGTTTTGTAGGACCAATATTAACATGGGATGACGACGACCCTGGAAGCGGCCTTACAGGTTCAGAAAATGCAGGAGATAGCACCACTGGTTTTGCTCAAACAAACCGTAGTAATTCTAACGGAGGAGGCGGGTATTTCGGGATGTGCTTAGTCCAAGATGACGTACAACTTCTTATGACAAACAATGTACTACTTTCTTATGATGAAGAAGAAGACGATATAAATGATTTTACTACGATTAACAAGAGTACATTTATGTTGCAATCTGACGATACAGATATAGAATCTTCTTGGATAGTAGCCGATCATACATCCTTTGATTATCCCGTATATTTTGTTCTTGGGGTTGACGGCATTTCGGCACATGTATTAACCGCAGATTATACACTAAAGTCAAGCACCCAAAACCTATTTCATACAAATGATCCTGATTATGTGGGTCTAATACTTAATCTGCATCCCACCTATTCAGCGGGACGACTAGGGATACACTATAGATATGGTGATAGTTTACCTGACGTATATACTGTCTATAATACAATGACACTCCGTATAAAGCATGATGCTCCTCCTCCTTCTCCTGTTGTAACTGGAACTTTCACGGCTTTGCAAATACCCTCAAATGGTGTCATCCTTGATTCAATAGAGACACCTATTTCAGAAGATCGTGCTAATGGTGTGGTAACAGATACAACCAATAATAAACTATTTTTTGTGCATACTGAATTGGGAGAAGCTAAATCAAACTTATCAGCAATTGATCTTGCAGCTATACATACAGATGACACAAACAATGCCCAAAATATTGCAATAAACGATACTATCGAAACAGATATAAGCGACCCTCATCTTTCTATTGAGTACGATAATTTATCAAATTTACACCTACATGCAGGTAATGGAGTCGGACAATGGGCTAAGACAATTTATAGCAATGACACACTTTCAGATCTAGAAGCTATACTAGAAGCTCATCTCTCAATAGAGCTAGCACAAGAAACAGGAGGAGAATCGCCAGGAGATTTTACTGATGGCTTAAGAATCTTTTATAAAGCATCATTTATATACGATGGATACCAAGAATCTCCATTAGGTGACGAAGCATATGATCCTCTTACAGATACTAATTATATCGATATAACAGCAGATAACTCTAGTGTTAATCTAACCTTAGAGCTAAGAAATATAGATAATTTATCGAAAAGAATCTCGGCAGTCAGAATCTATAGAGCAGTAGAAACAACAGAATCCGAAAAAACAAAAGCATTTGTAGCATACAGATTCGTAGAAGATCGTCAATTAAACGCAACATTTGAACTAACTGAGCAAGATACTACAAATCCTGAATGGGAGACAGTTAGAAAAGTTGTTATTAAAGATGATAATTCAGTTCATTCAGTGTCTTACGAAGGTTCAACAGGTATATCAGAAGCATTAGATAACACCTGGGTTAATTATGGATTATCGACACAACTTCATAATACACATTATGTAGGATTATGTTATCATCCTCAAATAGATGATGCAACTAACTTTTTATTCAAATCCAAACCTTACTGTTTTGACCAGTTTAATGTTGCCGTAGATCTCCTTAAATTACCTACAAAACCCACTGCATTAGCAGCATTTCATGGAAGGATATTTGCTTTCGATGAGAATACCACACACAAAATAGAACCTAATAATTTTTATATCGAAGATAGTTTTGAGGGCATAGGATGCTTACACCAAGATGCAATAGTCGTAAGTGAATATGGTATGTGTTTCGCAGACAAAAATAATATTTATATATATGATGGAAACAGACCAATAGCTATAGGAGATGCTATAGTCCGAGGAGATGATAATGCTTGGCAAAATGTCAGCACTAATTGGTCACCAAAAATGTTATTTGACGCAGAAAGAAACAGTTATGTAGCGCTGTTTTCTGATAATAATGATGAATATTATGGCTGGGCCTATAACATTATGCGGAAACGATGGGATTTATGGGAGTTTGGTACTGATGAACCTTGTAGCTATCTTAAAGGGAAACACGGAGAAATGCTTGTCTGCGCTGGACAAAAATTAATCCACTGGTTAGGTGGAAATGGTAGCGACAATTGGAGTTGGACAAGTAAGAAAATGACAATGAATACTGATACACAGATAAAATTCTTCAAAAAAACTAGAGTATCTGGCAATAGTACAGATATTATAGATTCAATTACAACTTCTGAAGGAACCCCAGCTAAAAGCGGGGAGCCTGATGGGAACGGTGATTATGTTTATTCTCTTAGCGGAAGTGATGCTAAAGCTAAATGGATACAATACAATATTACAGCCGAAAGTGGTTCAAATACTGTCGATGCAATAGGTACAATATTTAGAAGAAGAGGGATACGATAATGTTTAGACTTAACTTAGATGGAAAATTTGAACAAGATAAGGGACAAACAATCAAAAGAAGGCCACGTCCTTCAAAAAACCCCGAAGTTTCCAGTGCATTAGGCGATGTTTATCAAATAATCAACGATTTATCTAACGCTGTAAATCAAGGATTCACACAAATATATAAGGATGACGCATCAGGTAAAGAAGGAGATATAAGGTGTGTATCATCTGGCAACGATGATGACTCTTATTCTCTCCAAGCAAAAACTAGCCGCGGCTGGATAAGATCATCAGGGAAGGTCAAAAAATTTGAGCCACCTTGGATACCATGGGGCGCAACATGTGCCTATACTGGTGCAGCTCTTGAAGACCTCGAAGGTGTAGCCGATGCAATTAATGAACAAGTAAATGCTTTAAGAGAACACATAAATCTATTATTTTGGAAAGTTGAGGCGATGATAGATGAAACAGGATATATAGTCAAAGAAAGGCGAACAGATAGATATGATAGACAGCAACCTGTTGTAACACGCTTAATTCCTCCAGATCCATATGTAGGTGATACAACATCTCCATCTATTGTATCAATGGATCCTGCAAATGGAGCAACAGATGTCGCACTTAATGCTGATTTGGAGTTGATAGCAGATGAAGACATTTTTCCTCCTACCACGGGCCCCAAAGAAATATATATCAAAATATCAGGCGAGAATTGGCCGAGTAATACGATTCTTTACAGTGATGCATCTGTCTCATTTAGTGGCGTAAGGCTAACCATAGAAGGAGCACTCGAGAATCTTACTCCTGGCACAACCTATTGGGTACATATACCAGGTCAAGCCAGCTCAGGCATTACAGATGGAGCGGGGAATTCATTGCCTGAAATTGACGCTGAAGGCGAGCACAATTGGAGTTTCACAATATTAGACGATTCATAGGAATAAAAGAGGAGATAACATAATGGGATGGCGAGATTGGTTAGGTATAAATCAATTGGATCAAAATTTTAATTATACCCCCCAGCAAGCACAGGCGTATAAATATGATACACAAGGATATGATCCAACTTTAGGAAAATACAGCACTTCTGCAAATATGAAGAACTTCATGGGTCAGTTAGAAGATCAAAGTAAATTCGGATTTGGTAAAGCAAAACAATTAATGGATCCAGGCAGTCAATATTATAAAGATCAAAGAGGATTTATGACTGAGGATGTAGGTGAATCAGTAAGTGCACTTACACGAGGACAAAACGCACAACTAGCTCAAAGAGGAGTAGGAGGTGGTGGGCTGTCATCTTTATTAGGGGCTTCTAACCGACGCGGAGTAGGAGAGCAGGTCAGACAAGGAATGAGGGGTATACAGGCAACTGGCCTACAAGCTGGTGTAGGTGCATTAGGCGCAGCTGGTCAAGCAGCATCTGCAGGAGGACGAATGGCAACCGCAGATGCAGGTATGAGCCAACAGCAAGCCTTAGCAAACCAATCAGCTACTAATGCAGCCAGCCAATTTGGAGCTAACTGGGCCAACATATCAAACCAGGACTACTCAACTCAGCAATACGGTGCTGGTTTAGCTAATGCCAACGCATATAATCAACAGCAACAATATTCACTTAACATGGACTACCAACAATCAGTTGGTAATCGTAATCAAAACGCAATGTTTGCTAACTCAATGATAGGACTTGTAGGAGGTGGATTAGGTAGTTGGTTTGGGCAATCGTTAGGGAATAAGTATGCAAAAGATCAATGGGACCACGGAATCAGGAACTATGCGGGTGACGACGGAACATAGATAGCACAGACAGATTCAACGGCGACAGTAGAACCCGATCCACAATTCAAACCAGTAGAGGACGAGACTTTTTTCGAAGAGCCCGAAGCATCTGGCGGTGGATATGATTATCTAGTCCGAGATTGGTTAAACCTATTCTTGGGCAATACTGATCCAGATGTGAATGAGTAATTAAGTGATAATAGAAAGGATATAACAATGGCAGGAGTATATGATTTTGATAAAACTATTCTAGCTGCGTATAACCAGGGCCATAACCGTGGTGTAGAAATGGTAAACATGGCTGAGAAACGAAACCAGTTTAAAGCAATACATGACTTAAGGAAAAGTGCCTTTAAGCTGCAAAAGGACCAATATGATAGGGGTATAATAGCTCAAAAACAATTTACGAAAGCCTACAATGACTTTCAAGCTAGCAAACAAAAACAAAAAACTTATAATAAGGGTGTTGAAAAAGAAATATCACGTGTGAAAAAATTGCAACCCTGGAATGAAAATTTCTTCACATGGGACACATTTTGGACTCAAATGGGCTTTAATGCTCCAACGGCAGAAGAGCTCTATAAGAAAAGAATGGAGAGAGAAGGGACACCCGAGCTAGGAATAAAACCTGAAAGATATCAACTAAAAGCCACACCTGAAATGGCTGGCCAGCTCCAATTATTTCAACTATTATCCAATGCTCAAGGTGCTGATGTTAGGAATGAGAGTCTCATGGATTTAATATACCAATCTTATGAATATTAATATTAACAAACAGGAGAAGTACTATGCCGTATTATACAGATAATAACCGAATGAGCCCTAGAGCACAAGCAAGGGCTGCACTTAGAGAACTCTCTCGCAGATATGAGGAGGATCCCGATCAATTCTCAAATCATGACGCTGAATACGTAGCTAGGGCTGCATTTGAAGCTGGTATACCATTTGAGCCAGAAACAAAGAAGACTGAAAAGTTTTTCTTTGACTTAGCTGATACTGCTTTACTTGGCCTTATCCCCAACGAATGGCGACCACAAAAGGTGGCCGAAGAAATCTATGGTGAAACACATGGTGAACGATTTGTAGGAGACGTGGCTGGGTTAGTCGGCTTACTCATACCTGGGTACGGTATGTATAAAGGCATCGGAGCAATTAAAAAATCTGAACGCCTGAAGAAAGCTGGCAGTTATATGAGACAAAGCACACCAGGTCAGATGGGAAGACGCGGATTAGATCGATATGCCGACAGATTATGGGGCGGAGTAGGTAATGTCGGCGGCTTTTAATCTTACAGTGTAGATCATAATGCCTGAAATTAGTAGAATACAGGCTTTAATAAAACTATACCAACGTCAGCCAGAACTATTTACATCGGAACAAGCTGATGAATTAGGTAACATGGCTGAGTCTGCTGGCTTAAAGTGGAAGCCTAAGCCACAAGATTTTCATTTAATGAAGGCGTTAAGCCTTGCGTCCTCTGGTTTTATAGAAGGTTTTACAACCTTCGCTATAGGTAAGGACAAACCCAGCAATACATATGAGAGTATAGCGTATTCCCTTGGGCATCTCGCTGGATTTGCTCCTGGTATTATGGCTGCTCCATTTAAAGGCATCGCTAAGGGTGCTTCAAAGGTAGGCCTCCTCCCAATTACAAAAGTAGCTGAGACTGCAGCTAAAGGTGCTCAGACAATACACAAATACTCTATTCCCATGATGTTCGGTGACATGGCCTCAACAGGAGTCGGAAAAGTTATGTCTAAAACTGGGCTTGAGGCTGTCAACTTTCTTAAGCGAGGCTCAGTTACTAGAGATATAGTACAGTCAGCTACACACCTTGGAGCAGCATCTGCTATATCTTCTGTATGGCATGGGCCAGATGAAATACTTAACTCGTTAGTTCATGGTGCAGTTGCAGGTGGTGCTTTTGGTGGCATAGGAAACTTTGTAAACCTAGGCAGGCTCATGAAATCTAAGAGCCCTGATCAAATAGCAAAAGCAGAGGCATTACTAAGGACTGGTATAGGATCAACTATGCTTGGTCTACCAACTACCCTACAAGGAGAGCCCATTGAAATGCAGCTCTACCAGTATCTTTTAGGTGGGTTCTTTGGTTTCCAATCTATGCCATCACATATAAAGGAATCGCAGCGATTCTTTCAGGAAGACCTTTACTCTGGAGAATTTGGGTCACAATTTTATCCAGAGTCAAACAAAGTATGGTCTTCTATGAGCAAGAAAACACAAGATTATATTACATATGAGATGGATGTTCAGGCAAGAAGCTTTTTAAAAAACTTAGAAGTTCTTCCTAATATAGATCAATCTTTACGGGAGCTTGCTAAGGAACGCTTCTCCACCAACACCCCTTCTGAAAGACAAGTAGGCAAGATGGCAAGAGAGCTTGCGTATAATATCTATACGGGAGCTGAGGATATAATGATCGTGAAACCCGAAGGGGCATCATATAATGATGAACGAGAAGACTTTGACCAACCTATAAACATTAATGCTCCTGATAAAGCAGAAAATCCTGTCGAAATAATTGAGATATACGAAGATGGTACAGCAAATGTTGTTCGTGCACGTGGAGAGTATCATGGAAACCGTGTCGGCTTGGGATATGAAGGACAAAGACCCACAGAACAGCTTGAAGGACAAGAATACGGCAACCTACAATATGTAACTGTTATTGATTCTAAGTCTAAATTTAGAAAACTTAGTAACCCACTGTCACATAAGTTAAGCTTTGATTCTAAAGGAAACCCAGAACTTGTACCTACATTATCCCCTGAGCAGTGGCATGCGGTTGAACACCATCTTTATAATAAGAATAAATATATATACGGTGGTGTAAAAGATAAGGGTATCCTTCGTATACGTCCTTTACATATAGATACTTTTAAATACTCTAAGGCGCAGATCATTAGATCACTAGCTACCAGTATGTCTCCCGATGGTAAACAAAAACTAGAACCCGCTAGATACGCTGAATTAAACAGATCATTTGCCGAGAGTGAGGCCAAAGAGATAGAATTCCTTGGTACGGACAATAAAAAAGTAAGAGAGATGCATGAAAAGAAATGGATCTCTAATGTCCTTTCGGAAAATGAGCGTGAAGGATTCTATATTACAGGTAGAGACGACTTAAGTCTTATTGGATACAGCTTAGAAAAAGGAACCATTAAAAATGTTACCGATTGGAATAAACGAGAACAGCTCCTATTTGATACAGGTATACCATTAAATCCTGATGTTATACCAGGCGGTATACTAAGCTATGCAATACTTAACGACCACAAATATGAAATGCGTACCATCAAGGGTGGTGATAAGGAACCTCTTGAATCTGATACAGATGGTTCTATCTATATAAGAAGAAAAGTATATGATGAGATTGTAAACGCACACGACCTTCAAAATACAAGTATGCTAAAGCCTGTTATAGTATCTCGTAATGAAGGTGGTGTTATTCTAGTTAAATCTGCTGCCAGAAGAGCTACAAAAAAGATGGATAATTTCATGCGTGAAGAAGGACTTGATATGGTCTTCATGCGGTCGTCTGTTAAAGCAAAAGGAGTTACATTAAAAAGCAGTAACTATGAATTTGTAGATAATAAATACCGTGCATATGACATCGATATGCGAGTGATGCCCACTGAAGATGTAAGAATTAATACTACTACCAAAGAAGATTTTAAATCTGTTAACCCAACTAAAATAGTACGGCAGTTATTCGGTCAAATATCAGACAACCCTATCTTATCTAAGTACATCTATAATAATATATATAAGCCAATCATAGAAGGCAATCCAGAGGTTAATGCACGGATAGATAATTATATCTCTACTGGAGACCCTTCTAAACTTGGTGATGTAAAAATCAATGATATACATCCTAAGACAATCCATAAGATTCTTGTGGATCTTCCTTCTACTGATCTTGCTCGGCGTATACGATCACAAATCATGAATCTAGATAAGACTGGCCAACTAGAGGGTATATATGATTTTACACCTGAAGAGTGGAAACAATATGTTTACCGAAATAACAGAATTTTACAAGCATCTAACTTTGATGAGGCATTTACAAACCTGTACAAGTCAACGCGTAAAAACTTTGAGTCAGCTTATAGAAAATATATTATATCTAGATACCTACAGCCAGTATATCCATACTCTGCTAAGGGATGGTTAGCGCCAAAAGACTTAGAAAGAATCGTCACTGATGACGTTAAAGCTGGTGAGTTTATGTTAGATAACGGTCATAAGAAAATGAGAGTGCGTCTCAATAACGAAACAGCGGCCAGGGATAATATAAAAGTAGAGACCGATGGTTCATCTTCTTTAGGAGATGTCTGGAAAGGATACGAGAAGGCGATAAAAGACAAGAAGAATGTATTACAGTATCTTGATGCTTTTGATTTTATGGCTATACGTGTCCCAGCTGATTCTATTAGTGGAGTACGTGTATTAAGATTTAAAGGATTTACTGGTGAACAAGGTGTAAGCATAGTTACTAACGCTAAAGATAACGACTATCTAGGGGGCGCAGATAAGGATAGTGACTCTGCATTCTTATACCAAGGGGTAGATAAGAAAGTTAGAGATTACTTTGCAGAACACACAAATGAATGGGAGACCAACGGCATTTGGACTCCACCTAAAGATCCAGAGCTAGACGCTATATTTGGTAAAGGTGATACAGCTCCTTATGAACGTGTAGCCAGTAAGTTCTCTCCATCCATGCGTAAGATTGTAGCACGTTCAGCTGCCAAGGGTAATGACGGCTTAGGTTTTGGTGTACGTGCTAAAAATACGGTACAGGTGTGGTTTGAAACCATCAAAAATAATGGTGGAGAGATGAATTTTGATATAGCAGTTAAAAGTAAAGGAGGAAATTATTTCAACGCCGTCTTACAAGTAAGAACAAAAGGAGATGGTACTGCACTCAAAAAACTAGGTAGAGAAATGGTCAACCGATCAGCCGACGCAGCTAATTACCCTGAAATGGTAGACTTTACTGAGTTTAGGAAGATCCTTTTTGATTCTTCTTTTGATGCTACTATTATATATGAGCATGGTAGACGAAAAGCTGCCACTTTTGAGGACATAAATAAATACACGCCTCTTTCAGATGCACATAAGCTTCAAAACATCATTAATCCATCTGGTAAAACAGATAGAAGTAAGTCTCCACGAGCTTTTACACTTGACGAATTTCAGCAAGAGGTTGAAAACTTAAGTAATACTAGTGTCGATAACATCTACGGGCTTGCAGCTAAAGCTATGCATGCTGATGGTGTACATAAGTCCGTTAGTATAAAGAACCTAGAGGCATACTACGATATAATTTTAGAGGCAAATGACATTTTTAAAGCAACCAATCCTAAGACTAGGAAGGAACAGCTATTTGTACGTAACCATCTTGCTCAGATAATAAAAAAAGTTGTAGTCGGTAGCAATAAGACTGTTAATGAAATGATTGAGGCAGGTAAATCATGGGAAACTATACGAGACTTTGTTGCCAATGATACAGCATTAATTGCGTCATATAATACTTTAGCTAAGAAAGGATTTGATATATATAGAAGGCTTGTAAAGAATGGTGTTGTTAACCCAGAGGACGCAGTTAAAGACTTACTTAAACCTATTGCTAAACAAGCTACCAGATTAAAAGCTAAGTACGAAAACATTGATGACTCTGAAGAGCCAACTAGTGGATTTTTTACGGACTATGATAAAGAAGTAGCAGCTTATAAATCTGAGGTCCTAAACTTAAGCTCTTTATCAAACCAGCTCCCTATTCAATACTTACACGATTACTTTGACTTATGGCTTATTAGTCCCTTTAAGTACGGTGACTATAAGACACGTAAAGGTGGCATCTCTCGTATTCCACAGCAATCTTCATCTGTAAGCGACAGATCCTGGAAGATATTTACTGATGAGTATTCCAGATTATACAGACAAATTCGCGAGACTACAAAGCTTCCCAAATCGACTTCTAAAGTCGCCGCTCAGCTAAACAAAGAAAGATTAAAAGGAAGAGAGTATATAGACAACCTTGAAAAGTCAGATCCTGATAAGTTCCTGGCTTTCAACACAGCAAGATCTCTCGAAAGCGTTTTTAGGGAATTATCTGACGCAGAAATAATGTTAATGGAAGAGGGAAGCCCACAATATAGTGAACACCGTGCAGATAAAGCATCTAATCGCAGCGCATGGGAAGAGGCAGGACTAGGAAAAGCTTTCAATAAAATGAAAGAACGCCCTAAAGCTGTAGAAATATTTATGAAAATTGTAGATCATTTAGATATAGACCCTAAAATCAGAGAAGCATTAAAAAAAGAAGCATTAAATAAAATAGACCCTAGTGATGTATCACAAAAAATATCGCCAAGGATGAGGAAAAATGAGGTTCTTGCAAGAGCAACTGATAGAGAAATTGTTATAGACCCCAATGGAAATCTAATAATAACACCTTATTCTGATCCATTGTTTAAAACAACTATGGGGGAAACTAAAGGCGTATCTTTTACAGATGACATTGCACATGTTAAGTTTTATGGAACAAAACGCGGTACTGAATATAATGTAATTTATCTCACAAAAAAGGGTGCGGATATTTTAACAAAAGGAAAGAAAGTAATGGGAGGAGAGGAGTCTTTAAATGAAAACTTACAAGGCGAAATACGAGTTTCATCTGACTCTCCCATAAAAATTCCCCGAGGAGAATATAGAGTTGAAAGAACGGGGCTTATCGCAGGTAAGTTTAGCGAAAAAATACTTAAGGCCGCTGAAGCTCCAGCAGTTACTCCTAAGGCCCCAGCATATACTCCTCCCGAAGATATCGTATTTACTCCACCTGGTAAGGCTAAAATACAAGAAGACCTAAATAAGTCTCGTAACTTTAAGGAAATACTTAAGGTTGTTAAGGCTAGCCCTACAATTAAGTCCGAAGATATAGACTTTATAATAAACGAGATGTCTAACGATCCTTTTTGGAAGGAGTATCCAGAAGACGCATTTATTGAGATGACTAAGTTATATGAGGGTGTAGGAAGAGACTTCTCTACTCTTACTGAGCATGATATACTCGTCATCAAAAATCATTTCATCCATATGAACGAAGTAATAAGTCAGAGCTTTAAGGACAAGATACTCAAAAAAGTATTCGGTAAGGACGTTGATACTAAAAAGATACAGCGTATCATCTACTGGAATAGACCTATTACTATTGATAAGCGGACTGCTCAATGGGAATCCAGAGCATTTGAACAGGCCACTCAGCCTGTCCGCTCATCTGATAAGGTATACATGAGAGATGTTAAGCGTCCCATGAGTACCTATGGTGTACTTAGAGAATTTCTAACTAAGATGGTACATCAATCAGAAGTATCTGTTGGTGAGCTTAATCAGAAACTTCAGGAAGTATATAGACGTAGAGAAGAGCTAACAAACACAGAAGCTCATAAGCTATGGGATTTTGTAATACGTCTTCGTGAGGGTGACATAGAAGGAATTAATCCTAAAGAATTAAAGGCGTTTAAAGAGAAAGAATTTACTTTACATGAATATGAAATAGACCCTAAGACTAAAAAGAAAAAGCGTATCATTAAGAAATATACTGGCGAACAGCTTTTAGAATCTCTTGATAAGCGCCTTACTAAAGATCTAAAAAAGTTCTCTATGACTAACGTACATGCTTTAAATGAAAAAGGTGAACGTATAACTGAGGTAGATGATTGGAAGAGAGTAGATGAAGGATTTAAAGGCAAGCATGGTATACAGCTAAACAAGTGGCTGCATTGGAATGCAAAAGGAAAGTTTAACATTGATAGGTTCATGGAAAAGTTTGTCTACCCTACATACAAGGGTGACAAATTACCTGAGATACCCCTTGAGGTACTCATGCGTGTTCAATACGAACTTAAGCTAAACCAACTTGTCGACAGGAAGAAACTACGTGGCGATAAAGCCATGGCCTATCGTAACAAGTACAGAAGAAGTACGTTAAAAAATGACCTCGGTGAGACTCTTGACACCAAGTTTAAACCTATAGGTATACAGGATGAAAAAACCTATGTACCTCACACATGGGGAGACAGACTAACAAAGGCACAACGTAAGGAGCTTTCTGGGTGGCTGACAGAGCAGACTAACGATATGTTAAAACGTGCACGTAAAGACCCAGACTCATTTAGAGACATACTTATCGAATCTAAACGTAAAGAATATGACAAAACTGGTGATATGAGTATCATAGAAACAGCCGTTAGACAAGTCATGGAAGCACGTTACGAGCAGTTTTACGACGGTGTAATGTCGAATACTATGAATGCTGAGAAGCATGTTGCAGACTCCTTGTTCATTGATATGTCTTCTCCCGACGCTCTTAACCGTCTCACACATTCTGGATTTTTTTCTAGGCCTGAGAATATCCTAGCCAGAGAATCGGAAATGCCTGGGTATCTTAGAGATCCACAGGTACTTGACCGCTATATGCGTACTGTTCTAATGGCACAGTACAAAAATTTAGCAGGTATCTTAGCTAATTATGAGATAGAGAACTTCAGAGTCTCTAAAAAGATAGGTAAGCATACAGATGACTGGGCTGATTTTTATTCTCTCTATGTATGGGATTCATTTGGCAGGCCTACTACCTTTAACGAAAGAATTCTTCGTAAAATGAATGGTGAAGACCCACTCAAATTCAAGTGGAATCCTTACTATGCTACCAGCGATCGACGAGTAATAGACACTATGGAACGCCTAAAAAAGATGTTCAATGGTAAACTCCCTTTTAAAGTCCCCGAAGGCGAGGAAGCTAGAGCCAGCTTTTTTGTACGTAAAGCACATCAGTTTGGTAGACTAGAAGCTAAATATGAGCTAATCACACTTTTAGCTCATAGTGGTGTAGCAGTGGGGAATATTTTTGGTGGCTCCAAAAACACTATAACTAAAACAGGGTTTAGAAACTTTAGAAGAGCTATGAGTTTTTCATGGATCAAAAAGAACCTATTATTTGACCCAAATGGTAAACCTCTGCTATTTTTTGCTGACGGCAAGCCAGTTAAAACAAAAAAAGACCTCAATAGATGGGTTATACAACAGGGTGTTGTAGAGCATTTCATTCAAAACGAGTTAGATTATAACCCTCGTCTAAGGGCATCTAAGAATTTTAATCAAGTTAAAGAGTTTTCTAAAGAGATGATAAAGATACTCAAACGCAATCCCGAAGCTAGCAATGAAACTTTAACAGAACTTGCAAGAAGATATGGTGTATTAGACCTCGTTACTAAAGTAGCAGCATTTCCTATGCAGGCCTCAGAGCGTTTTCTGAGACAAAATGCGTTCCTAGCTCATATGATACATAATTATGAAATGCTCGGTGGTCCTAGCTCAGGAATAGACTTTGGATCTAAAGCTATGGTTGAATTGGGTCTTAAAGGTGTAGAAAATACACAGTTCATTTATCATTCAGTAGGTCGTGCTCCTTCAATGCGTCCTGCACTAGGAAAGGTAGCATCACGTTTTAAGCTCTTTGTACAGAACCAGCTAGCCTTTAAAAGAGAAAGGTGGAACCATGCTAAGATATATGGTTTTAAGCCTGGTACAGAGCCATATGAGAGGTTTCAGCGTATGTTTATGTTTAACATTATGTCTATGGCACTGGCTACTATGTATGCACACTCTCTTTTTGATACATCACTTGATCCACCTTGGGATTGGCTAAAGGAAACTTCAGAATGGTTATATGGTACAAAGCAAGAACGTAAAAGAGCTTTTTTTGGACAATATCATAGAGCAATAGCTCCACTACAAATAGTAACTCCACCAGTTGCACGAATACCTATTAGTGTATGGAACTCATTAATCAATAACGACTGGGCTAGGTTTGCTGATTATCATGCCTGGACAATGGTTCCATTTGGACGCTTTGCTAGATCTGTTGATAAGACCTTCGATGAACCATATGGTACAACTTTCGGTAGAGGTATGCAGCAATTCTTTCGTTTACCTGTAGATAAGGTAACTGCTCGTTATAATAGAGCTCAGATTAACAAAGAAAGAAAACGAATGATTGACAATACTCTTACTTCTTAAATTAGGAGAATAAAATGACTATAAATAAAAACATGGCTGCTATTATAGTAGCATTTATAACGGGTCTCTCACCTATGGGAGTAATCTTGACTCAAGAATGGATGGAACAAAGAAAAGTGGAGGCAGGTATCATTGATACATCTGTTCTCCTCAATCATTCTTTGTTCACTCATGCTGATACGTGGGTTGATTTGATTATTCCAGGGTTACAAGTTTCAGACAATGCTAGAGAATTTTTAACAATTAAATTTGTAGCATTTCAAGAAGCATTAGAAGAACTTGTAGAAAACCATGATTTTAATATGATGACAGATGCTCAGTTAAATTCAGTGGTGACTAAAAACTTAAATGAGACTGTATCTAATTATATAGCAGACGCACGACGAGCTGGTATTCCAGAAGAATTTATCCAAAACTTTAATCTTTGGCACCAACAGGTTGTTAATATCTTAACACAAAGTATTGAAGACAATGTTTATTCAATGATACATACCACACAAAACTCAAAGATGTACGCAATTTTGACAGCGTATGATGCCGCACTTGGTGCGACTATTAAGGACGTAGAAAAAACATTAGAAGCCAAGACTTCTTAAATTCTACTCTTCTAAAAAACACACCCTATACAAATAGAGAAAGTAACAGGTGAAGTGGAGTCCTTTGGCCTGCCATTATAGCCCACTTCCTTACCGCCAAATAAGACCTGTTATATGGTGTTAAAGGAGGAAACTTCACCATCTTTCTCTATAATATCTATTATTCTAAGAACCTCTTTGACCACCAGTCGCTAAACTCATCCTCTTTTCTCGGCTGTTTATATCCTCTCATATACTCACGCATATAAAGCGCTCTTTTTGAGGGATTTTTCTTACGTGGTCTTCCGCTTGACACTTTATATCCGTTAGCTCTTGTGGTTCCTTTTGGTCTTCCTGCTTTTGCCATGTTACTTCCTTTCTTTTCTTTCTTTTTTCGTTGTGGGGTTCTCTTTAATGTATATCATCTTTTGCAATCTTGAGGGAACCTGTTTAATCAGTGCATCTAACCCCCATATCTTACCATTGATATAATTATCATGGTTGTGATGGTATTCGCCCTTTTTTACTTCTGTCGAGCATATCCCACAGGAATAGGTTTCCTCTGAAATCTGTTCATATACTGTCTGTTTCATTCTCTATCCTCACACAGCTATCACAATGTCCAAATGAATCTAAACCATCGTGATATAGTTGTGGCAACCTGTTAAGTAAACCTTCTATTAGTTCTTCAAAGGTAACTTCATCTGGATTTTCCTTGTCAGAATCAACTGTAAAGGCAACATCAAACATATGATTATATTTCATTTTCCTCCCATTCTTAAGTTCCGATTTCTATAATGAATTCTTTCCATTCTTCATTAAAGTGATATGGTTTTTCCACTACATCTATTATTCTGCAAGCTTCAAATTGTTTGGTGTCTACTAACCATCTCAAGAATAGTGGGAATGTGTCTGATCTTATTATAGTAAGTGTATCTGTCTCTTTCATTTAATCTCCTAGTTTCCAAAAGACTTCATCAACAGGACTATCTTTACTTATTTCAACAAATGTTTCTTCCGTATCAACAGGTAAGTCAAATGCATAAACCATACTTATATCAAAATCCCCTATGTTAGTATCATCAGGTATTTCTACAGAGCAAGTATAAGTTTCAGTTATAGTACATTTATATTTTTTGGACATTAGCTTTCTCCTTTATTAAAATTAAAAATGGCTGTTGCTGTCGCAACATTTAAGCAACTGCCGAAATTTGCCACCATTTTATTAAAATTAATAGAAGAAGCGAGAGGTCTGACCTTTTTCACACCACATATCCACGTGACTTAGTGCTACTCGCTCCTTCTATATAATAGAGACTAGAGCCATAGCGTAATTGTCTCTTAGTTTCGGTACCTTCCTTACTGGCAATGCCCAGCCTCTACAAATTATAGGCAGTGTCGTGACAGGCCGCACTCCTCGTCACGGAGTTCCGTTTAGTCATCGATTATGTTTCTTTACAAGAGCTTTTATCTCATTCAATGGTAGTGCCTAACAGTGTTAGGTACCTGGAATAAACTTAGTGTAACTTCTCAGGACTGCCATTGCTCTAGTTACATACTCTTAAGACGAAATCGCCTCCACTGCCTATATTATGGAGTCTTGGCTGCTACCCACCATGCCAACTACTTTTGCTTATGAGTTCGCTTCTTATGCATTTTAGACTCCAACGCGTCTTGTTCTCATTTGCGTTCCCTATAGTATTCTATTGCTGTTTGTACACCGAATACTATGAGAAATATCGCTATTACTAAGAATATTAGACTCCATGCTAATACCCATATATTAGCTATCCAGGTATATATCTGCATTATTTATTCCTCCAATTTGGGTCGATCTTATCTCTAATATGGTCAGTAAATTCAGACATAAGATCAAACAAGAACTCAGCTGGAATAGATACCATTAATTTTCCATTGTCTTCCCTAAAGAATACTCCCCATTCATCTTTCTCAGGATATAGCCACTGGGCACAGCTTTTCCGACGTTTGCAGCCAAAGTAGATTGTGCTTATCTCAACATCTCCTTGTTCGTGCTGAGCACCACCTCGATCTCTATTCCAAGCACCTAAACCATATGTCTTGGCAGTCTTAACTACTTGTCTCTGTAGCTCTGCTCCCCTCTGACGATTCCTCTTCCCTCTCTGCTGATTCGTTTTCTTCATATGTTTTTAACATTCCTTCTATGTCTGATGCTAGCTTATCATAGTCGTCTATTACAGTCTCCCAAAAATCAAATGACGCAAGTTTACTAACTATTATATCTTTCTTAAGCCACTCATATAAGCTATTCATACCGTTGTGCGCTGCCTTTGGATGGTGTTTGTGGTTTCTTATGAAGTACCTCAAAGAAAACAACACTTTTGATACTTCGCTTATTGAAAACTTTATTGTCATGCTTCCTTCTTTGTCTGTCATGGTTTCCACTTATTCCATATAGAAAACCCTACAAATGTCTCTAATGGCCCTAAACCAATACCAAAGTGCATATGTTCACCACGTTTTGACGTGAAGCTACAGCTTAAAGAGAGAATCCAAAATAATATTAAACTTATTCCATTTGTATTATTCTTTGATAACTTCTTTATCTTAATCATTGATCTCCCCATGTTTTCTTAATATCACTCTTACTCTTATAAAGCAGATTCACTACTCTCACTACCAATGAAGATACGGATTGACCCTTCTTTACTTTCTTTAATATAAGACCGACATAGAAATCTATCAGCTTTCTATGACTATGTATTTGTCTTGAACCTCTATTATTTGCTGTATCCACTATTGATCCTTTCTAACTCTTTAAAACTAAATGTATTATAGTTAAATTTAAGAGTCAATGCAAAACTGTGCTCATCTCTGGATGCAATAGACTTAATGAATCTCTTGTCACTTATGTCTTTGTCGCCTTCGATTCCTAGGATTTTATCAGCTTTCTGTTCTATTACCGAGTTACCTTTTGCACTATGTACGTCTAAGTAGTCTCTACTAGCACCCTTAGATATATGAGATATTGCTAGTATAATTGTGTTACTTCTATTGGCTATTTCTCTTAACCCTAGAATTACCTTTTCTGTTTTCTTGAATGGATCATATACTTTGTCAACATATATAGTATCTAAAGTATCTACGACTATTATATTTGGACGTAGCTCATCTACTAATTCTTTAATTGCTCCTATTTCTGGTGATACTGTAATTATATTAATATGACCTATGCTACTCTTTATTAGTTCGAAATTAGACTCATTATAATGTAAATCGTATATATCCTGCTTACTCTTGTCGAGTGCTATTTGCAGAAATCTACGATACATGAGGGAGTCCCCCATTTCTAGACTTAAATAGAGGATGCTCATATTCTTAAGTGCAATACATATATTTTGAAGCCATGCTGTCTTACCTACCTTTGTATCTCCAATAACAACGGCTAGCTCTCCTGGATAGAACCTATAAGGATTCTTTAAGCTTTTATATATATCCTGAAGATCGAAACTAGATGTATCTAGGTCTTGGTTCATGAACTCGATGAAGTTCTTATTGAGAACTTCAACATTCATTATTTCAAGCCCCCAATCTTTATTCTTATAGAATCTGCATAATGGATCACAATATTTATGAAGTATTACATCACTACATGAATAACCTGTGTGATTCCATTTATATACATCCTCTATCATGCGGTCTATTTCTTCCTCACCTAAAGATGGAGACCATGAATTACCTAGTAATCTAGATGCTTCTTTAGCTAGTCCTAGTCTTTTCCATCCATTAATCAGCCTGAGCAATATAGTATGTCTTTTTCCTACCTGGTCTTTTTCATTATATATCTTTTGTATGCAGGTTACATTAGCCGTATAGTCATCAGATTTTGGTTTCTTTATTTCTTTAACTTCGGCTACTCTAACTATCTTTGAGTTCCATATTACTTCAGGAGATTCCAATGGCGGGTGACTATAGTCTTTCCTTATTGTTTTAGCTAACTCAGCTATTTTTAAATAGTCCATATTAAACAGTTCCCGCAACTGTAGGGGTGTCTTATACAATCCACTCTTGCTATTATATGAGTAGCCTATTTTTATGATCCTTCCTTTGTCGTATATATTATCAGGAATGTCACTAAAGTTTTCTGCTATAGTAGCTTTAACTATTTGTGGCAAATTCCTGCTCTCTTGAAACCCAAACAAATCTGGTATTTCAATATGGAAGCCTCTTCCAGAAAACCATACTCTTATGTCTTCTTCGGAGACTCCCATTTCTTTTAGCTCTTCTACAAATGCACAGGTGGCTTGATAAACTAGAGAGTCTCCCATAATCTCATTGCTGATATCAATATCAAAAATAATCTTATCAAGACTATATGTTCCTTTATAGTCTTTAATTGTACCACTATTTTTGAAATGATCTGGAGCTGATTCGTCTAATAAGAAAATGCTTCTATATATTTCTCTATTTGGTCTTATATATTTATAGAGATTTTTTAGCTCTTCTACATTTCCTCTATTGTTAACTGCTCCGACTGCAATTTCAACGTATTTAGTATCCATGTTGCTTCCTTACTTTTAGTAGGTTTTCTAGTAACACTATATACACCGATCTTTTCTAGATCAGATGATCCGTTTGATTTCATGGCTCTCCATGCTCTGCTATAACTAGAAGGATTATGCTTAAGCCTCCAGTTGCTATCTCCGTATCTTGGTAGAATATCCTCAAAATGATGAGAACTTATCTCATTGTCACCCACGTTTAACCGAGCGTCTAGAAAGAACAATATTATTTCTTTTATTGTAAACTTCCTAGACTTCGACACTTTTGTCCCAAGGCCCTGACATTGGAGAGTCTCCATTTGTACCATTTATTGATTCAGGTTTATAGACATTCTTTACCCAACCTTCATCAATAGCTTTCTTAAATCTAGCTAGAAGTGCGTCTTCCTGACCTACTTTTGCTACAGTATGCCAATCTCTCCAGCCTATGGATCCATCTTTAGGCTTAATGTATTTAAAGCTAAGTCTTAGAAATTCTCTTCCTATTGCTTTCTCAAGACCATCTTGATCTTTCTTGAATACAAAGTCATCAATACCTTTTCCTAAGCCTATGGCCTGCATTAGTATCTTTACTCTTACAGATGATCCGTATGTTTTATTACCAGACATTTTATCTACTTTATGAAGACCACCTATATACATTGTTGGGTTAAAATCTCTTCCTATGTCTAGTGTTAATGATACACCAACATCATCAGCTTTTTCCTGCCAATGCTGTTTTGTATCATAGAATGCCTCGATATCCAGTATAGTTACTGGCTGTAATGAAACATTCTTTGTTGATTTGCTGCTATCCCCATAATCTAAGGCCATTATAATTATCTCCTATCAGCTATTAGTTTTTGGATTCTTGATATTTCGTCAGCTGCTTCTATAACAGTTATATCTTTCTTAAGCCACTCATATATATCTGCTTTTTCAGCCTTGTCGATATGTATGCTTTTAGATAGTCCTTCTATTACTATTAGTTGAGCTGGACTAATGCTATCATCTAATGGTTCTGCTGCTACTTTCTTTTCCTTGAACTCATCAGCCTCTTCCTCAGAATATATATAACCGTGTATGCCAGCTAGCTTTAGAATTACTCTGTCCTTAGCTCGTTTTTCTGCCATAGCATACGGATATTTATTTGTAGTATTTGATGGATGGGATTCACCTATACTCCAAATATTACTTGTATTGTCTGTGCCTGGATTTGATATATATCCTGTTACAAGAATAACAGCTGTTCCAGTGGAATAGTCACCTTCTATTATAGTTGGTTCCCGAAAGTGTATATTCATCATTCTTGCAATTTTTTCGATGTATTTATGGTACATTACCCAAGTACCATGACAATTCCATAATGCTTCTTTTGGGTCTATTTCATATTCTTCCAAAAGAGCCATTATCTCATTACTTATTGGTTTCATGGGGCTCATGTGGGCCTCCTAAGTTAGTTAAGCTATTGCAAACCTTTTAGTTGTTTCATCATGCAAATCTAAATGTTTTTGCATAATCTTATCTGGTGGAGTACTCTTTAATGAATCAGTGATACTATTATAGAGAGTCCACACATTCTTGCTATCTTGAAATGCTGTATATGATGGTTCTTTCCATTCTGATATTGCATGGTTTAGCTGTCTCGGCCTTAATAGACCATGGCCATATAGCAATCCCATGTATTCATATGCTTGATCATCAGTTACGTTGATATTTTTCATTCTATTTGCATCTTCTTGAATCTTTGGAAAGTTTGTCTGACTCTTATATATAGTAGTAATCATTGAGTCTTTAAGGTCTTCCCAAACATTGGTAGTATGCTTTCTCATTATGACAATTTCACCTGTTAATGCGAGATTATCACAAACAAATACTGTAGCACCCATTACCATACCAACACTCATGCTTTTATCATAGGAATTACGTATTGCTATATTTAATCCTAGATCTGCTGATCTATCCCTATCTTTATATTTAGAGTTATTTGTTGTTGGTACTTCATGTGGGTCTATATCATTTGATCTATATGTTAACATACCAAACATTCTGTTACCTTCTTTAGCTACAGCATATTTAGCATGATCAAACCTATAGTCCTTCAGCATGTCATTAGCAATCTTACAAGCCATTGTAACTAAATCATAGTGACCTACTGGCTGATAAGATTTAGTTGCTTTAGGTGGCTCATATGTTAATAGATCCAAATAGTCGACTGCTTTTCCACCACAATGAATCATCATTCCCATTTTTAATTCTCCTTACGTGTTTCTGCGTTATGCATTCCTTCTTTAGTGTCCCAGCCACAACTCATGCAGACGTATCCATCGCATACTTCTTCATATGCTAATACATCTTCCATTTTGTTGACTGGAATAAATCTTATTTCAGGTGTTAGCTCTTCCTCACACTCAGGACATTCTAAGTCTCCATAATATAGGCGGCCTATCATGGCTGCATTCTTAGAAGATTTCTAGCGTAAGTTACCTGGCTAGCTAATACCCTATCATTTTTTGTGTATGATCTTTGTTCAATAGCTCTATAGGCGGGCTTTCTATTCTTACTAACGAACTCCTTTAGCTCCGTGCTATCCATTAATCTTATTTTATCATATGGTGAGCGAGTACTTAATTGAAATGACTCTTTTAGTATTATTAAGTAATGTCCTATCATTGTGTGACCTCATTTTGTGATTATGAGCTGTATGCTTTCGAAGTGTTTCATCGCTGCTAACATTGTTTGTATTTCACGTGCAGTAACACTTGCTTTAACACTTAATTCTGCACCTTCAACCATTACTGTTACCTTGAACCTTTGTTTACTGCTTATTATTTCATAGCCACGCTTGCCTAAGATTGTTAATCCACCCAACACTTTTTCGAATGCGAAGGCTATCCATGTTATACTTCTGGCTGTTCGACCTGCTGTTAAAATACTCATGTCTATCTCCTGTTGTTTGTCGTGTATTTCTCCAGCATCTGGCGGATTGCTACAGCCACAAGATGCTTCTGGTCCAAAACCTTCAATCTCAATGTATTTCATTGGCTGAAGGCATATTGGACAATCCTTCCCTTTCCAATACTTCATTCGTTGAAACTCTTTTGGTGTATTAGTTATTGATGTCATGGTTGTCTTCCCTCATTGTATATGCTAAATACGATGGATTGACTGTTATTACTTTATTATCAGTTGACATGAACACACAAATACTCTTACCATTCATGCTTCTAAAACCAATGAATCGTAGTCTCTTAAATGTTGTTCCGTCATTTATTCCTACTGAGCTATACATTTGATTTATTTTTAATAGCTCATCATCATAGCTATCTACTTTACTTCCTAACATAGTGTTTCTCCCATCTATTTGATTGTCCCAATGTGTACATTCAGTACAACATATTATTCTAGTCATGATATATCTCCTTTGTCATGGCACCAGAATGCCACTAAAGAGGGAGTCACTTATAGGCGAAATGGTCGTGTACAACTCCATAATAATTCAATAGTCAGTCTTTTGACATTATTTTCTTTTGTCAATTTTACCCAACTATCTACTTGCTTATCGACTTTGTGATCTAATGCATCGATAACTTCTTTGGTTATTTGTAACCCTGCTTCATTGAATTTCTTTTTCAGCTTAGTCTTTTGAATCATTTTTCTTCTCCTTTATTATATATTTAAAGTTTGGATTCAGTCCTTTTGCTGTTTTGAGTGCCTTTTTATCTGATGACTGTCTAAGATTGTTGACAGTTATATATAAATGGCCTTGTGGTATGTCTCCAAAGTGATACCAGTCTGTTCCGAATTTACTTATTGTTATTGCTTTCATTTTATTCTCCAATCAGGTACAATATGAGTATGGCATTCGTTACACCAGTGATCAACATCTTCACAAGAATTACAGGCATGATTGTAGTTTAGAAAATCACTGGTAGCATTTAATTTTACCCATGCTCTTACTTCTATGTCATTGGCATTACATGCGGGGCATTTGAATTCATGTTGTTGTTTAATATTCTCCATTATTCTTCTCCTGTAATAGCATCATATACTCTGCCATCTGCCTTATCCTCTCTATTACCTTTCTCTGTGCCCGACATAAACATATCCATACTATTTTTCTGATCTTCTATTATCTGTTGTTTTTTCGCAAGTTCAAGTTCTACTTCCTGCAGATTCGAACAAGCATTTTCATAGTGTGTCTCAACCTGCTCTATTTCTGCTCTTAGTTCGTCTATTACTGCCCATAGGCTATTATTTCTCGGCATTTATGTTCTCCCTATTATATTACTTTTACCAAAGTTCTTTTCTAACCATACTTGTCCAATGGCGCTAACAAATTCTTTTCCCCATTCAGGACATATTGATTCCTTTGGTTTTTCTTTAGTTATCTCTTTTGCTTCTGCTACTTCCCGATAACTGTTTTCTGCTTTTACAATAGATCTAACTTCCTCTCTTGTTAGTATTGGCTGGCTAATCTCGTTTTTCTTAGACCTTCTTTTTGCTATCCAAAGTCCAAATACTAAACCAGAGAATATCATGGCTATATGCTCAAGCCACAATAATAGCGTTTGTGTTATGAAATAAGCTTTATCCATGATGATTCTTCCCGTCCTTTTGATTGTGATGTGACCATACTTAATAAGTATAGTATTTAGACTAAATAATACTAAGATAGTTCCTATTATTATTTTCATTCGTCATCCAAAAACGATAAATCGTCTTCACCGTCTACTGGATTTTCTATGGGCATACCAGTATTCCTGACAGCAAGAGTCTCCTCTTTATAAAATACCGTGTCTTCTTTGCACCTGCTACATTTACCCATATTTTTATATGTCTCAGTATAAGGCAATGCGTCACAACATTCACTTAAATACATTTTGTTCTCCTTTCTGCTGCCTCCCAAGAATCAATATATTTGCTTGAATCATGTATCTCATCTAACCAATGTTGAGTTCTGCCGTTAAGTTTATGTAAATAGTTCCAATCTAAACCAACTGATTCAGCATTCCCGTCATTGCAATTACAATGATTGGCTATTAGTTGAAGTGTTTTAGCTAAATCAAGTATAATATCTTCTGGCATTGTTATTTTCTCCATGTAGAACCTGGCTTGCTTTATTTTGATATTTTTATAATCAACTACAACCTGACACAACTCGTTAATTAAGTCCTCTGGACAGCTATCCAAATGTGTCATTATATCTTGTTGTAGCTGTTCTTCTTTTTCTTTTGTTAATTCCATTTTATTCTCCTTTGTTTTAAATATATATGATAGTAGCTACTTAGCCCCTTTGTTAACGCACATGTTAACGTAACCGTGTGTGTTTATAGTCTAACATTAAACAGGACTTGCAAGCTATTATAAGACCAACACCTGTTTTTTATGTCCAGCATTTTTATCGTTCTAAGACGATTCATCGGTGAATAGCTACTACCATACAAATAACAACAAAAAAAGAGGAGACCTGAGTTAAGTCTCCTCTTTCTATACTACTTACTTCTGTTGGTTATGCACTAACTGGACTTGGCAAGCAACTTAAATCAAATTGCTGAGAGCCTGCTGATTTGAATACTAACCAGCTCTGTCCAGACTCGGATTCCCTGACTTCGCCTTTATAGTTCAGATATGTTGCTATCTGAGCTACTCTGTCTCTGTCAAGGTCTTCCTTTCTTATACTGAAGAAATCAGCCTTATCAGCTGTCTCAGCAGTTTTATTGGGCTCAGATTCACTTGTCTGAATCCAATATAATATATCAACTATTGTGCTCATTTGGAGTCTCCTTTATTTTAATTTGGCATACCATTGTGATATACCAAGAATGAGGGAGTGTATTTATTACTCTATATCCTCATTATCTTTATACCTTGTATTACTGTCTATCTCAACAAGTAAGAACAAGAATATAATTACTGACAGTGCTGTTATCCACCACATAGATTACTCTCCTTTCTTTTCGAA
>Ga0208553_1000062_pt1 | contig 46430 bp, 86 predicted proteins | sample 6_EtaG_FD_184079 | JGI IMG/M metagenome (GOLD analysis project Ga0208553, IMG submission 184079) | Marine viral communities from the Subarctic Pacific Ocean - 6_ETSP_OMZ_AT15160 metaG (SPAdes) (version 2) | ecosystem: Environmental > Aquatic > Marine > Oceanic | place: Pacific Ocean | collected...
CTCTTTCGCAATCGTTCATTTTTGTTTTATTCCTACCTTATTTAAAGTCAAAAGGTTTAAGACTATTTTATGAATATAAAGGGTTTAGGTAATGGATACAAAACCCAAACCCTAAACCTTAACCCCTCGCGATTTAATCAAGCATAAAGTTCGTTTTGTTCCTCGTTAAAATCCTTATATTCTTTGTTTATGTATATAATCCTCATTTTGTTGTTATTAAGTAGTTAAATTCACTTCCTAAATCTTTTAAGCTTTAATTAAAGGTTTTAAGCTTTAATTAAAGGTTTTAAGCTTTAATTAAAGGTTTTAAGCTTTGGATTTCTTTATGAATATTCGTTAAAAGTTTTTTTTTCTGAATATTAGTTAAATCTTTGTTATCTAAAATCTGATTATTATAAATGTTAATTATCTTTCTCGCTAATTCGGTTAAAGTTAATTTCATTTTAAACACCCCAAAAATAAAGAAATAAAAGAGATTTGGTTATATTCCCCTTTCGTTAAAACCATTTCTTTTAAGGTTAAAGTGTTTTGATATATTGCTATATCGTAACTCGTTGGGATATTATTATTCATTTTGTATATAATTATTTATTTCTCTTGATTTCTTGTCGTCTTGTTTAACACAACAATCCTTAAAATCTTCATCACAGGTTTTTATATGGTGTTCTTTTTCATTCATTTTTTAACCTCTTGATTTATTATATATCCGCAAGAGCAAATTTCATAATCTCTTGTTATCTCAATTTTTACATTACATTTACCACAGGAAACAATCATTTTTTACACCTCCCTATATCTCTTAATTCTTTTCCTCTTTCATATCCGATTAACCTTTTTTTCTCTTTCATATAAATGATGTCTATTAAAAAAAACATTCCTATATATTCATCGTTCTTATATAGGTTAAAGTTATCGGTTGGCTTACTATTTTTTATTTCTTGTTTTATTGTGTATTTTGTGTTTGGTGATATTTCCTCTTGTATTATTGTTTTTTCTTTTGTTGTATCTTGACTATTCATTATAATACCCCTCTTTCTCTTGTTTTTTAAGTAAGTCAAGTATATCAGTCATAAAAATATAATGGTAGAACTTATTATTTTTCTTAATCATAAATATACCACTATCTTTTGTTTCTTGAACTAACTCATAAACATTTTTTGAGTAAGCTGTTTTTATTGTTGTTTTTTCTTTTGTTGTATCCATTTTTTTTTTACCTTCCTTATTGTTAGTGGTAAGTTTTGCTTACCCTACTAATTATATATTAGGAAGTATTATAAAGGTTACTATTGTTATTGGAGGGTAACTAATTCTTATGTTCTTACTGGGGGGTGGGGGTAGATTATGGAGAGGGATATTTTAAGATACCAAGTTCTTTTAAAAATATAATATTTTTCTAATCTCCATAGGAAATAGAGGTAAGGTATAAGAGAGGAGGATAGAACCCCCAAAAAGAAAAAAAATACTTCGGCACACCTAAGTATGAAATTTAATTAATTCATTAAAGACAACATCCCCATGATATTCAACCATTTCATCAGGTGTCTTAAAACCACTCTTTAAAGCAACTTCATTTAATTTATCATAAATATCTTTTTTAATAGTTACCAACATAGTTTCATTTGAAGTCTTATTTATTACCCAATCACCAAATTCAAAAAGTCCATTATTCTTTAAGCTTAATTTTTTATATCCCTTCTCTTTAAGAAATTCTAATGTTAGTTTTATTATATCGTGTTTTTCCATATCATTCATTTTATCACTCCCTTAATAAGCTTTAATTAACTACTCTTTATAAGATTTAAACAAATTTCTCTATTCTATCAGAACCACAGTAGGGACATTTATTAGCCCCAAAGTTTGTAAAGGTATCTCCACAAGCATTACAATCATACTTTAAAGGGGAATTCTTTGTCTTTAGTTTAACTTCAGATACTATACCAGCATATACTGGCCCACCCTCAGAACGAACAGCACTATAACAGAAATTAGCAAATGCATCAGCGTGATCATCATGCATCCTATTCTTCTGTAATTGTTTTAAGTGTCCAGCATCTGTTCTAGTAAAGGTCAACCCCATCAACTGTTCCTTAAGTTGTGGATATATACCATATGGCATTCTTATCCTACCCTGTTCAAACAACATTTTCAAATTGTAATATACCTCACTCTTTTGAGGTCCAGAGTATGTTAGCTTCATTACCTGTCCCTCAGATAATATCATCTTATCCTTTATTAAGTTCTCAGCTATACTATCTCCTACTCCCATCTTATCATAAGCTAACTTAGCAAGACTATAATTATTATTTAATCTTTTTATCTCATCAAAGATAATTCCTTTCTTTACCCTCTTAGGAAACTCCATACCATAGGTACATACAACGATAGGTGGTTTACCATCCTCTCTTACAACATGTCCACCATACATAACACTTAAATCTACATCACGAGATTTAGTATCACTACCGGCTGTATCAAGTCCTAAGAATAAACTTTTCGTTGGATCTACACCAAACCTTGTATCCTTACTTAAGGAGTTTGTAAACTCTTGTTGTGTTATAAATCCACCCACCTGGGATACAAATAACGCAGCATACTCAGAATCAAATCTTATACGAGCCATAGATAGTTTTTGTGCATCATAAGCCTCTTGTGTATTACCTGGTTTTGTCCTCCAATCAAATCTATAGTGAGAGAACCTCTTATCATTCCACATATTCCAGAATACACCCTGTTGCCCATTAGGGCTTGAACTTGAGATAATCTGTCCCATAGTTAAGAAAGGATGTTTCCTTAATCTTGTAGCTGCAACTGTAGGTTCAAAGATACTTTGATACAGATACTCTTGATCCCTATCACTCTCTTCTGTTCCACCCTCCCAGAAAGCATTCTCATCTAAAGGAAGTAATGTTGCAGAGAAACCTCTACCCCTCTCAGTTGGGGGCATACATCTTAATTTTGATAGACTTTTATTATTAGGCCTTATATCCATCTCCATTCTATTTTGTACATCACCAAGCATATCATCCCACCCTGGAATATTACTTCTTCTTATCATACCCTTAATATTATCAAGTAATAGTGTTGCTTGGTCTTGAGATCTTGATACCATCACTACATTAGCGTTTGGTACAAAAATTGCGTGATGTAATGATTTAACTGATAACATAGTGGTTTTACCAATCTGTCTTCCTGTACTCATTTGCACATGGGGATTTTTATCATTAATAACCATATCTTGATGTGCGAATAGTTTTAATGGATTATCCTCCTCATCATTAAGCATAGCATAAGCCCATATAGTTGGATCTGTAAATAATGCTACATCTTTAGTTTTATCCCATAATTTAAATTTAGAATTAGTATATTCAACATCTTCCTTTGTTATTCTCTCAACTACGTGCATTAGGTTCCTCTTCCATCTTTTTATTAAATAGATGCATTATATCTTTAACACTTGCAGTTACAACTTGCTTCTTCTCTCCATGTTTCATTTTATGAAGTTTCTCATTAGTATCAATTATTAGTTTTAGTTTATTCATATCCTCTGGATCAAATTGTTTCTTATCCTTTAACTTCTTAATTAAGTGAGGCTCCATATTTAATTCTATCATATCCATTATCCTCTCCATATTGTATATCTCTTTAGCTTTCTTTGTAGTCTTAGAATTCATCCAAGAGGTAAACATTACCTTAATGATATTAGCTCTTTTATCAACTGGGTTAAATCCAGCATCAAGCATTGCATCATCAAGTAGAGATTCTCTTGCAGTACCTTTAGTAGTATTAGCGATATTGTTTTTAACTTTACCCATATCTGTCTTAGGTCCAGTAACTTTAGAATTAACATTCTTCCTCATGTGTTCTGCAGTCCAATTTCCGTTCTCCCTCATCTTACCCATACCATACTTAATATTAAATTATTTATAAAGATTTACCTTTTTACATAATCTTTATATACTAACGAATTCTTAAGGATTACTAAGAAAATGTTAGGATTTACTAAGATAAAGCAAGATTTACTAAGGATTTACAATAATAGACACTTCTTGAAAGAACATATCTTCTTACAAAAGTTAAATACATTTACCAAGAAGTTAAAACAAAAAGAGCAGAAGACACGAGAGTTTATTGATAAATATATGTTAGGTCGTTACTTTAAGATCTCAGTCAGATATTTATCCAAGCATATATGGAAATTGACTAAGTGGTCTTTCTTTATTACTATTAATGGTGCTTTAATATACACAGCATACTTAGGCTTTATAAATCCAATACACTTTACACATACAATATTTGCTTTGGGGTTATGTTTATGGATGCCAATAACATTAATTAAAAAAGCTTATAAACAAATGCATATGGATAGAATGGAGAGGGTTAGAGCCTTACCACAAGCTCAATCCATAAAGATATAAAATGTTTGTAGAATATAAAGAAATCTTCAATACGCCAACAACGGCACAGAAAGGAGCACCTTTCCTTAACGAGTCTATGCCTGGAACAGGTATGGGTAATGTTACCTCTCAACCCTATGATTATAGTAAAATAGTATCTTATATTAGAAAATCTTCTGAGTGTTTAGGTATCTTCAGAACAATCATTACTGATATTGTATCTGATGGTGTTTTCTTTGAGGCACACTTTAAAACTGGTGTTAAGAACAAAAATGGGAAAAATAAAGTTAAAGATGCAGAACTATTCTATAGAGAACAACAAGTAAAGGAAGAGACTAAAGCTGCTATGCTTGATTGGATGATGCTTGGTGATTGTGCTATATGGAATGGATTATCTAAGAAAGAATTAAAAGAGTGTTATGCTGGAGGAGGATTAGAATTTAAAGAGGATGAGGATATGAGTAGTTCAAGGAAGTTTAGACATGTAGCTTGGTCTACTATGAGGATAAATCACGATTCAAGAAATATTACTGGATATAGTCAAGTAACTGTATCAGGTGGCCCTATTGCAGACTCACAGGGTAACCCTATACCTGGTAAGTTCCAAAATGGACAATTTGTTTTAAACAACTGGGATACAGAGACGATAATGCATGGTATGTTTATGAGGGTTGATGGTAAGGTTTATGGATACACACCTACTATAGCTATAATGCCAGAGATTTCTACATTACAATTAATTAAGGATTATGCCGGAACTTTCTTCCAAAATAGTGGAATACCTGATTGGATGTTTATACTTCCAAAGGAAATGGCTGGGTCCCCTAATATTACTGAATTAGAACAGAAATTAAAGATATGGCAGAACTCACAAGATAAACATAGGAACTTAGTCTTTGCAGGTGAAGTTCAACCACAGAAGCTAAATGAGTTTAGACAAGATATGGAGTTCAGGCAATTAGCTGTTTACTATACTGCTATCATGGCTTTCGCTTTTGGGTTACCTATGGGTAAGATACAATCCATATTAGGTATGGAGAATACTGCTTCAGATTCAGATATGGCCTCAGAGTCATATTGGAGAAATATAGCAGAAGCACAAGATTATTGGGAGAACTTACTTAACTCACAATTCTGGATACCATTCTTTGGAGTGGAGATGAAGTTCAATAGATCCTACTTACAAGATGAAATAAGAGAATCACAGAATAGACTATTCCTTATAGATGGATTAACTAAATTAAGGTCTATGGGTATTAAGGTAACTGATTCTTATATTAAAAGAGTTCTTAAGATGAAGGATGAAGATATTAAAGTTATAGAGGAGAATCCTGAATTTTTAGGTGGAGGGGGGTTAGGTAGACAATCTTTTTTACCTAATAGCCAGACTATGGGTAATGCAGAACTTAGCCAAAAGAAGACTCAAGAACAAGCAAAGAAGCAAGGAAAAGAAGGTTTGAAGAGCAAGAACACTTAAAGCTAATCTTTATAAATGAATTAGATTATCATATTTTCATATGCCAGATAAAGATAAAGATTTAAAGGCTAAAAATAGTTCTAAGTTAAAAGGTAAAATAAATCCACGAACAAAGAAACCTTATACATCATCCGAGATTGCAGAGATTACTGAAAGACAATCAAAGATGAAAGATAATAAAGAGTTTAAATATATTAAATATTACTTTATTAATTCTGGCTTAGAGATAAAAGAAGAAGGTAATGATTTCTATATTGAAGGTTTTGTATCCACACCTGAATTTGATGGTGAGGGTGATAGATTCTTAGATCAACAGATGATTGTTGACCAACTTAATAATAATCCTGAAGCAAAGATTGGAAGCCTACATCACGATAGAAGTGGTTCTGCTTTAACAATGACTGAAGAAGCAAGACTTGTTGATGGTAAATCTTGGATGAGGGTTAAATTAAATTCTCAACATCCACAATTTAAATCAACGATTGAGGAAGTTAAAAATGGTGCTATTAATGGTTTCTCTATTGAGAATAAACCCTTATTGTGGGATAAGAACGATACCTGGAATGAAGAGACTCAAAGAGGAAGGGATATTACTGAGACACATATTATGGGATATGGCTTAGCATCAAGACCAATTAATCCAGGAGCTGAAATTACAAATTCATATTTTAAAGAATTCAAAGAGGGTGAAAATAATAATTCAAAAGTAGGTAGCAACTCTATAGCTGGGAAGGTAAATAAAATGGCAAAAGAAGATATTCAAAGAAAAGAAGAAGCAGTTGAAGAGACTGTGGAAGATAAAGTTGATGATGCTCCTGAGACTCCTACAGAAGAAACTGAGGAAGATAAAGAGTTTAAAGAGTTCAAAGCTTTTAAAGCAAAGAACGCAAAAGCTGCTGAATTAAAAGAGACAGCTAAAGCAGTTAAAGAATTAATCGAGAATAAAGAAGGTAATGTAGCACCTGTGATTAATCCTGGAATGCAATTTGATACTAATACAGAATGTAAAGAATCTAAAGCATATAATGATGCTATGAGTTTGGAAACTAAAGAAGGGCTTTCAAGTTCTAATATCGTTGATATGCAATGGAAAGAAGCAAATGCTTTGGTAAATAAATACCCTGGAATTGCTTATAGAAGTGGAATAATGGGAAGTAGAGAATATAAAGAATCTCTACAGCAAGTAGAATATAAAGCAACATTAACAAAGACTACTTCAGAGGCTTCTCAGTATTACCAAGCAGTAGCAGAATTAAATGATATTTATGACCCTATTATTTACAGCACAATGAATGATGAAGTAACTACAGTTAACTTAATAGAAAATATAAATATGTCTGGAAGACAGATGATTCAGTTCAGAAATCTAACTGCAGGTTTAACAGCAGGTGGATATAATGAAGGGGAGTTAACATCTGACTTATCTACATCAATAACTACTATTAAGAAAAACGAACAGGACTTCGCTAACTATGCTGTAAGGTATGCAATGACTGGTCAGATTATGGCTTCATCAATGGGTGGAGGTATAGGTGATTTATTCGGTATGTATACTAAAAGGGCAGCTGTTGATTTAGCTAAAAAAATTAATGAAGATTTTATTAGTGGAGCAGCAGGAACTTATAATGGTTCTGATGACAGATATATTTTAGGAGCATTACATATTTGTGCATCTACCGGAACAATTTATGGAAGAGCAAGAGCAAGTAATACATACCTAAATGGAACTACTACTCCAGCAGGTTCTACAGATTTAACACTTGCACACATAAGAACAGCAAAAAGAACTGTTGTTAAAGCTGGTGCAAACTTGAATAACTTATTTATTTCAACAAGTTATTTCCAAGCAGATAGGTTAAGGAACATAATGCAGAACCTACAAAGAATGGTTCCAACATCTTCAAGAGTAGGTTTTGAAGGTAGGATAGAAGTTGATGGTATACCAGTATTTGAAGATCAAAACTGTGCAGATGCAAATCTGTTTATGTTTGATAGAGAATCCTTGAAAAGAGGAACACAGGTAGCACCAACATTAACTGAAATGGGGATTACTGGGGATGCAAGAGAAGCATTCATTAAGACATACACTAACTTCTTCTGTAGAGCACACGGAAGACAATATGCATATACTGGTTTCACAACCAGTTAATTGGAGGTAAATAGAATATGGCAGTAACTAAAAACTGGGATTTGAGTGAAGGATTATTACCCTTTATGCAATTCGTAAATGTAACTACAACAGGAGCAAGTGATACTTTTGTAAGTAAATTCAAAAGTGTTAAAGGTTGTTGGGTAGATAATGAGACTACAGAGAAAGGTGTTAAAACCTCAAAGAGTGGGGGTACTATTACTATAACATCTACAAGTGGAGATACACTAAATCTATTGATTATAGGAGATTTAAATTAAAATGGGGTCAGCAATAGCCTCATTTGATTTTGAATTCCCTACATGGAGATTTAATGATAAAGAAGTTGACAGAAGTAAAACAACTTGGTTTAAGGAGGGTGAAGAATTACCTTTACCTCTTGTACTAATTTTAGAAAGGGGCAATCAAGAATATGTGAGTTATCTCGATGGTAAAAGTGGTAGAGTTGATGTTGCGAAACCTAATACAGGTAAGATTCATAAAAAGGCTGTGCCAAAAAAGGTAGATGCCATAGTTAGGAAGAAACAACCAAAGCCAAAACAATATACCGAGAAAGAAGCATATTCTCTTAATAAAAAAGAACAGATAGATTTATTAACTAAAAGGGGCGTAGAGAAAATAGGAAGAATTGAAAAACAAAGGGTTGAACAAATCCTGGAGACCAACTAAACATGGTATCAGCATTTAAATTCATAGAACACATACAACAGACATTATCTGCAGGAGCAGAACTAACAGTTCATAAAGGAGTTGGAACTAACGACGCTAATAATGTTTATCTAAACTTATATTCTGATTCATCTTTTACAAATTTGGTTTTGAAGGTTTCTACACCAATTTTCATTACAGACATTAACGAAAACGAATTAGAAGATGCAATAGTTGTAGATGAAGAAGGATCAACACAAACGGGTGGTTTTAAAATAGATTTTAATAAAACTGTTATGCATTCATTTACATCATTAAAATTATTAGGGGGGGCAGCTGATTCTGTAATCAGTGTGTTAATTATATAATGGCAGGAGCAAGAAGAACAAACTATAATTTATCAGTTGAAGCAACTACAGGTTCTCAATATGATATTGTATCATTTAAGAATAGATCTAATGGTGATACTTTTAGAAGAATTAAAAATAAACAAGTAGTGCTTACATCTACTAAGAGGGCATTAGTTGATTTAGCAAACTTCCCAACAAAAGTTCAAATTGGAGATGTTATTGAAGTTAAAATAATTGGTACAGTTAAGTCAGGTAGCACAACACATACAGTAGGTACATCTGGACAAGGAAGTGTTGAAGTTACTACTGAACCAAACCCAACAGGAGGTACAAGTATTTAAAATGGTAAAATCTCAAATGAAATCATTATTAATAGTATTTTTTGCAGCTTTACTTTTTATAGGTGCAGTTTATGCAGTATCCTACACAGTTAGTGTAGATAATAAACCAATATCAGCAGCTTGGAGTCAAACTGCAATTTTATATTCAAATATTACACCTCAATATAATATGCAAGGTGATTCATGTACACAAAGAACAAATGTAACTGGTGATGGATTATCCGGAACTTCTTATAACGTTACAATGTTTGCTGAATTCTTTGAAGGAGGAAGCGACGGAGTATTCGTAGAAAATATTACAACTTTAGCTTACATAGCTAATGGAACTATAAATCAATATAATATTACAAGTGTTGGAGAGAGTCCAGCAGAGGGTTGGGAGTATTATTGGAAATTTACAAACAATTCTGTTATTACAGATTACTATGCTAATTGTTCAAACATAAGTTTTACAAGTGATACTTACACATTTAAAGTAGATACAATAAATCCTGTAGTTACTGTTAATTGGCCACCATCTTATACAACAGCTGGTAATTTCACAACAAACAGTATTACATTTAATGCTACAGCAGTAGAAACTAATCCAAATAATGGTGCTTTATACACAAACGAATCTGGAACTTTCATAGAGAATAATTCCTTTAGTTATACTAATGATACAGAAGCTGGAAACTTTGTAGTTGATGGTTTCCCAGATGGGTATATATCTTATTACTGGAACTTTACAGATGACTCTGGAAGATTAGGAAATAGTGCAACAACAATATTCTTTGTAGATGCAACAGCACCAACATTAGAAACAGTACTTGCAAATAACTCCTGGAGTAAAACAAAGTCTACTGCAATTACATACAAACCTACAGATGAATTCATTAGTGAATGTTATTTATGGTTAGATACAACACAAGGTGGACAAACCTTAGTACTTAATCAAACAGATAGTGCTATTGAATCCGGAGCAACAAATACATTTACAGTTGCATTAGAGGATACTGTTTACGAAACACCTTATTATTATACAATAGGTTGTGTAGATAGTTTAGGAAATGCTGCTACAAACCTAAGTGGTTATGCAGTTAATGTAGATAGTACATTCCCAACAATACCAAGTTTAACAATTCCGTTAGCAAGGTATCAATCTGATAGGCAACCAAACATTACTCATTTACCTTCAATAGAAAATAACTTCTTAACTTATGCATTAGAGATGTATAACTCAAGTGGAAGTTTCTTTGGACAGGTAAATGATTCAACAACAAATATGAGTTATGGTACAATCTTCGCAAGTAATCTTGCTTGGGAAATGAACTACACTTATAATATGACTGTATATGATAGAGCAGGTAATAGAAACTCTACTGTATTTGATGTTAACAATAACACAGCATGGTATGCAGCAGATGAGACTTGTGCAGTATTATATGAAGGATATAATTATTGTGGTGTAATTAGAGATAGTACACCTGCATTAAATATAACATTAGGAAGTATAGCAACTGAAACAGATGCAGAGATAGTATACATCTTTAATAATTCACATAGTTGGGTTACATATGTAGCTGGAAGTTCAACAAACCAATACTACAATGTATCAAGAGGAGAAGTAATAGTTGCTTATATTAATAGTACAACATCACCTTCTAACTGGGAAGAAAGATATTGGACTTGGAATACAAGTATGAATAATGAAGTACTTGGTGATTATAACTTATCAAGAAGAAATAATGATGGATACCAATTAGTATCTTTAGCTATGAACTTTTCAAGGATTAACTTTACAGAATTACAGATAAGTTTTGAGAATGGAGATAGTCCAGATGGTACTTGGAATGCAGATAACAATACACAAATGTTATCATACATCAATAACTCAGCATTAGGAGATGGAAATAATAATAATACCTTTGTTCCATTCAGAATGTACTGGGATATAAATGATGGAATATCATTAGATTATGGTGAAGCATGGTGGGTTAATAATAAAAATGAAACCATACCAGGTGAAACAGTTTGGAACAGAACTAAAGGAGGAGCAGGATAATGAAAAAGATAATTCCATTTTTAATTGTATTTATGTTTATGTTAAGTATAGTAGTAAGTGCTGGACCTTCACCACCTTATGTGTTTCAAGTTGAAGTTACATCTGGAGGAGTTGCGTTAGATGATATAATTGTTAAGATAAATAATATGGATTATAAACCTGATATTGAAGACTCTTTTATTACTGAAAAAACCGGTAGAGCTATTTTCTCATTAAGTGAGGAAGGAAGGCCATACACAGTATTAAGTTATGAATATAATGCAAGAGGGGATTATGGAGATAGAATAGGTGTTAGAATATGTCAAGAAGGAACAGGTGATCATTGTTATACTTCATATGAAATAGGAAAAGAATGTCCTGTTGATGTATCATGTTTAGTTAAGATTGATCTTGAGAAAGGTGCAATCGTTATAGATAAAGATGGTGTTGAAAGAGACGCTGATGATTTTAAAACAAAATACCAATGTTGGAATGGTGCGATGGTTTGGAATGAAGCTGATTGTACTGAAGAACCAAAAGATGATGATGACCCAGAGGAAGGGGGTTCAGCTTGGTGGTATAGTATTTATGGTGCTTTAATTGTTCTTGTAGCAACAGTGCTTGAAAGCAAATACAAATGGGGTAAGTCTTTTATTGGCTTAGTTAAATACTGGGCTATTAAAAGGAAAGATCCAAAGAGAGCAATGAAGATGTTAAAGACAGCAATGAAGAAAGATGAAGCAGAACATTATAAAAAGAAAAAATAAATAAATAAGCAGATGAATGAGACAAACAAACTGGCTAATCGTTAGTACTTTAATCGTAATAGTTCTTGCTAGTGGAATTAAATTATATATTGATTCAGAATCATTTGAAATTAGATTACAAGATGATAGTGTTAAAGTAAAATATAACAATGGAGTCTTTAAGTTATATGATGGAAGATATAAGGTCCTGGAGAACTACTACTCCCCGGAATGTTATGATAGGGGGTACAAGAAGGTCTACAAGTCAAGAGGAGAGAAGTATGATAATCTTTCTTATTATAACGACAATTCTAATCACTATATTAGTCAAGTTATACATTATTCTAAAGGGGATTTAGTTAGGAAGTTTGTTATCAATGATAATAAAATCAAAGAGGCTCTTGAATGGATTCCAGATGATGAAGATAGTAGATGTAGAATCAGATTAAAGTATTCTTCACTTGACCTATTTGAAGGGGATTTAATTTACTCAAAGAATCAAGAGAAGTTTGATTATAATACTGATTTAGAGAATGATTACAAATTAGATTGGGCTGTAGATTCTGAGAAGATAAGCTATGTAAGAAGATATGATAATGGTAGATTAGATATTATGACATTACCTTTTACAGGAACTTTTGATTACGACCCCACTATTTATTTAGGTGAAGAATTTACTCAGAGTTTAGAACAACAAAATTCCTCATGGGTTAATACTGAATCTACATTAAATTATAGGGATTTTACAGTATCAAGGACAAACTCAACCCTTTATTGTAATAATGCAAGTTCTATGTTAAATATAGATACTTATGATTGGTATAAAAATGATATAGCACAAGGAGTGAATTCTTCAAGTTTTTTATCAAATAATTTCATGAAAGGTGATGAAATATATTGTCAAAGGAATGGAATCAATTCCACAAATAGATTTATTATAGATACAACTATTGGAGATTTTAGTAATGGAACTACTAACTTTGGAAATTTAACTTTTGAAAGTGGAAATGTAACATTAAGTCATGATGAGAATAATTTAGTTGATACATTATTATTAATGCATTTTGATAGTAATTATACTCAAGATTTTAACTTAACTGATGATGTAAGTATATATGATAATAATGGATATTGTTATTATTTATCTGTTTGTCCTGAGTTTAATTCTTCTGGATATATTGGTGGAGCTTTTGAGTTTGATGGTGTGAATGATTATATTAATACAAGTTCTGATTTTATAGGAATAAATACTGTAACAGTTTCTGCTTGGATTTATGTTGTTGGTTGGGGAGAAGGTAATCGTGGTAGAATTATAGATAATGGTAAATTTTATTGGTCTGTTGATAATAGTGGAACATTTGAAATGTCTTCTAATGGTGGAAATACAAGAACATGGGCTGGAGGACCTATTAGTTTAAATAATTGGTATCATATGGTTCTTGTGAGACATAGTTCAGGACTTGCTGATATTTATAAAGACGGTGTTATGATTCGTTTAGGAAAGAATACAGGTACTCCAGTAGTTGGAACTAAAGAGGTATTTATTGGAAGTTTGAAAGGAGCTAATACTTTTGATGGTAAAATTGATGAAGTAAGAGTTTGGAATAGAAGTTTAACAGCAGATGAAATAAGAAGAGAATATCAAAAGAACATAAAGAAAATACAACCTACTCTTAATAACTACGAACATAATGCAACTTTCACATCTGAAATATTTGATTTAGGAAAGAATCCAAATATGAGTGAAATAAGTTGGGGACAGGATATACCTCATAGTTCTTATTATTTCCAGGATGGTTTAGTATTTGGTTGGGATGGGGCTGTTAATTATTCTTATGTAAATACCTCTATTCATTTAAATTCAAGTGGAGGGGTTATGATTGGAGGTAATACTTCCATATTCCCAGATAATAATGCTACAACTTTTGATGGTGTGGATGATTATATTAATACATCTTTAGATATTAATTTAAGTGGTAATGATTTTACAACTTCTGTTTGGGTTAAAATTAATGGTGCTAATAGAGATTACGCATTTACACAAGCACATGCTTTTGGTTCTTATGCTTCGGATTGGATTATTCATATAGATAATTCTATATTTTGGATGAGGAGTGTAACTCTGGGCCTATTGGGTTCTTATGAAGATGGAGAATGGCATCATTATGTTATGGTTTGGGATAGAGGTTCTGAAACTTATGAAGGATTTGTAGATGGAGTGAGTATAGGAACTTCTGGAACTGTTAGTGGTTATGGTGGTTTAGGAAATGTTAAGATTGGATCAAGAGGAGATGGAGCTACTGCTTTCTTTAATGGAAATATAGATGAAACACATATCTGGGATAGGAGTTTATCGGCAGGTGAAATAAACCATATGTATAATATTTCTAAAAATAAATATCCTATTGTTTTACAAACAAGAATGGGAACTTGTTTTGTTGGATGTAATACATCTTTGATTGTAAATGAAGGTAATTTATCTTTTGGGGATTGGACAAACTCAACAGGAGGAGATGGATATTACTTAAATGCTACAGGTGAATTAATAAACTCTACATATAATGGAACAGATGCAAGATATATTCAATATAGAGCTTTATTTGAAACTTTAGATACAAATGTTACTCCTAAATTAACAGATGTATTATTACACCAAACTGATTTTAAAACTAAGATATTTGCAAGTGAACCTATTGGAAATTATACACAACTTTATCCAGAGACACTTTCAAGGATACCTTACAATTTTACATACTTTAATCTCTCAGATTTATTTTGGTTAGATTGGGGTTATAATGATGTAATAGGGGATAAGGATTTAGTTGCTTATTGGAGTTTTGAGGATAATTGGAATCCAAGAAATGGGACAAGTGAAGCAGTTTCAACACCAACTGCATTACCTGAAAATGCACCTACAAATGTAACTGGAAAAGTTAGACAAGGAATTAGTTTTAATTCAAGTAAGCAATATTTAGATTATGGAGATGATGAGGATTTAGATATTAAAACATCTGATTATTCAATATCATTATGGTTTAAACATCCAGAAGCAAGTAGTTCTCACTATTTTATAGAAAAATATGCATCATCTTTTGGGTATAGTTTTAGAATCACAAGTTCTGGTAAAATAGATGGTTCATTTGGAGTTGGAGGTAGTACAAGTCTTACAGATTCAACTACACTTGTAGATGATAATCAATGGCATCATGTTGTATTTACTATGGATAGAGATGGTTTATTTAAATATTATATCGATAATGTTGTAGATGCTTCAACAACAGATATTTCAGGAAGGACTGGAGATGCAAGTACTACAGGTGAATTACAAGTAGGTTCAAGGAATGGTATATCTTTATTTAATGGAACTATAGATGAAATATTATTTTATAGCAGACTTTTGACAACTGACGAAATATCTAACCTATATGATAAAGGAAAATTATTATTTGAATTGGAATTTAAAAATGATACTGCAACTTTAATTAATAGTAATTCTACTAATTGGGAATTTAATTATACTGATAGTTTAGCTATAGCAAACTATTCTTGGAGAACAAGATTATATGCAGAGACAACAATAGCAGATGATATATTTGAGAATCAATATTCAGATTGGAGTAGTTATTCTTTCTTTAACTTTACAGGAGAACCTATAATTAATTTCATAGAACCAACAACTACAAATGCTACACACTTTGATACAACAGCAATATGGGCTAACATATCTTATGATGAGAATGCATTAATACCTGTTAACCTTACATTTAGATTATACAACTCAACAGGATTACATAACATAACAATTCAGGATAGTAGTTTCGGTAATTGGAGATTTATTAATTGGACTGGATTAAATGATGATGATTATATATTTAATGTAACAGCAACGACAATATATAACACTCAAGGAAGTACACCAACAATTTTTGCAACAATAGATAGGATTCAACCATCATTTAATGTTAGAGCACCAAGTTCTGATAACTCTTCAATCTATCTAAATGGAACAGGGCAATACACTTTAAGAATGAATATAACTGTAGAGGATGATAACCTTTACTTTGTTAATCTTACAATCTTTAATGTAAGTTCAGGTAATCCAACCTATACAAATTCAACCGACGTAATTAACCAATCACAATTTAACATTACAGATGTAATTGATACTTCTGGATATGCTAATGGATACTATAGGGTTTATGTAAGAGCAGAGGATGATTTATCTGATAGTCCAGAGTTACCAAACTTTAAAGCAAAAAACGTTTTCTTAAATCCGTCAAAGACAGTTCTTGAGGATGGAGATAAATCCTTTACAGTTGATTTAAACAATGGAAAAAATATTGATAAGGAAGTAACTAACGACGGTAAACATATTAAGATTAAATATACTGTAGATAATCCTGGAAAGACAAGGATAAGATATGTTATTGATGATTATGATTTCATAGAAGATAGAAGTGATAAGTTCCCACTATTTGTAATTAATCATGAGAAGTATCTTCACTGGAGAGAAGAGGTAGAGAATGGATTTAATTGGCATATAACTCATAATAAAAATAGTGTTTATATTGATGTATGGAAGGATAGTTATAAAGGAGAGAGGATAGAGTTAGACCCACAATCAGGTGGATTAAATATAAGAGAAGAGAACTATTTATTCTTCTTAGATAATGAAGCTCCATTACTAACATTAACTTCACCAGTAAATAATACATACATTAGTGAGACAAATGGTAACTTTACTTTCTACTTTAGTGATGTCTATGGTGGAAATAATACAGATACAACTAATTGTAGTTTATACATTGATGGTGCATTAAACACATCTGGATTATTTAATGTATCAAACGTAACAGACCAAAGACAATTTGAGGTAGATGGATTACCTATTACAAATACTTTCCTTTGGAGAATAGATTGTTTTGATACTGGTTTCCACTTAAATCAATCCGAGACAAGATTAATTAATTCAGAAATAAAGAACATGACTTGGATGATTTGGAATAATACAGGATGGTTTAACTTCACAGACTTCTGGTTAAACCCTACTTGTGAGATAGAGGAACAAAATTGTACTGAGGCAGAAATACAAAATCAAGATACTGGAGCTTATTCAATCGTAAGAGAGAATGAAACTTTTACACCTATCTTTAGATTTGAGAATACTGGTAATACTAATATTATTAATGTTACACTTAGATTAAATGCAACTAATAATAACATTGTTGTAAGAGCAAGAGATACTTGGAATACTTCAAATGCAGTTAATATATCAACAGAATATACACAAGTAAACTATAACAATACAATAATTAAACCAGGACAATTTGTATATGTATGGCTATATTTTGATTACTATAGACCACTAAACATAAGCTTTGATTGGCCTAATTTCTTTGCGAGGTTCGGATAAATGAATATATGGAAATGGTTTAAGAATGGTAAGAGGCACCTTAAGACAGGAGATTTGTTTACCTTATGGGGTAGTGGAATATTCTTAGGAACGTTGATAGGACAATACCTACAAATTCATTGGAGCATACCATTGTTACTATTTATAATAATGATTTACTTTCCATTAAAGGAGATGATGAAACAATAAAATGGCTGTAAGAAGAGGAACACACAAAGGGGGTAGGATGAAACCAGCATTTAGAAATATCCCTTTAGAGACAGTTATTATGGAATTAGATAAAAAACAAATTAAGATGGATATGTAAGGGGGAAAAATAAATGGCATTATTACAAGCAAGAAATTATTATTTAATAGGGAACTATACTCAGATAAAAACAGATGTATCAGCTTCAGGAACATCTATTGATGTAGATTCAACACAAGGCTTTACTGCAAATGATTGGGTGGTAATAGGAACACCTGGAGAAGAAGGAACTGAGATTAAACAAGTAACAGCAATTACTGATGGAGATACTTTAGCTATTACTGCTTTAGCTTATGCTCATACAGCAGATGCACCAATATATGTTATACCTTATAATCAAATTGAGTTTAGTAGAAGAAGTTCAAGTGGTGGAAATTCAGAAGTAATAACAACTAAGACTATGCAATATGAGGAAGGGGATTATACATTACATGATTATCCAAATGCCTCAACATCTGATTACTATGTATTTAGATATAGGAATTCTACAACATCTAATTACTCAGAGTATACATCTGAGTTTCAGATACCTACATTTTATTGTACTGTAGATGATGTAGCAGATTACTTAGGTGAAGATATTAGAACTGATACTGACCCATTAGTTTATGATCAAGTGGCTAAGGTAATAAGAAACATTACAGAACAAATTGATTTAGAGACTAACTCAAGTTTCAAATCAAATACTATCTCAACATCTACCTATGAATATATTGATGGTGTTGGTGGTGTAATGACTGTAGAGGGTGTTGATTTGTATAGAACACAATATTGGTTAGATAATAAACCAGTAATATCCGTAGAGGAATTATCTGTAACATCAGCTTCAGATACAACTAACTCACCTACATGGACAGAACTTACTGAAGATGAAGATTATTATTTAGATAAGAAAACTGGAAGATTTGATATTGTAACAAGTACAAGTTTTCCACCTAAAGGTAATAAGAGGATAAGAGTTGCTTATACTTATGGAAGAGGTACAGTTCCATATGATATAAGAAAGTTAGCTGTGTTTATGGTTATTAGGGATTTAGCAATTAGTGGTGCTGGTGCAAAACTAATTGAGAAAGGAGATGCTTATGATAGGTCTCAATTACAAGTTCTTAATCCACAAATAGAAATGATTATCAACAGGTATAGGCAGTTTAGTATGAATATTACATAATATTTATAAAGTAATATACATATTATTATAGTGATCACCTCTTTTTTCCCATCAAGATTCTTCGGGGTCTTTTTGGGTTTTAAAATCCTAAGGGAGAAACTCTGTCTTACGAGACAAACTTAAAATGGTGAATGAAGGAATAGCACAAAGTGCTACAGTTGATAGAACCAAACTTCTTAGTCAATCTTATGCTAACATTTATAATTTAATTAATACACGAAGTAATATCGCAGATCCAAAGGGTGCTTCTAAAAGAACATTTGTTTATACAAGAGAACCTCATGTTCAAGGTAGAGGATTTAGTTCTGAGTTATTTCCATTTATAGTTCTTAAGAAACCTATGATTGACTTCTCTGAATTTAGTGTAAGTGAAACTAAATCAAGAGTTGTTGGTGAATTAGTATGTGAAGTTTATAGTTCTGATGAGATGAGTGGTTATCATAAGAATAAAGGTAATGCATACTTTAATCAAATCGTTGATGATTTATTTGAAACAATAAATAATGTAACTAATAAAACAACACTAAGAGCCTATGCAGAAGGTGGAATTAACATTAACACCGACGACATGGATGATATTACATTTAATAATAAAACAATATTCTTTGGTAGGTTTACAATATCATTTGATTTAAGAATGGTGGTGAGTGCATAATGGTTATTTCTGTTAAGGTAATAGGTGTAGGTGAAGTTGATAAATTTCTAAAAGGATTACCAAAGAAAACACAAAAGGTAGTTGGTAAAGGAATACAAGGGTGGGGTAAGAATGCAGAGAGTAATTTTAAGTTATATTCTACAAAGGTTGGTGGAAGAAAAAGTTTCTTTAGTGGAGATCTTTACCAATCTATTAAATGGAGAAGAAGAGGGTTATCAGGATTCTTAGAGATGTCTGAGGCTGGTTTTGCATTAGACCATATGAAACCACATTGGGTTGCATTAAAGAAAGGAAGAAAGATAACTGAGTGGGCTGTAGATAAAGGTTTAGCAAAATTAGGGCCTGGTGGAAAAGGTATAACTGACATTTATCCTGTTACTAAAAAATCAATTTATGTAGGGCCACATCCTTGGATTGAAGCAGGTAGACAAAAGGAATTTAAAAAAATTAATAGGTTCATTAATAGAGAACTTAAAAAAATTAAGGAGATATAAAATGAAATACAAAAATGTAACAAAAGATGTATTGAAGTTTAGAGCTTATAATACTAAAATGGAAAAGGTAGTGTTCGTTATTGAACCTGGAAAAGAGATTAAATTAGGAAAAGAAATGAAATTGGGTGGAATGGAAAGAGTTCCAGAAAAGGCAAAGAAGAATTCAGGAGGTAAAGAATAATGGCATTTCCAGACGCATGGGAAGAGGTAGCACTCGTCTCAGTAACAAGATTTGGTTCATCTGCAGGTATTAGGGCAGCAGCTCAATTTGCAGCAATAACCGAAACAATAGATATTAGTGAACCTGACTATCCTGGTGAAGGTGTACCAAGTATAGCAGGTGGTAGAATATGGAAACAATCACCACAAGAAGATGGAGAGATAACTTTAGAATTATATCCAATACAAGCAAGTGCAGGAGACGCAGAAAATAATTTAGGATTGTTTCAACAATTTGTGGGAACTGTTTCAGACGCTGCATATGATACTGCAGAGCCTATAGCAACTACTACAACTTGGACAGCAGGTATCTCAAGAGAAAGAAGTAGATTTAGAGTTACTGTTCTTTGGACAAACGATAATGTTAGTGGGACACCACCTTCAACTGCAGAAGCAGCAACAGATGCTTCATCTGATTCATTGAGATTTAGTGCAATGGGTTGTAGAATCATATCACATAAGACAAGTTTTACTGATGGTATAGTTAAGACAACTGTAACATTCAAGTTTCCTGCAATGAATAAAGCAGGAGATACAATGATGTTCAGATGGGAATCTGCAGCACAAACAGCATTAGTAGCAATACCAGTATATGACGACGAAGATAGTTGGTCATAATTAGGGGGATAAGAAAATGGCAGGAACATTTCCAAGTGCATGGGAAGAGGTAGCAATAGTTTCTATTGCAAAGACAGGTGGTACAGCTTATCAATTTGCTGCGATCACAGAAACAATAGATATATCTGAACCGGATTATCCAGGAGAAGGAATAGCTAATATGGCTGGTGGAAGAATATGGAAACAAAGTGCTCAAGAAGATGGTGAGTTAACTTTAGAGATATATCCTTTGAATTTAGATACAACTGGTGGTGTAGGTTTATTCCAAGAGTTTAATGGTGGAACATGGGATACATCACAACCTTTAGCTAATGATGTAGCTTGGCCAGTAGGTATTAATAGAGCAAGAGATACTTTTAGTATGGCTGTAATGTGGACAAATGATACTTCACAAACAAATGCTTTTGCAACAACTACTGGAACTGATTTTACAGCTCTAAGATTTAGTGCAAAGCTTTGTAGGATTATAAGCCACAAGACAAGTTTTACTGATGGTATAGTTAAGACAACTGTAACTCTTAAATTTCCAGATATGAATAAAGCTGGAAGTACAAAACAATGGTTATGGGAATCTACAAATGATACAGATACATCTGCATTACCAGCAATAACACCATAAAGAAATGGATATAAATAATATTAAAGAAAAGGTTGACGGAAAAACTACCTTGTTTATAGGTAGGATTCCTGAAAAGACAAAGACTCGATTTAAAGAGATAGCTAAAGCTGAGTTCATGGATGACTTTGGTATGCTCCTTAAAAAAATGGTTGATGTTTATGATGGCTTTTACCCTTCTGGAAATGAAGAGGTAGAAGCTAAATTAAATTTTCTTGCTGATGAAATATCATCAATTAAAAATAAATTAAAAGAATCAGAAGAGGAACCAGAAGAAGGTAGAAAAACTTTATCTGGTAGAAGAATAGGAGGGAAAAAAAATGAGTAAATTTACTAAACATTTGGGAAAACCAATTAAGAAAATAATTGATGGTGAGGAGTTTGAATTCAAACCATTAAACATTGATAGCCTTCAAGATTTTTTGTTGGTTATGGGTTCGTTCGGAAAGTATACTGAAAAGGAATTACAAGATAATCCAACCAAGGCTGTTGAATCTTTGGATGAAAAAACTTCTGATAAGTTAAAGAGGTTAATAACGGAAACTCTAAAGGTATCTTATCCTGAAGAAAACGAAGAAGATAGAAAAGCGTTTGCATTAAAACACTTTATGGTATTAATGGAAGCTTTGTTTGAGGTTAATGATTTCGGTGGAAGTAGTAATATAGAGATGAAAAAAAAGATAGAAGAAATTAAAAGAATAAGAAATGAACAAACTACAAGCGATTAGATCAAGAGTAGGTGGTGGTATAGGTATTAAGGACAAAGTAAGTGATGAAGATTTAATAGGGGTTAGACACCTTTTCATGAGAAGATATGGGTGGATGTCTATTGAAGAATTCAGAAAAATAACTATACCAGAACTCTTTGGTTTACTTGAACAATTTGATAGAGAAAAGAAAGAAGGAGAAAAACAATCTAAAAAGATGAAATCAAAAAATAAAGGAATGGGGAGGAGAAGATAATGGCAGGAGCATTTGGAGGGGTTCGGTCAAAGAATATTATAATAAACATAATTGCAAATATAAAAAGTTTTAGAAAAGGTATGCAGAAAGTAAATAAAGATTTAGATGATCTTAAAAAAAATGTTAAAGGAAATATTACCTGGGGAAATAGATTAGGTAAGACAATGGGTGTAATGGGACAGAAGTTCCAAGCTTGGGCTTTAGGTATTATGTTTGGAGGTATGGCAATTCAAAGAGCCTTTGGAAATATATTAAAGAGTGGTGTTGATACTTTTTTAAAAATAGCAGAATCAAATAATTTTGCTAATACAGCTATACAAAGATTTAATGCTTCTATGACTTTTCTTAAGTTTAGTGTGGGTGAAGCAATGAATAAGTTTCTTGAAATGAATCCTCAATTAGAAGATATGATTCATAGCTTTGGTATTTGGATACAAAGGAATAAAGAATTGTTTGCAAGATTTGTAATCTTAGGTTTTGTTATAGGAACTCTTCTGATGGTTGTTGGTATGTTTGTATTATTCATATGGGGTCTTATTGGTGCAATGATATCTTTAAATACAGTTGCAGGAATTTTAGGTGTATCTATGTTAGCTGCATTTGGAATTATTATTGTAGTTGTTATTGTAGTTATAGCTATTGTTGCTCTTCTAACTTTTTTAATAATTAAATATTGGGATCAGATAAAAGCATTTTCCATTAAAGTTTGGGAGAATATCAAAGACCGTTTTATTAAGGCATTTACAACGATTAAGAATTTTGTTGCTACAGTATTTGGTTGGATTAAAAAACAATATGATCGATTTTTAAAACCAATTTTTGATGCTGTAGATAGGTTTGCATCTAAAATGACTGGAGGTAATAAAAATAGTGGTAATCAAGGTGGTGGGAATGTAATTGGTTCAAGAGCAAGAGGTGGATACATAAGTCAAACAGGACCTTATCTATTACACTCAGGGGAAACAGTTAATCCTGCAGGTGGTTCAACAAATTTTGGAAGTGTAAATATTACAGTTAATACTACAGGGGGTGTAGATGCCTCTGCTGTTGCCGATAGGCTAATGAAAGAAATAAAGAGATATACTAACATATATCCAAGGTAGGTGAAATAAAATGACAGATGGAATATTTTTAACAAACTCTGCTGTGAACAGTGGAACTGCTGTTAGTTTGAATAGCAATAGCTTTACTTATGCATGGGGGAATATAATAAAGAAAGACCCTGTTCCAGGGAAGTATGATATTGTAGAAGTAGACTTTGCAGGTTGGGAAAACCCAGTAATAAAGATAGGAGGAGTTATAGAAGAGGGTGCAGGTTCTAATGAGATTACAGAAATTTTATTAAAACAATTTGCAAGAGCATATACAACACAGACTTATTTAACAGTTGTATATGGAAATAGTTCTACCTCATTTACTGGTAGTGATGGGTCTACTACAACTATTCCCATTATTATAGAGGATTTTAAAATAAATATGAATGCTACAACAGAAAAAGGTTCTGTCTTAGATTATGATATAACCTTAACAGAATCAAAGGAAGAATAATGTCGTACATGAATAAAGAAGTAAGAGTATATAAGAAGTTAGCTAGTGGAATTTGGAGTGTAGAATATAATACACTTGATGATGCAAGAAATTTAAAGATAAGATCTATCGTTGGTTCAGGTAAGGATAGTTTTGATTTTGCTATAACCAATACTAAGAATAGGTTATTTGAATCTTTTAAAAATGGGAATGGTTCTACTACTTCATTTACTTTAAAATGGGCTTATCCAACTGAGTGGACTACTGATGAAATAAATGATAAATTTAAAATTGATGTTTATGAAAGTGGAGTTTGGGTATCAAAGAATTATACTTCAGGAACTCCAAGCACAGGAGAGTTTGGATTAGCTGTAGGGACTACATTAACCTTGGGAGATACAGTAGCTTCTGGAACTAGGAACATAAGAATAAGGTATTCTTTAATGGAAGCAGATGATAAAATAAGAATTTATATATGGAAAGATGTAGAAACACTTCCTTCAGGAGATACTGCTTTAATGTTAGAAGGAACTATTACTGAACCAAGAGGTAGGATGAGTGATTCTGGAAAAGATTTTAGTGTATCAGGATATACTATGTTTGAGAATTTAATGAGTGGACAAACATTTGTAGCAAGAGATGCAACAAGGACACAACCTCATTTAATATTACAAACAGCGATTTCTAATTTAAATAAATTAATTGCTCCTAATTCAGAAACTTCAAAAAGGATATATGGACAAGATGCTACAGAGTGGAGTCAATTAAGAAATCCAACTACCAAAGCTGATGGAAGTACAGCTTTCCCAACTAAAGATTATGTTACAGATTACAAAAGAGTTTATGAAATTGTGGAAGAATTATCTGGTAGTGAGTATACAGGAGATGGACAATATATTTATTATGTTATCTTTAGAAATAATAGGTTTGAATTTATATGGAAACCAAAGTCAAGAGAATGGGATAGTTCAGATAATATAACTGAAGGAACATTAGTAACAAATGCAAACTCAAGGAAATCTACTGATGATGTTTGGAACATGGTTATATTTAATTGTGGTAGATCTCCTAAAGGAATTCCTGTTAAAGATTATGTATTCTCTCCAGGAAAGGTTGGTGGTGGTGGAGCTATTAAAGCTAAGTATATGACTAAAGAAACAATGCAAATTACAAGTCAAATAATAGATACAGAATATCAACAGAATCCTACAAAATTTGATAATGATGGTGGAACACCTGCAAATAGAGTAGATTGGTTTCCTAATAGTTATGATAATGGTGGAGGGATATGGACATTTCAATTTAATGCTATAAATGATGATGGAGAGGATACAGGGAGTAAAGCTACTTGTACTACTGCTAATACCTGGAATGAAGAAGTAGTTAAGAGAGCAAGGTATGAGGGTAAATTTAAAGCACAACAATTCCTTACTTTATTTCAAAATCCACGATATAAAACAGAGGTAGATATTAAGTTAGACAACACACAAATCATTGGAAAGATTATGAGAGTTCAATTACCATACTTTGGGATTATAGGTACTGATGGAAGTGGAAGTTTAATTCGTTTAATGCAAGTAGATCATGATATATTTCAAACAAGATTATACTTAGAGGAGGATGAGGATTTAGCTGAAACCACATATACATAATGGCAGAAGAACAAGAGTTTGGACAATTAGTAGGAGGAGGAATTAATGTAGCAGAGAAGAGTGAGGCAGAGACAGCTGGAACAAATACTTTATTCCTTTCAATTAATTATGGTATTAGATTAAAGAGTACAAGAATTAAAGTAGAACAAAGAAATATTGGGGGTGATGTTTTAATTTGGGGTAGTGGAGATTTTGGTTTATGGGGAACATATAAGTGGGGTTCAGCACCAACAAATTCATTTATATTAGGACACATAAGTGCAGGTGTATTAGGTACTGCACAATTAGGTAGTAATGTTTCTTCATGGGGAACAGTTGAAACTATCTATGATGAACAAACTTTAACAGATAATGGAAGAGCAGAGGTAGTTAAATTTTTAGATTCAGATGCTACAGTTAAATATCCTGATAGCCTTATTGTTGGTACAGATTCAACAGAATTTAATTCAACAGATTCAACATTAAAAAAACCTGTGGGTGTTCAAGATAGTTGGTCAACAGATGTAGTTACAAATAAAATAGCTACCTTTATAGGGAGTATAAATTCTGTAAATAATTTAAATGGATCTACAATTAAAGAAGTAGGATTAACAAGAGCTGGTACAGAAAAGGTAACACTTGATACTGATGCAGGACAATCGGAGGCAAATATAGCAATTTAAAATGGCACTAAAATCTTATTGGATGTCTGGAACAATAACCTTAAGTGGAACTCCTGTTAGTGGAGCTACTGTATTTTTTTATAATTCTAATCAAGATGATAGTTGGTCTGTTACAACAAATTCAAATGGTAGATACTTATATGATTTAGCTAACAGGGATGATTATTCAGATGGTGATGTTGTAACTGTTGTAGCTTATATTCCTTTATTTACAAGGCAATTAATTACTTCATTACCTACAAGTTCAGCAACTGAAACAAGATTTACAATAGATATAACTTTAAGTAATAATTCTATAGGAACAACTTTAGTTCCTGATGCTGGTTTAAATGAAGTTAGGGATTGGTTGGGTGGAAGTTCAGCTACTGCACCAACACATATAGAATGGAATGATGCTACAGGATTACCAATTTCCACAGATACTTATTCTACTTGGGATACAGGTAGTTCAAATGAAGAAAGAAATGCTGTTACTTCTAAAACTTCAACAACATATAGCATTACATATAAAGGAACTTTACTTGCTTCAGAATTAGATGGTGTTGATGTAACTAAATCTGGATTATTTAATGCAGCTTCAGATGGAACTATTTATGCCGAGATATTATATGGGGCTATATCAAAAACAACTACATTTCAAGTAAGAGAGGAGGACACTATTACTATTAGTTAATCTTTATATAAAAGAGTAGGGGGATATATACAATGGAAGATACAATAAAAGTAAGAAAAAAATTATCAAGTCAAGCTATGGCTGTAATTGATAGCATACCAAATTTTAATGTAGAGGCTTTTTTTAAATGGTACTATGAGAGTAGTGCTAATGTTCCAGGTGGTGGACATGTTTTACAATATTTGATATACCTTAAAGCTAAGAAAGATAAGGAGGTAAAAGATGGCAACACTAAAAGTTGATTATTCTGATGGTGATATTTGGTATGCTGGTAATGACTTAGAAGCTCAGAGTGGGATTAATGCTGTGGCTACTCAAATTAATACTAATACTACAAACATTACCTCTAATGATACTGATATTGCTAAAGTAAATTCCGCATTGGGCGGTAGAGAGACAGTAACAATTGCACAAGATCAATTTAGTATAAATTATTCTATAAAATCATTTACAAATACAACTTTTATTAAAACAGTAAATAGTGCAACTTATACAGGAACTTTATCATCTGGTAATATTGCATGGAGTGTTGTTGATGATCAAGTAACAAACCCAGAGCACATGGCCCAAGCAGATGATGATGTTACAGATATAATTATTATGAAAGGAGATGGGTATAATAGTTTTTCTACAAATAGTGGGGGAAGTTTTACAGCATCATCTACTATTCCAGATAATGTAATAGCTATTAAAGGTTTAAGTTATGCAACAGGTGGAGCTGTAGCAGTATGTGTTGGGGAAGCAAATAGTTTAAGAGGTGCATGGTATACAAGTAATGGTGGAGCAGATTGGGCACAAGCAACATCTGGAGCAGCACATTTTATTTGTGTTGATATGTTTAGTGCAACAACAGGATTTGCAGTAGATAATTCTGGTAATGTATATAAAACAACTGATGGTGGAGAGGGATGGGATGATACTGGAGGAAATGTTAATGGTGATGAAAGAAATATCATAGCATTAACAGCTACTACATATGTAACTCTTACTACAGATGGCAACATATATACTGGAAGTGGAGGAACAGCAACTCAAAGAATTGTTTTTAATTATTCACACGCAAGAGTATCTGAAATATTAAAATTAACAAATGGAAATCTCTATTATGCAGTAATGCCTAATAGTACAGCTACAGTGTTTTCAAGTATTTTATTATGTAAATCAACAGATAGTGGAATTACTTGGAGTGTAAAAAATATAGCAGCAAGTGGAGCAGGACTTCAAGACTGGAATACAAATTATCAAAATGATTACATAGCAGAGTATGATACAAATAAAATAATAATATTAACAGGTAGAGCAATATATACCTTGGATGAATCAGCATAAGGAGGAAATAAAAAATGACATTTAGCGTAACAAACACATTCAGTAATGGTGATGTAGCTGATGCTACAGAAGTTAATGTTAACTTTACTGATATTGAAAATGAATTAAATTTAACAACAGCTACAGGTAGTTTAGCTATAGAACATAATGAAATCTATACAGCTCTTGGTGGAAAAGAGATAACAACTTTCTCAGAGAGTCATTATACAGATACATTAGATATATTTGCTTTTACTGCAACAACTTTTATTAAATTTGAAAATAACATAACTTATACTGGAACTTTATCAGCAGGACATATTACATGGAGTACTGTAGATGACCAAATATCAAGTCCATTACATTCAGCTCAGGCAGATGATGATGTTACAGATATAATTACTATGAATGCTACAGGTATAGCAAGTTTTTCTACAAATAGTGGTGAAAGTTTTACAGCAGCAAATGATAATCCAGATAATGTATCAGCAATTAAAGATATAAGTTATGCAACTGGAGGAGCAGTAGTTGTAGCAGTAGGTGCAAATGATGGAGCAAATTCAGGAATATGGTATTCATCTGATGGAGGAGATAATTGGACTCAATCATTAACAGTTACTGGGGCTATGACTTGTGTAGATATGTTTAGTGCTACAACAGGATTTGCAGTATCAAATAATGGAAGTGTTTGGATTACAGTGAATGGTGGAGAAGATTGGACAGATACAACTGCAGATGTAGGGGGAGCAGGAGCACAATCTATTATATCTTTATCAGCAACTACTTATGTAACTTGTCGTGAAGGTAATGTTTGGACAGGAACAGGTGAAGGAGCAGGACCTTCTGGTTCAACAACACAAAGAACAAGTTTGGTATATGGTGGTAGTGTATATATATCTAGAATTATAAAGGCAACAAATGGTAATTTATATTTTACAGCAGTAGCAGATAGTGGGCCAGCTGCTTTTTTTGGGATAAATTTACACAAATCAACAGATAGTGGGATTACTTGGTCTGTTAAAAGTATAATGTCTAAAACAGGTTCAAGTTTTGACCATGGTTCAAGTTTTGCCTTTTTTGGTTTAACAGAATATGATACAAATAAATTATTAGCCGTTGCAGGACAAACTATATTAAATTTGGATGAATCAACTTAAAATGGATAAAAAATACTACAAGAAATTATGGAGTGTAGCATTAATCTTATTGGGTGCATACTTAATTATTGAACACATATTAGTATGGGGTCAATTAGACTTCATGGATTTCTGGGGACATGAGTGGTTAGGTTTTATTTTAATTCTAATAGGAATTATAGTTAATACAAACTTCAAAAAAATAGGTGAGGGTTTATGAATAAGAAGGAGGAGGGACAGATTTTAGATTTAACCAAAGTTGTATACGAATTGAAAGGTTTAGTAGAACAAGGTAGGGAAGAAAATAAAGAGGCTCATAGAAAAACTGATGAACATTTTGAGAAACTAAATGGTACTGTTGAAAAACATTCTACATTTATTGATTCAATGAAAGGTGGATTAAAATTATCTGCTTGGTTGTTAGGTAGTGGAATTGTAGTAACCCTAATATATATTTTTATAATTTAATATAATGATGAGAAGCTTTACACTTGAGACAAGATTTGAGAAATTAGAGAGTTTAAAGAGGGTGAGGAATCTTATGTTAAGTAAAATTTCTTGGAGTTATCAGGTTGCAGCAAAAGAATCTTGGTCTTATGCTTATTCATTATACAAAATTATTGGTAAGAATGAAATAAGAAGTTGTAAGTATGCTAACAATCAATTAAGAAAATATTTAAAAACTATAGGGGGTAAATAAAATGAAAGATAAAGAATGGTATATGAGTCGTACTGTATGGGCTGGTGTAATTATAGCTGTTTATGGTATAGTATCTTATTTCGGTGTTGACTTACCAACAGAGTTAATTATATCTGTAGCAAGTGGCTTAGGTATTGTTGGACTTAGAGGCGCATTGAAGTGAGTAACCAACACAAACACAATAACCTTGTAGATAGAGTCGCAAGACGACTCCACTACAAAGGATATTCTGTTGAGAAAGGCTATATATATAACAATGGTGAATTAGATATTAAAGTTATTAGAAATGGTTTCACAAGGTACTATGAAATCAAAGGTAGAGATAGTAAAAAAGCACATCAACACGCAAGAAATCAAATGTATAAATTCTTACACACTTACCCTTTTAAAGATAGGGATAATACTAAAGGTGGTAAATGTATCTATGTTGGTCAAAGAAAAGATGGAACTTTACATGTAAGTAGATACAGGGGGAAAGAAGATTAAATTAGGAATGGATATAGATTCTGTAATAACAGAGATTAATCCAGTTATTTTAGATAAACTTAATACACATAATGGATTGGTTTTAGAGATAGAAGATATAGTAATATATAACTTACCTAAATTGTATGGAGTTAAGAGGGATGTTTTTAATTCAATTCTAAAAGATATTGATTATGTAAATTTACCTGCAATAGTAGGATCAATTTATTCTTTACATAGATTACCTTTAGAGGGATATGAGATTCATTTAATATCACATAGAGATTGTAGACAAGGATTAAAAGAAGAGACAGAACAATGGTTTAAAAATAAAGGTGTTCCTAAATATAAAAGTCTTACATTAACAGAACATAAAGTTCAAAGAGCAAAAGAACTTGAACTTGATATGATGATTGAGGATTCACCTAAACAAGCTATGGATTTTGTTAATAATAATATTCCTATAATTCTTTTTGATTATCCTTACAATAGAAATATAGAATCTGATTTAATATATAGAGTTTCAGGTTGGACTGAAGCAAGGGAGGTAATAAATGATTACTCACGAATTAAAAAGAGACAGGGCTAAAGAGATGAGTAAAGAATCTTTTAATGCCTTTAAAGAACAATGTTGGGAAAAGTTAGAAGAGGGTAGAAAGAAGTATGGTGATAGTTTTAATGATAAAGATATTAGAGATGAGCTTATAGGAGAGTTGATTGATGTTGCTAACTATGCCTATATGTTAACATTAAAAGTTAAGAAAATGGGGGTAGGGTAAATGGTATATAGAAAATTTACAGATGAGGAATTAGGTTTAATTAAAGAGAAATTAGATGAGGGGATGGTAATAAGAGACATACATAAACAATTCTTTTCATATAGAAGTTTAGCAGGTATTAAAGCTAAAATTAAAAGAGATGGACTTAAAGTAGCTACCCCAGTTAATGAATCAGGTTTAATTCATAAACCAGATAGGCTTGATAATTTACTTGTTAAACATGATTTATCCGAGGATGAATTAATGAAAGTTCTTAAGACAAAAGAATATATTAAACCCACTAATAAGATTGCAGATATAGATTATGGAAGTGGACATGTTAAGTTTGCAGTTATTTCTGATACACATATTGGTAGTATTTATTTTCACGAGAAAGATTTACTACAAACTTTTAAGAAGATTGAGAAAGAAAAGGTAGATTTTATCATACATCCAGGAGACCATGTTGATGGATTTTATGCACCACATAGAATGCAACAGCTATGGGAACTTGAAGACTTAGGATATACTCAACAAATGAATCATGTATTAAAGTTATACAAAGAGGCTCCAAACAAAATATTTGGTATTGATGGAAACCATGATGATACTTATGTTAGACTTGTTGGTGCCATTATTGGTGAAGAATTAGAGGATAAATTAGGTAAAGATAATTTTGAACATTTAGGTAAGGGTGAAGGACATATTAAATTAGGAGATATGATAATTCAAATAAGACATCCTGGAACAGGAAGTGCATATGCATTAAGTTATCGTTCACAGAAATATGCAGATAGTATTACTGGAGGAACTAAACCTAATATGAGTATAACTGGACATCATCATAAATTCTTTTACATGATGTATAGGAATATATTAATGCTTGAGGCTGGAACACTTTGTTCTCAAACAAGATTCCAAAGAGATAAGGAACTTGCTAACCATAAAGGATTTAGTTTTGTTGAATTAAAATATAACAAGAAAGGGATAACTAGGGCCAAGATTGATTGGATACCTATGTATGAATAATGTCATTATTTAATATGTTAGATATAGAAAATATAACATATCTGTATGAAGATGGTTGGGATATTAATATAATACTTGATAAATTAACTATAAATAAAGGACTCTGTAAACCAGATGTTCTTGAGATAGAAATATATCCTATGAATATTAGAGACCATGTTGATTACAATGCAACAATAGCTCATGAATTAATACATGCAATTCATCCAAATATTAGTGAGAGGGTTGTAGAACATCAAGGAATATTAGTAGCTGCAACAAACATAGAAGTTTTAGTTTATGCAAGAAGTTTATTTGAGGTACCAAGTTACAATGAAATATTTAGTTTTAACAATCCTACTTAGTGTATTAGCAATAACACTATTTGGGAATGTACACAATGGTTGGGGAAGACCAATAGAGGATGTAGATATAGTTATTGTTGCTTACTATCCAGAAAGAAGAGATCCAAGTTTAAGATTTACAGAAACAGATGAATGTGGTAATTATAGAACAAAATTAGCTCCAGGATTTTCAGACTTAGAATATTGGGTTATGAAACCTTGGGGTAGAACTATTGCATTTAGATGGATAAGAAATCCTGGAACTAATTCTATAAGACAAGACTTTACAATAGAAAATAGAAGGTTACTTCCTAATAGAAACACTCTATGATAACTTAAAAGTAATGTTGATTAAAAATCGCGAAAACTTTATAAAGGAAAGAGGTTACATAAGTAACCTATGGAGTACAACACAATAAAAATAAAGAGGCCATTATACAATTTCTTTAAAAAAAAGAAGAAACACCCTCGAGAAAGTTTTCATGATGTTGTAGAGAGATCCATAAAAAAGAGGGGGAAAAAATGAATAAAGGATATGAAAAAGTAACAATGTCTTTACCAAAAGATATTATTTTAGAAGTTAAAAAAGAAGCATATGAAATAGGTGGAACTTTTAGTGGATATGTTAGAATTAGCTTACATGGATATGTTAGAATTAGCTTACAGGAAAAATTAAACAATAGGAGGGGGGAAAAAAATGAATGGAAAAGTAAAATTTTTTAATGAACAAAAAGGGTTTGGATTTGTTGAGGGTGAGGATGGTACTGATTATTTTATACACATATCACAATTACCACCAGGAATTAATAACTTAGATGATGGTCAAGAGGTATCTTTTGATACAACAAGAACAGAGAAAGGTGAACAAGCAATTAAAGTGGAGCTTGTTCAATGAGTTTAAGTGAAAAAGAATCAACTGACGGAGAATTTAATAAAATATATTTTGCTAATGATGTAAAAGAGTTCATCAAGAGATTAAAAGATATGTTAGATAGTAAAGGGGTACCAAGTCAAAGATTATTTGCAAAAGTTAAATATGAAAGATTTGTATTAGAGAAAATAGATAAACTTGCAGGAGAGAAATTCAAATGAGTTGGTATGCAATTATGGAGATGGATAAAAGAGAATTAAGACGTTCACTAAAAGCTGTGGTGGCTCTACAAAAAAAGAAAATGTAAAAAAGGCTTTTGCACCAGAGAATCATCAATGGTTATTGGCTAAAGATAATTTAAGTAAAGGAAGTTCATATTTACCAAAAGCTGTAGAGCATAGTACTAAGGGAGGAACTGAAAGATGGAACAAGAAAAAACCAATAACCTAGAAGTAGGTGCATACGGTAATCTAAACACAGCAGACAGAAATCCAAGCATTAAGTTTGAGGTTAATACACCTGTTGTTGTTCAGATGGACTGCGAACAACCAAGAGAAATAAACTCTGCTAATGGAGTATTTTATGTATTTAATGTACTTCTTGAGGGAGAACAGAGGGATATAGCAACAAGTGCATACACTTTGTTGAAAGGATTTAAGAAGATGGAACCCTTTGTTGGGAAAATCCTTAAAATAACAAAAGTTATGGAAGGTGCTAAACAATTATTTAAGGTTGAAGAGAACGCAATAGCTCAGAAGGTAACCCCTTCTTAGCTTTTTAATATGAAAGAAATAGAATTAGGTCAAGAAAAAGAAACAACAATAATATGTGGTTCACATAATAAAATTATTATTGAAAAACTATATGGACCTACTGATGCTGATGATATAGTAATAGTATGGGGAGAGGGTGATTGGAAAATCACAAGAGTAAAATGAGTACACTAAAATATTTAGAAAAACTAAGAGATCAACATATGGTTTACATTGAGATTGATAAGGTGATAGAATTATTAAAGGGGGAATAAAAAAAAGAATGGTAAATGTTGTAACAATAGAAACAATTCAAGAAATGGTGAGGAAAAAAATTGAGGGTGATTCAATTTCTGCAGAACAGCTTGAGCCTATGTATGAGTACCTTAAGCTTAAACAAGAGATTCTGGATAAACCACCAAATGAGCTTTATAGAACAAGAAAACTTGATGAAGGATATGTTAAACAAGTTAAATGGTATTTAAAGAATATATTTAATTCAAAAGATGTATCCAAATTTAGATTACCTAAAGAAGTACATCCAGCAGGACAAGTTCAAATGGGTTTTGTTATAGAACCTATTGGAAGAGGAGTTTATCTGTATAACTGGTTAGGGATGAAAGGAAAGGTTCATTCATATACACCTGAGGGAATGCAAACAAGTTATGTTGATGTTGGTTATGAGAAAATAGCTATTAATGGTAATACAATTAAGAAGTTTTGTTATAAAAGTATGCCTAAAGAGGATAATGTTAACAAATGGCTTAATGGAACCTTAGAAGTTCCTACAATAAAAGAGATATGGGATGATCTAATAAAACATTTTAAAGTGTTTGGTGATTTAAGTGAGGAAATATATTATTCTACATTAGCACTGTTTGTGATTCAATCCTGGGTTTATGAATTACTACCAAGTGTGTTCTTTGTTTCAATACAAGGACAATTTGGTGGAGGTAAAACTGTTTTAGCTGAAATGGCTATTGAATTATCTAAACATGGTAAATTTGCAAGACCTTCTGAAGCATATATTGCAAGAATGTCTGATGAACAGAAAATATCATTATTTGTAGATGAGATTGATTCTTTATATGGAACTGAGGATTCAAGTGTTTTATCTATTCTAAGAACTGGATATAGAAAAGGTGCTACACATGATATATTAGTAAAGAAAGGAGATGGATGGGAACCTGAGGCTTTTGGAACTTATGGACCTAAAATCTTTACTGCACATGGACAAGTAGAGGATGCTTTAATGTCTCGTAGTTTACCAGTGTTGACTACAGAAAGTGATTATAGTCAACTAGCTATAGTTAATTCTTTTAGGTCTAAATATACCTCTTTTATATACGATAAGCTATTCTTTTGGTATATTAATAATATTATTACAGTTGACTTAGTTGACCAAGTTGACTATGCTGGAGATGGACAGGGTTATACGAGGGATGAGATTTACAAGTCGGCTTCCTTGTACGCAGAAACAGGTCAACTTGATGAACTGGGGCAACTGAAGGGCAGAAACACCGAATTAGGCTTTGTAGTGGCCAAAATCATCAAGTTAATAAATAGCCAAAGTCAACCCGGTTGCCCAAACGAAGTCAACCAAGAGGGTAAAGAAGCTCAAAATGGCTTTGGATTTAAAAACATGATAACTAAGATATTTGATAATAAGAAGGAAATTGATGAAGAAAACTCAGATATTGGTGCAAAAGGACTTATGAGAGATTATCTATCTAAAATGTTTGATAAAAAGAGAGATATGACTGAATTCATAACAAAAGAGGGATTCGTTAAAATAGCTAACAAAGAGGTTGTAGATGGATTCCAGAAGTTCTGTAAAGATAAGCAGCAATTAATGGTTCATACCTCTCAGATTAAAGGATTAATGAGAGAGTTTGGATTTGAGAGGCCTAATACAATTAAAAAGATGAAAGTTAGATTACAAGATGAGTCTGGAGCTAAATCAAGATTAGCTTTAATCTTTGATTTAAGAGTATTAAGGAAATTAGGCCTTAAAGTTGAGAAGATAGATGTAGGAATTAACAAGTTCAGTGAGGAAAAGGTTTAATTAAGACACAATAATGTACTTAGGAGGTATAAAATGGAAAATGTAAAAATGAGTCAGAAAAAAGAGTTGAAGAGTTTAAGAGAATATAAAGAGATGAATGAGAAGTCTATAGCACAGAAGTCTTCTGAATTTGCAGTTAAACAAGCAACTATTAACATTAAAGGTGCTTGGAGAAGATCTTTTTTTCTAAGAGAGCAAATAGATAATAATAAATCTTTAGAGAAAAATGAGGCAATGGTGGATGGTATTAAACCTATATATGAGATAATTGGTGAATATGATAAGATTATGTTATTTATTAGTTCCCTTAAAGCTCAGATGACTGATGACTTAGAGATTAGTGAGAAAACTGTTGAGGCTCTAAGAGATGAGGCATCAGAGGAATATAGTAGAATATGATGGATGAAGATTGGATTGGTAAGGCAATAATAACTACTGTTATTATTTTACTTATCCTTACAATTTATTTATCTTTAAACTAAAAATGATAAATGAATGTTTAATATGTGGTGAAGAAATAGTTAGAAGAACTAAGACAGGTAGTAATATCTTAACAAAGAGGAATGGAAAGAGTGTTACCTGTTCAAAGAAATGTTCAAGAAGATATACATTTATCTATCGTAGATCAACAGCACCCTATCAAAATAAGATTAAAGACTTACAAAAAATAGTAAATAAAGAATTAATTGAGGCAGAGAATGATTTAACTAAAGTTAAGGAGGTTTAACAATCGGTCAAGAGGAAATAGTTGAGTTTTTGGATAAGTATCCAGATTCAACATATAAAGCCAGAGAACTAAAAGAACATTTTATGCAAGGAAACTCAATCTTTGTAAACTTAAAGAAATTGGCTAATAATGGAGATATTGGATGGAAACTAATAAGGTTAAAGAAAGGCCATCAAAGAAGGATATTAATATATTTTTCAAAGAATAGGGGGAAAAAACAAAATGAATGATGAAATAACACAAAGAATCGGTAGGGTTCAAACAGCAGAGAAGAATATACAATTAAACTTCTGGATAATTGGTTCTGAATTAGTTGAGATTAAAGATGCTACACAACATGGAGAGTTTGAGAAATTAATTGAGGATAATTTCACCTTTAATAAGAGAACAGCTCAAAGATTTATGTTAATAAGTAGAAAATACAAAAACGACAATGTGTCGCATTTGGGTTTAAGAAATGCTTTAGATTTAATAGAACATGTTCCTGAAGAAGAATTAGATAAAGATGGTAAAATAGATATTGATAATTATGTTGAGGGTGAAGAGGAAGAAGATGATGATGATTACTATGAATATGAAGAACCTAAACCATCTCAAAAACCAACAGTAGTTCTACCTCAAGAAGAAGAGGATAAGATAATTGAGGCAGAGGTTAATCAGAAGATCCAGGAGTCTAAAAGTCAGAAAGGTTATTTTCAATGGGTTCATAACCAATTAATATTCTACAATTTTAGACTACAGAAATTAGTATCCTACATTAATGGGATTAATTTACCTGATAGAAAGAAAGAGTTCCTTAAATTTAAAGGTAGAGAGGAGATTGTTAGAAGAAGTAAAGAGTTTAAAGAAAATATAAATAAGATGGAGGATATAAGTTAAATTTATAGGAGAGCTTTTGGGATACCCCCTTTTAGCTCTCCTTAATATCCAAAATGGTAAAAGAAAACAAATCAGGATGTAAGTATTGGGATATATGGATATACAAGTTTGGTGGAAAGAAACCAAGTGATTTTGTAAGTGGATTAGGTAAGAACATATCTCATATGCTTGAACCAGAGTGTTGCTATAAAAAAGACTCAACTTTATGTCCAGATTGTTGGGAATACTATATAGGGAAGATGAAAAAATGATGGCTACAATAGTAATAGATAGAAAAACTTTAACTATAAACCACCTTTATGGGCAAAGAGGATTTAGGAAGTTCATTAAAAAGGAAGGTAAAGAGTTAAGAGAATATATCAAGAAGTGTGTTAAGGCTCAATTTGAGGGTTTAATCTTTGAGGATAAGTTATCTGTTACGATTAGAATATGTGAGGATTGGCTAACAAAGAAAGGTGAGGTTAAAAGAAAGGATTTAGATAATAGATGTAAGTTTCTTCTTGACTCAATATTTTCGGCTTTAAATATAGATGATAAATATGTTTATGAGTTAAAGATGTGTAAAGTTCAATCAGATAAAGAGAAAGCAATAGTAATAATTGAGGCAATACAATGATACCAAAGGTTGCTACAATAGATGATGTAGAAAGAAATCCAGAACACAAACAATACATATTAGAACAAAGACATAAGTGGTTAAAAAAGTGTAGAGATAGAGATAAGAGAGAATTAAGAAGGCATAAAGCAAGAATAGATAACTTCAAGAATAGAGAGAAGTTAAACGAATATCAGAAAAAAAGGTGGAGAAGATTACACCCTTTAAATAAAAAGAATTGTAATTTTTGTAATGAAGAATTTATAGGTGGAATAAATAAACTTTATTGTAATGCTAAATGTCGTGTTAATGAAAGGAGAAGGATTTATTTTTCAAATAAAGTTAAAATTAAAAAGTATTGTTTATCCTGTAATGAAGAAATGGAATATCAAACACTTCAAAAGAGATATTGTAGTAAGAAGTGTGCTAATAAAAGATATAATGAAATAAAAAAAGAAAAAGAATTAAAGAGAATTTAATCTCTTTAATAGTTCTAATGATTTCTCTACTGCTATACCCAAAGCAGTATCTAAATCTTTTAAGGCATCATCTCTTACCTTAATACTTTTAACATACCAAAAACCTTTACTTGTTTGAGCCACTTCGGTTGTATATTTAAAAGTGTGTTCTTGATACTTTTCTGTATTTTCCATTTTATCCCCCCCTCTCTTTTCTTGTTATTTCTCTATGAATATCTAAATGATAATCACAGATTAGCAAATCACTACATCTTGCTTTTCTATCACAAAAATATATGATACATTTATCACTCATTTTTGTTTTCTTCTTTTTTCTTTTCCTCTAATAGTTTCTTCTTCATATCTTCAATACCTAACTTTACTTGTTCTATTGTTTGTCCTTCATCAATCCACCTTAAAGCCATTTTCCTTAACTCGTAAAGTTTATGATAAGTTTCTATTGTTGTTTCTTCAATTATATCCAAATATTCTCCAACCTCGTTCTCATCAACTGAAATTACTACACCTAAATCGGCAGTTTCATAATTCCCTAAATTTATCTTTCTTCTTACTTCTATGCTATTTATTTTTTTCATTTTCTTTATACCCCCAGTATATCTAATTCTTTGTTTAATGCTTTTTGTTGTTCCTTATCAAAACTATCCCAATATTCCATTAGAAGATGATATGCTTTTTCATATTTATCCATTTAGTAACACCCCCTATCGTTTAGGCTCTCAACATAATGGTTGAAAGCATTTAACAAGAACTCATCAAAAGGAACTCTCTCATCATCTTCATCTAAATACTCGTTGTTATCATCATATTCCTCTTTAACATCTTCTTCATTTTTCTTCTTCCAATCCTCAAAGTTCATAGGTTTCTTTTTATACTTGAAATCATATTCATCATACTTCAAGAAACTATGTTGAGAACACAAAGATTTAATCTCATCTTCAATTAATTTAAGTTTAGTATTATACTCATCAAAACTTAACTTAAAGGTTTTAGTTTGTAGATAAGATGTATTTTTATATTTCTTACTTTCCATATAATCTAAACTTCTTCCATTAACTAATCCCTTTAAAGTGTTTATTTCATTTTTCAAGAACAAATATCTAATTACTGCTTTATCTTCTTCTTTGGTAGAATATCTTTGTGTAGATAACTTCATAGCAATACACTCTTTTAAAGTCATACCCAATTCTTTCTCAATATACTTTTCTGCTTTAACACCAATATCAAATTCAATATCCTTAAACTTAATATCTTTCTTCCTATAATTTATTCCTCTACTAAAAGAACTTAATTTATCTTTCCTATTAAATTCTCTATAAACATCAATATCAAAAAATAATCCTTTACATTTCTCATCTAACTCTTTAAGAAAATCTTTTAATGTAGTTCCATAACAACTATAACCTAAATCAAAACCTTCGTGTTCTAATTTAAATTCCTCAAACTTTCCCTTTAATGTTAATTCAGTTTTAATATGTGCTTTTATTTTCATTTTATACCCCCATAGTCTTGTTCCCCTTTATAATTCTTCAACATCTTTCTCATCTTTTCAAAATCACTTTCATCAAGTAGAATATCTGTTGAGAAATTAGTTTGTATATCTTCCTCAAAGATTTGATAAGCATTATCAGTATCTTTGGCTTTGAAGTGGAAGATAATAATATCTCCCCTATCAAAACTTAATACATACCACTTACTCATCTTTCTTCTCCTCTTTTTTCTTATCTGCTTTTGGTAAAGGCAACAGAACAATAGCAGTATCATTTACTTGGATAATCATTTCTTTATCCTTACTCTCTCTAATGATACACTCACCTACTTCACCAACTACACTCATAACTTCACAAATTTGTTTGAAGTTAAATCTTGTATATTCTTTCCCATTAAATCTACTATGGGAACACAACAATTTAGTATTCGTTTTATCTGGAACACAAATTGTTTCGTTAGTGGTTTTCAAATCATACTTCATAGCCATACTATCATTTGGATGTAGATTGTCGGCAGTATATTTCTTTACCCATTTCAATAAGGTTAGATTATTCAATAAAGATTTAATCCAACCCAAATTCTCTTTGTTTTCATTTATTTTTTCCATTTTAGTTTCCCCCTTTATCTAAAAGTCGCAACATTAGTTTTTAGTGCGACTTTGCGACTTTTTGATACTTTTTCAAATATCTATAATATGTCGCTTTATGTTTTCCTGTAAGTTCTATGAAGGAATTTACTCTTTCCTTAACACTTGGATATTTCTTTATCAAATCAAGAATAATCTTGATATTCTCATCTCTCTCAATCAATTTCAATCCTAAATTATACCAATCATTAGGATATTTCTTGTATAACTCGGTAATTTTCAATAAATCCCTAAAACTGAAATTTATCACACTATCATCAATATTTTTATTGAAAAAGTCATAAATCTCACTTATCTCATCATCTTCTAACTTCGGATAATTGAATTTAATTATCTTTTTAGTGAAATCTAATTTCTCATCATTACTGAAATTAATTGTTCTAAATATTACTCTTGATAATACACCCTCATCTAAATGTTTTCTAATATCATTACAAAGAACTACAATTTTTCCCTCAAAATTAAATGATGTAGGAACTTTTAATTTATCAGATGTGCTTTCATATTTGATAAACCTCTTACTCTCGGTATTTAACAAAGCCCTTAAAATCGCAGTTGATTTTTCATCTTTCCATAATCCACTTAAATCATCTAAAAGGATTGTTGAAGTTCTATTGTTATACAACATCATATAGAAACTTAATGGGGTTGTAAAAGAGTTCAAATAAACAAAATGATTATTGCTTTGTTTTAAGTGTGATTTAATTGTGATTGATTTACCTATTCCAAATCCACCCTCTAATATAAATCCATTAATTTTCTTACTATCTAAAACTAAATCTAAATATTTTAGAACATCAATATATTTATCGTGTGAAACATAACTATTAATATCATCATAAAATTCTTGTTCTGCTATGATTGTTAATTTATTTAAAGGATTTTTTACTTCATCCTTTCCTTTAATGACTTTACTACCCATAGTTAAAGTATTTTTCAAATTCTTTAAATCTTGGATTTCATTTTTAGGTTTAACCAAATCTCTTATTTCATCACTCAATTTTTTACCCTCTTTAATTTAACATTATTTTTTAAATTCCTTTAAAAAATCTTCAATATTTTCATACATCATTAAAAAATCTTTATCATCTTCTCTCAATATGTCTTTAAATTTTTCTTCCATTTTAATAAGTAGTTCTCTTATTACAATCTTTACAATCATAAACCTCAACCCCATTTAATATCGCAAATAAATAAACTCTTTCACTTTCACAATAAGAGCATAATTTAATTTCTTCTACTTTCATTATCTATTTACCCCTCTAACCCATCTTTGAAATTCTCTTGTGTCTAATTTCTTTAAAAAATCTTCTGCTTGTTTTTGGGTATGGAAATATAAAATATCTCCCCAGTCAATTACATCTTCATATTCATCCAATATTTCTTCTCTATATTTATATATTTCATTTCCGTCTAAAAATTCTATTATCCACATTATCATTTTTCTACCACCTATATTCTCTACTTGATATAAATTTATTATATTCTTCTTCACTCATAACCTCATCATAAGTGCTACTATATTTACAAAAATTACAAACATAATCTTTGTTATTCCAAGCTTCAATATTTTTACTTTTACATTTAATACATATCATTTCAAAACCCCCTTTAATTATTCCCCATTAATACATCTAATTTTTTATCATACTCAACAATTTTATTTAACTCAATATTTACCTCGTCAATTATTTCCTCGGTTAAATCCAAATTATCTTTAAATACCATAATATCACAATAAGGTAAATCCTCGTTAAAATTAATAGAAGATATTAGTTTTTTAATTACCTCTTTTCTTGTCTTGAATATTTCCTCTAATTGTTTCTCTTTATCAATTACAAGAGTATAATCTTTATTATACATTTAAAGCACCTCCCAATAATCCATTAAAGTGTTTAGCAAATGGTTATAATCCCCACTCTTACACTTATTTAAAACCTCATCAATTTCTTTACTATTCCAATTCTCTCTCTTTGCTTGTTTTGAGAAAGCCCTCATTAAAGCAAAAGCATTATCATTTAATCCAATCAAATCCAAATTAATCTTTTTATTTACCATTTATCTACCCCCTTTATTCCTTTTGGTTTAAGTTAGTGAGGGGAATAAAACCCCACTAACATTTATATTTAATCTAAATCTTTCACTAAATAATTATATCCTTTTGGTAGGTTATTAACATCAATAACACAACCCCCTTTAACTTCAATCTCAATAGTTTTCATTTTAAACATTTCCAATTATGAAACTTTCATCATCAATCATAATTAATGTTGTGTCGTTTTGAATTTCCTCAAATACTGCTTTGTTACATTTCCAATTATGAAACTTTCATCATCAATCATAATTAATGTTGTGTCGTTTTGAATTTCCTCAAATACTGCTTTGTTGTAATCATCTTCATCATCATAATCATCCCTTTCAATATCTGAATTATGTTCTTTTAGATATTCTTTAATATTTTCATATTCTGAATATTCACAACACAAAGAAATTATATCCAGTTCAATAACTGAATTAGTTTCTTCTTCATAACTTTCAAGATAATCATATAAAGCCCCTTTACCCTCATAACTAAATTGGTTTTCCCTACCCATATCCTGAAACCTATCTATAAACTGAAATTTACTAATTTCTTCTTTCATTTAAATCACTCTCCTTTTTTTTTGGTAATCTTGATATTTCTTCAACTTTATCTAAATCAAATTCTTTAACTTTATCCTTTAATTCTTTTAAACTTAAATTGTTATGTTTCTCTTGATACTTTAAACTTTGTTCTAACTCATAAAAGAGCAAACTCATTTTATGATATTTATCACTTAACAACTTTATTTTTTTAAAGAAGTTCTTTTTATTATACATTTTTAACCACCTCTTTATTTTCATCTTCAACCTCTAAACTAATATTTATAATTGATTTATCAGTTTCAATTAAATATTTTTTATCTTCTTCAATCTCTTTAAAATTTAAATTATCTAAACCAATCCCATAAGTATTAAACCATAACATTTTATATTTATAATCTTTATAGAAAGTTAATTTATCTAAATTCCACATCTTGTGGTAATCACTATCTTTTCTTTTTACATTTAATATACATTTCTTTAAATGTATTTTATTCTTTATCCCATTAAAACTTAATTCTTTCATCTTCAACCCCCTTTATACTTTTTAAATTTTCAATTTCTTTTTGTTTCATTTTGTTTTTTTGTTTTGGTTTTTAATAAAAAAAAATAATATAAATAAATTCGTGTTTAATACTCACTACTCAACATTAAAGTTTCATTTGTGTAGAATAAGTTTAAATTCTTTTTCGCATTAGTCCAAGCGTATTTTTGCTTATATAAAACTTTTTCGTTTCCATTTGTATAAATAATTGTTGCTTTTTCATTTTCAACAATTAACTTAATACTAACAAAATCTTCTTTTCCTAATTTAAATTTAAGAATAGCAAGGCAATCAGTAACAACCCAAGAATAACCATTTCCACCAATATACCTAATTCCTTCTGTTAATTTAACATTTGGATATAAAGAAATTTTTGAAAATGTTTCACTTCCACAAAAATAATTTAATTCCTTCAAATTTAAATCCTTTAATTTATTCATTTTTTTCATCTTCAACCCCCTTTAATAATTTTTTTCTGTCTTCATATTCATAAGGTAAGCAAATATGTATAGGTAGATTTTCTGCTTGTTTTTTTGTTAAAAATCGTTTAAATCTTTTTCCATTTTTAACATTTACTAAATCACACTCAACCAATTTTTTTCCATTTTTCACTTTATTCATACCCCCTAAATTTCATCCATTTTTTATTATATCCTAATTCTTCCATATAATTCATAAATTGTTTAAATTGGTTAAAAGATAATTTATTTATCATTTCTTTTACTTGTATAAAATTCCCATTAACTTCACTTTCATTTATGTAGTTAAATATATCTTCAATACAATTATATTCCATTTTTTTAATATATTTTTTACTTATCATTTTTCAAACCCCAATTCTTCGGATAAATCTCTCGCTACTTCTTCAAAGGCAAACCAAGAAAGTAAATTCTTCTCTTGTGCTATATTTTCGGCACTACCATTTAAAGAATTAATAAATAATGGGCGAGTTTCTATTCCAAATCTATCCATATTTAAAGTAATCAAATCCTCGATTTCATCTTCGTAGTTATCAAAGAAATCACTTGTATCTTTATAATAAATTAAATCTCCTATCATACCACTACTACAACCACCATAAGATAAATCTTTAAAGAAGTCTTTAATATCATCATAGTTATTAAATTCCTCTAAAACATATTCAACCACATATTTTTTTAATGGCTTTGATGTTGTTTTTAATTCCTCTAATTTAGTTTTTAGTTTATTATTTTGTAGTTTATTCATTAGAAACACCCCTTTTCTTTTCATTTTCTTCAAATTCTTCAATTTCTTTTTTATCTTCTTTTAATGCTTGAATAAAGTTTTCTTTTTGTTCTTCACTAAATATAAAGACATTTGATAATATATTTAAAATACTATCTCTAAACCTCATATTATAAAGTGTTTCATCATTAAAAACCCTTAAACTTAATTCATCCTCGCTATATTGTTTTAAGTTTTCCATTTTTGTTTTATTCCTACCTCTTTAAAGTCGGAGATAATGACTTTTATTTAATCAATAAAATCTATTGTAAAATTTATCCTTTTCTTATTTGTTGGATTTTCAATATAAATAACTTCTTCTTGACTATCTTCTAACTGAATAAACTGAAAGTTTGTATATCCTTTACTTATAAAAAAATCTCTAATATCTTTAAACTTTAAATCGTTCTCTTGTTCTATTTCTTTAATTACTCTTTCGCAATCGTTCATTTTTGTTTTATTCCTACCTTATTTAAAGTCAAAAGGTTTAAGACTATTTTATGAATATAAAGGGTTTAGGTAATGGATACAAAACCCAAACCCTAAACCTTAACCCCTCGCGATTTAATCAAGCATAAAGTTCGTTTTGTTCCTCGTTAAAATCCTTATATTCTTTGTTTATGTATATAATCCTCATTTTGTTGTTATTAAGTAGTTAAATTCACTTCCTAAATCTTTTAAGCTTTAATTAAAGGTTTTAAGCTTTAATTAAAGGTTTTAAGCTTTGGATTTCTTTATGAATATTCGTTAAAAGTTTTTTTTT
>Ga0208553_1000064_pt1 | contig 46046 bp, 44 predicted proteins | sample 6_EtaG_FD_184079 | JGI IMG/M metagenome (GOLD analysis project Ga0208553, IMG submission 184079) | Marine viral communities from the Subarctic Pacific Ocean - 6_ETSP_OMZ_AT15160 metaG (SPAdes) (version 2) | ecosystem: Environmental > Aquatic > Marine > Oceanic | place: Pacific Ocean | collected...
CAGCAGGATACTAAATATTAAAGAGGAAGAGCCTTTTCAATGCCCATGCTGTGGATGCGCTCCCTGCGATTGTGATGATCACTAAGAAACTGAAACTATTATTAATAGGCGCCCTTTGGGGAGTATTGAGTTGTCAGCCTGATTACGGGATGAGCTATGAAGTTGTAGAAGAAATACAGCCCACAGAAGTGGTGGTAGATTCTTTTATGCAACCAAAGCCTCCTGAAAAGCTAGATGTATTAATCGTCGTCGACACATCTTGCTCTATGAATGATAATTTTCAACAAGTAAGCGTCGGTGTGGAGCTTTTACGGGGAGATATTGAGAAATTAACATTAGACTATAAAATTGGATTTATTAATTCTGGGCTGGTGATCCCATATTTTGCGGGCCCTTATGATTATACCGCCGATCCCATTGATTTTTTGTTGGCGCCATATTTGTTAGGATCCGATTGGTATGAACAAGGCTTTCAGTCAATGTATGAGTTTGTTACAGGGACACCCGAAGGAGGAGAGTTTTTCAGAGACGATGCAGACAAGTTAATTATTTTTGTTTCAGACGAAAATGAACAAGGGGCAATCCCCACAAACGTATTTCACGATTGGCTCGTAGAAAAATTTGAGTTAGTTCAACATGATGTAGTGGCGATTGTTCAGCTTGAAAGTGGTGAATGTCCGCTTAATTGGGAATATGATGTCGGACAAAAATATATTGATTTGGTTGCTTATTATGGAAAAGTTGGAATTGATATTTGTAGCGATTGGGAAGCATGGCTGGGTGATAGCACATTTTTAGTAGGCGAGATTGATTATATTAATTTATCTCAAACACCGCTTGAAGATAGTATTATAGTATACAGAAACGGGCTTGAGACTGAACTATGGTATTTTTTAACAGAAACAAACACAGTATATTTAGATTTTGTTCCTGATCCAGGAGAACTTATTGAAGTTGGATATGTTGTTTTATAAAATTACTTGACTTTGTATTTAAGAGTGTTATAATATAAAGAGGAGGAAAGAATGGACCCAACTAACGAGAACAATAAAACTTGGAAACAAGAAGGTATTTTTGATACTTATGAAGAAGCAGACAGCACAAGAGCAGTAATGTTATCAATGAATACTGATAATAAACTATTAGTAAAAGTAAAGAGATGCGGTTCCGGAGGTATACGGTTTAAAGTTAAGTCGTGGCACCCCCCCGAGCCCAAAAAAAACAAAAAGAAGAGGAAGTAAAATGACTGAAGAAACATCGACCGTAATGGTCTCCGGAGGTTTTGATCCCGTGCACGCAGGACATATTCGTTTAATTCGTGCCGCGGCAAAACACGGGGATGTAATTGTGATCGCAAACTCCGATAATTGGCTTTATAGAAAGAAAGGATTTGTATTTATGGATTTCAATGCCCGCGCCGAAATTTTAAATGCAATTAAGGGAGTTATCATGGTAGATTCTGTAGACGATGCAGATGGTACTGTTTGCGAGGCTATTTATCGCCATAAACCTACTTATTTTGCAAATGGGGGTGACCGCGGCCGCAGCAATACTCCCGAACAATCAGTATGTGAAGATTTGGGTGTAGAATTATTGTGGGGAATCGGCGGTGATAAAAAGTTAGCTAGTTCTTCTGATCTTGTAGAAAGCGTTCGCGATTTTGATGCGAAGGTGTATGGGCGCCCCCGAACTCCAATGTCAGAAAAACAATGAACGATACTCAATATAAAGAAGAGGATATTGTATTAGTAAAATCGATTGCAGGAGACGCAATTCCGTCAATTCATGTTCGCTTGTTGGAAAGAGAAGTAGTTCCCCCACGCAAAGGCAATCGTATTGATTGGCCCGGATATTCAGGATGGATGGCAACGCCAATTTATCAAAAAGAGATCGAGATTTTAAGAAAAAAATGGAGTATCCCACTTAAAAAAGTAAATAAAGATTTGACATTTGTCTACGATGATGATATCATTAAAAAGATTACTTAAAAATTGGGGCGTAGTTCAACCGGCAGAACGCGTGGCTGTTAACCACGAGGTTGCAGGTTCGAGTCCTGCCGCCCCAGCCACACAAAAAGGAGAAAAAATGAGCACTATTAAAGAAACGAAAGAACTGCGCGCTGAAGTTACCCACTTGAGAGCAAGGATTAGTCAGCTTGTTGATGACTTAGCTGTTTTCAAGAATGATGTTAATAACTTTAAGAAAGAAGTTGCTAATGATGTTAAACGCTTAGTTGAACGCATCGATAGTTAAATAAAAAAATTAGTACTTTCCCTGCAGACTTAATGATAACAAGAGACAAAACTCGAAGAGAACGATATGATGACAAAAAAAGGATGGCAAAGACTTATCCTATTAGTCTTTGCTGTGTTAATTTCCAGCATGACGGTAACTTGGGCTACCTTATCCGGAGCGCAGCTTGCTTTGGTGCGGAATTTCTTCATGTAATTGGTTCGATTCCTGAAAGAAAAGTTTTAAACCCATTATCAGGAAGTTTATACGACTATGTTGAAATTAAACAATATTCTTCACCACGGGATTTTTTGGATTACACAAAAAATGAGGACATTAAACTCGTGGCTGCAGAAATCCACAGGGATTCAAAACCCATTTCTTCTTATAAATTCCACTGTTCTCACCCTATATGTTTGGTGGTGGGTCATGAAGAATCAGGCATCCCTATAGAAATATTACAAAATAGTGATATAGTACACATTCCGATGCCTGGAGCAGGATATTGTTTAAACACATCACAAACAGCAAATATTATGCTTTATGAAGCTATAAAACAATATGAATTTCAACAAGAATGGCGCCGGCAGTGGGCGCAAGAACAAGGTATTTATAGTTTACCTTAACTAATTAACACTACGGATTATATTAATGGCCAAGAAAAATTATGTTCTTGATACAAGCGTTTATTTAACAGACGCCGAATCGATCTTTAAATTTAATAATCACGATATTTTTATTCCATTAAAAGTTCTTGAAGAGATCGATAAGCATAAGAAACGTCAAGATCTTGTTGGGATCAATGCACGAAAAATAATTCGTATTCTCGATGAACTAAGAACAAAAGGAAATTTGCAAAAAGGCATACGTATAAACAAAGGCAAAGGCCTTATAACGGTAATGTCGTATGAAACTCTCAAAGATGCAGTATTTCCACCAGATCTAGACCTTCGTATACCAGATCATGTAATTATTGCTACTGCAACCGCGGTCCGTGAATTACATAGAAACAGAAAAACGATTGTAGTATCGCGCGATGTTAATATGCGTGTGATTTGTGATTCTATTGGTATAGGTGCCGAAGACTATATTACTGAAAAAGCTGTTAGCACCTCAGAAGAGCTTTTTCAAGGATTTGTTGAGCACTTGGTTGATGATGCTGTTATTGATAGGTTTTATGGTGGAGAGCCTATTCTTATTGCACAAGATGAATTAGAAGAAGTGTGGTATCCAAACCAATATGTTATGATGGTATCCAATGCTAATCCTAAAAAATCAGCATTAGCGCGCTTCTATGGCCACCACATCCCTTTAAAAAAAGTTGTGCATACCAACATTCCTGATTGGAAAATTAATTCAAGAAACAAAGAACAGGCGTTTGCAATCGATCTCTTAATGGATCCAACAGTAAAAGTTATAAGCCTTGTTGGTCGCGCTGGCTCTGGAAAAACTTTATTAAGTATTAGTGCCGCCCTTCAACAAACAATAGGCCTTCGAGAAAACATATATTCTAGAATGATTGTTTCGCGGCCGGTTCAGCCCATGGGCAAAGATATTGGTTTTCTTCCCGGCAGTTTGGAAGAAAAAATGTTGCCATGGCTCATGCCAATTCAAGATAATTTACAATTTTTATTGGGCGGTGACAAAAGTGCGCTAGAACTCTATATAGACAAAGGCAAAATTGAAATTGAGGCTTTGACTTATATTCGTGGTCGCTCTATATCAAACGCATTTATTATAATTGACGAAGCACAAAACTTAACAATGCATGAAGTTAAAACGATCATTACGAGAGTCGGAGAAGGAACAAAAATTGTGCTAACAGGCGATATTGAACAAATAGACAATGCCTATGTAAATGAAACATCTAATGGTTTAGCACACGCAGTAGAGAAGTTCAAAGAATTTCCAATAACGGGTCACGTTACTTTTAAAAAGGGCGAAAGATCTGAAGTCGCAACACTTGCATCAAAAGTTTTATAAAAAATTTGCACAATTTAAATTATTGTGTTATAACAATTAAGGAGAAACAATTATATGTCTAAAACAACAGAACCAGTACAAACCGAAGAACAGGTACACACAAATCCAATGTTAGGAGTGGTAGGTGAATCGGAAGGTGTACTAAAAAACTATTTAGTAGAATACGTTGGCACCAAACTAGATAGTGAACAAGTAACGGTGCACATGATCGCAGAAGTATTAGCATCAGAATTCCCAGAATTTTTGTTTGCAGTTGCTGAAGAAAACTTTTTGCGTGGCTATCAATTAGGATTAAACGATGCTACAATACTTACAACAGAAACAGAAACAGATACAGGAAATGAGGAGTAACTTTTATACTTCTCGCGGCACTCACGTTTATTTTAAAGATGATTTAGTAGACGACGAAACAGACGTTGAAAGAGTTGTTGCAAAAGTAGAGGGAGTGTTACCAGAACACTTATTATCGGAGTTAGAAATGATAATAGTGGGATGGTTTGAGGAATTTGAAGAAAGAAACATTAATGCTTTTTATAAAGCCGGGATTCTTCATGTTTCAAATATACAAGATAACGAATCAGATATGTTTGATGATATTATTCATGAAATTGCGCACTCTATTGAATCACCATATGGATATGAAATATATGGAGATCAAAACGTTAAAGATGAATTTTTAAGAAAAAGAAAACTATTGCATGATAAGTTATGGGCGCTCGGTTATAAGGCGCCCCTAAAATGGTTTATGGAAACCGAATATGATAAAGAGTTTGATGACTTTTTATTTGAAAAAATTGGAAAAGACAAATTACGGATGATTTGTATGGGACTATTTATTAATGCTTATGCTCCTGTTTCATTAAGAGAGTATTTTGCAACAGGGTTTACAGATTACTATCTGCATTCAAATCATAATTTTCTCAAACAACTAAGCCCAGCATTGTATGAAAAGCTGATATTGATACAAGATCCAGAAGTAGCTTGACATTCATCCTTAGATGGGTTATAATATATAAAATGGAGTGGTAGTGCCACATATATCTTATTCAGAACTCAAAGACTGGGTTCACTGTGCATTTTATCATAAACTAACACGAATTGACAAAATAGACGGCTTTAAAGGAAATGCCTTTACAGCGTTTGGTACTGCAATTCATGATGTTTGTGAAAAGAAGCTTTTAAAAGAAGACATTAATGATAATGAGTATTTTCTGGAGTCTTTCAAGAAAAATTTAGTCAAATTGCCTGCTGATGTTGATGTCGATGAAAAACTAGTTGCCGATATGCGTGAGCAGGGCAAAAAGATTCTTCCTGAAATACAAGATGCCCTAAATGACTATTTTAAAGAATATGAAGTATTAGCGGTAGAACTTCCTTTGATGGAACCCATTGCCGATGAAGAGGATTATGTATTTAAAGGTTATATTGATGCTATTGTGGCTACGCCTGATGGGAAGATCCATATCTTTGACTGGAAGACTTGTTCGTGGGGCTGGGACGCTCGCCGCAAAAACGATAAAATAACCACTTATCAACTTACGCTTTACAAGCATTTTTTTGCGCGCAAGACCGAAACGGAACCCAAGAATATAGAAACACATTTTGCGTTGTTAAAAAGAACAGCTAAAAACAACAGAGTAGAATTTTTTCGGGTTACAAGCGGCCATAGAAAAACCGCAAATGCGCTTAAGACATTAAAGATGGCACTTTGGAATATTAAGAAGCAGCGCTATATTAAAAACAGATTATCATGCACGGCTGGGTACGGGTGCAAATTTTATAAAACCAAACATTGCCCATAAGGAAATAAATGAAAAAGACAAAAATTTTAACACTATCAGATCATCCCCTTTCTCCTTCTGGGGTAGGCACTCAAACAAAATACTTTATTGAAGCACTCTTAAAGACCGGTCGCTATGAGTTTATTTGTTTAGGGGGGGCGATGAAACACAATGATTACACACCACAATCAGTCGAACCGTGGGGAGAAGAGTGGAGAATTTTCCCAGTCGACGGCTATGGTAGCCACGAACTAATTCGTTCAATTCTTCAAAAAGAAAAACCAGATGTTTTATGGTTTATGACGGATCCTCGTTTTTATGGATGGCTATGGGAAATAGAAAACGAAATTCGTGCAAATATACCAATGGTATATTATCATGTATGGGATAATTTTCCATCACCGCACTTTAATGGAAGATATTATCGGTCAACTGATGAAGTCATATGCATTTCAAAAGTTACACATAAAATATTGCAAGAAGTAGCACCAGAGGTATCATCATGTTATCTTCCGCATGCAGTAAATTCGAATATTTTTCATAAATATAAAACAGAAGCTGATGCTGCTGAAGTAGCAGTGTTAAGAGGTCAAATTTTAAATCAAGGGAAATATCAAGGCCAAGATAGAAAGATATTTCTTTGGAATAATAGAAATGCGCGCCGCAAACAGAGCGGCACACTTATTTGGTGGTTCAAGGAGTTTTTAGATGAGGTTGGTCACGATAAAGCTTGTCTTTTAATGCATACTGATGCTAGAGATCCCCACGGACAAGACCTGCCTTATATTATAGAGTTTTTAGGAGTTAACCAAGGAGAAGTTTTTCTTTCTACACAGAAAGTAGAACCAACCGAATTAGCTAGATTATATAACGTAGCGGATTTTACAATTAATATATCCGATGCAGAAGGCTTTGGCTTATCGACTTTGGAGTCATTATCTTGTGGTACCCCTATTATTGTTAATATGACAGGAGGCTTACAAGAGCAAGTAACTGATGGTAAAAATTGGTTTGGATTTGGCCTCCAGCCTTCAGCAAAAGCAATAATAGGCTCGCTTGAAGTTCCCTATATTTATGAAGATCGATGTTCGCAAAAAGATTTTAATAACGCGCTTAAATCAGCGCTTACGATTAATCCAAAAACATATAAGAAGATGTCAATTCAAGGCCGTGAGCACGTAAAAAAGAACTATAGTTTCGAAAATTATGAAAAAAAATGGGTTGAATTAATGGATAAAATAGTTGAAAAACACGGCTCCTGGAAAACCAGAAAAGTCTATAAGCGTTGGCATTTATTGGAGGTTGCATGAGAAAGAAAATATTTTTTAAAGGTCCTATTTTAACTCGATCAGGCTATGGAGAACAATCTAGATTTGCTTTACGAGCGCTCCGTAGTCGAGAAGATCTTTTTGATATCTATATTCAGCCATTACAATGGGGACAAACCTCGTGGATGGCCGAAGAAGACGAAGAGCGTACTTGGATCGATCAAACAATTGAGAAAACAATAGCATATACTCAACAAGGCGCCCCATTTGATGCTTCGTTCCAGGTTACAATTCCAAACGAATGGGAAAGAATAGCGCCAGTCAACATAGGATATACAGCAGGAATGGAGACAACCCGTGTAGCACACGAATGGTTGCAGAAAGGAAACGAAATGGATCGAATTATTGTTGTATCCAATCATTCTAAGTATACATACGAAACGTCTGCATATACAGTGGCCAATCAGCAAACCGGTGAACAACGAGAGCTTAAGTTAAACACTCCCATTGATGCTGTTAATTATCCTGTTAAAAATTTTGGACAGCTTGAGCAAATGCCACTAGAATTAGAATATGAACATAACTTTCTTGTTATGGCACAAATGGGTCCTCGAAAGAACATTCCAAATACAACCAAATGGTTTCTTGAAGAATTCCATGATGAAGAAGTTGGCCTTGTACTTAAGGTCAATATTGCTAAAAATTGCTTGATGGATCGAGAAAAACTAACCGGAGAATTACGCCAATTTTTAGCCCAGCATCCAGATCGTAAATGTAAGATATATTTGCTTCATGGAGATATGACCGATAAAGAAGTACATTCACTATTTGAACATCCTAAAATTAGTGCCCTTCTAACGCTTTCACATGGCGAAGGATTCGGCCTCCCGGTGTTCGAAGCAGCATATACTGGTATACCGGTCATCGCACCGGGCTGGTCAGGCCAACTGGACTTTCTAATCGATAGAAAAACAGAAATTGATTATTTTTATAATGTCGAATACGATATTCAGCCAATTCCTGAAGAAGTCGTTTGGGATGGAGTTATAATTAGAGAGTCTATGTGGGCATTCCCACGAGAACAATCTGCGAAACAACAGATGAGACGCTGTTATACAGAATTAATTTCCGGGCCCAAAAACCCCGGCGCAAAACTCGCAAAGCAAAATGCGAAGAGACTACACAAAGAGTTTTCAGAAGAAATTCAAAACGCTCGTATGGTCGCCTCTGTTTGTGCTGCTATGAATATCGATCCAGACAAAACTCTTGAAGAACCAATTTTAGAATTTGAGTAATGAAAAAAATAGTATATATTTCTGATTTTTTTGTTGACGAAATAGCCGGCGGCGCCGAGATTTATGATGATATATTGATCAACCTTTTGCGCACCGATGGCTATGATGTTGTCAAATTTAAGAATGCAGAACTAAGTGATAAACACATTAAGCTATATCGTTTATGTGGTTATCATTTTATAGTGTCAAATTTTACGCTGATGTCAGAACCGGTGTCCATAGAATTAGTGAAACATCCTAGTTCTTACAGTATTATGGAGCACGATCACAAATATATAAAAACCAGAGATCCGAGTCGTTATAAAAATTATTTAGCGCCTCCACAAGATATTGTTAATAGAGAGATTTTTACAAATGCTAAAAATATCTTTGCACAATCAAAAATTCAAGCTGAGTGTGTCCAAAAGAATCTTCGAGTTAATAACGTAGTAAATCTGGGAATGAGCTTGTGGACAGATGAACAACTGCAAATCATCGAAAACAACATAAAAAACAAAAAGCAGCCAGACGCTTCAGTCGTCGCCAGCAGGAATCCTACGAAAAATACAGATGCCGCGATAAGATATTGCAATGATAAATTGATCCCATATACGCTTATTGGCTCCGAAGATTATACGGAGTTCATAAAACAACTCTCCGAACACGAATTTCATGTATTTATTCCCCGAGTATTAGAAAGCTTTAACCGCGTTTTAATAGAAGCTAGGATGTTAAATTGTAAAGTCAAGACAACTAATCTAAATGGATGTATTTCGGAAGACTGGTTTAAAGAATACAAAGGCAAAGCCCTCATCGAATTTGTAAGGTCACAAAGAGAAAGAGTATACAACGACATTAAGGGTGCAGTCCACGAAGAAAAAGAAAACACCGAGGAAGAGAAGGCAGATATTACAGTGATCCTTAACGCTTATCGTCGCCCTTACAACCTAAAGATGCAAATAGAAGCGATTCGTAACCAAACACCAAAGCCGAAACAGATTTGGCTATGGGTTAATGCTCACGAAGATAATGAAGGGTTTGATTTTAAATCGCTAGATGTTGATCGCGTTTTTCATAACGATCACAATTGGAAGTTTTACGGGAGATTCGCCGGCGCCCTCTTGGCGGATACAGAGTATCTTGCCTTGTTCGATGACGACACGATTCCTGGGCGCCTGTGGCTTGAGAATTGTCTAACCACCATCAAGGCCCATGAAGGGATTTTGGGTAGCGCAGGAGTCATTCTCAAGGGCCCTAGATATGTTCAGCACGATAGGTGCGGCTGGCCCACACAAAACTCTGAAACAACTGAAGTCGACTTGGTAGGTCACGCATGGTTCTTTAAACGAGAGTGGCTAAAATACCTATGGCAAGAGAAGCCGACAACTTGGGATAACGGAGAAGATATACAATTCGCGTTTATGGCCAAGATCTATGGCGGGATCCCGACCTATTGTCCGCCACATCCGCCAGACAATAAAGAGTTACATGGCTCTATTTTAGGAAATGAGCTTGGTATTGATAACAAAGCAACTTCTACAAATAGTAATATATCCCACCAGCAGTTTTTCTCTGAAAGAGATATATGTGTTGAAGCCGGCTTGCGAAAAGGCTGGCAAACAGTAAGAGGAGTTAAATTATGATTTTGATTAGTTTCGGAACGCGTCCTGAATACATCAAGATTAAACCTCTTCTTAAGGTATTTAAAAACCATATTCCATATAAATTATTATTTACAGGCCAACATGTTGATCTTTTAAGCAGTTTGCAGGAAGATTTACGAAAATTGAAAGTAATAAATGGAAGCAACCGACTCGATTCGATTGTTGCGTCGGTTATGAATAACGATGAGATTTTTGAAGATGTTGATGCTGTATTGGTTCAAGGAGATACTACATCTGTATTGGCTGTCGCTTTAGCGGCCTTTCATCGCAAAATTAAAGTCATTCATTTAGAGGCTGGCTTGAGAACGTATAATAAAGACCACCCATATCCGGAAGAATTCAATCGACGCGTGGTTTCTTGTATGGCCGATATTAATTTATGTCCCACGCAAGAGTCTGTTTCTAATTTACAGAAAGAACAGGCCCCCGGACAAATGCACCTTGTTGGAAATACAGTTTTAGACAACCTAACGCATATTCGGCCCGAATATAAAAACCATGTTGTTGTGACAATGCACAGAAGAGAAAATCATCTTCTTCTTCCACAGTGGTTTTCTGAAATTGATAAGCTGGCCCAAGAGAATCCAGAGTTAGAATTTATATTACCGATCCACCCTAATCCAAATGTTCAAAAACATCGTCATTTACTTAAATATGTAAATGTTGTTGAGCCTATGGCATATGATGATTTTTTGCAATTGCTATCTACATGCTTTTTGGTGATTACAGATAGCGGCGGCTTACAAGAAGAGTCTTCATTTTTCATGAAAAAATGTATTGTCTGCCGAGAAAAAACAGAAAGAGTTGAAGGCATGGGGATATTTTCATTTATGACGGGCCCGAAAGATTTAAATTCTTTATTTTACTTGCTCAAAGAAGATCATATACCGGCAGGAAAATGTCCCTACGGAGATGGCTATTCTGCAGAAAGAATTAGAGATATTTTATTAAAGGAATTATAGTGAAAAATTTTAATCAAGAATTTGATAAATTTTTAAACAAGATTAAAGGTAATGAACAATTTGCATTTAGTAGATTTTCTGATGGAGAGTTGTTCATAATGCAAAACAAGATAGTTGTTCTCGCTAATGATCATTATATTACTGGCGACATTAAGGGACCTAACAGATATACAGAGGAAGAGCATAAAGAATTCTTACCTGAAAGAGATCAGTTTTATAGAAACAAATTAATTGAATGCTTTAAACACAAACAACGCAACTATTTTAAAGGCATATGCACATCGAGCGATGCTCATGTTGGTGATGAAAACTTTAAATATCAAATCGAGCTTCACGAAGGAGACGACGAAAGTCTGACTTTTTCTAATCTTTTAATTAATGCAAATTATTATAAATTTATTGAGAAAATGGTACCACTCTTTATGAATAGAGAAATAATTTATGTAGTCAATAAATTAGCTAATACTAATAAGCTTCCTTTTGAGATTAAAAAGAAATTTGAAATTGGCTCTAATTGTATGATTAATAATTTTGATACTGTTGAAAAGATAAAAGAATATATCGAAAAAGAAAACATTAAAGAACACATCATATTGTGTTCTGCGGCGTCATTAAGTAATTTTGTTATTCATGATTGTTTTAAAGAAAACAACAGTAATACATTTTTAGATATTGGAAGCTGTTTAAATCCGTTACTTAACTTAGAAGGTTGGAAACACACAAGAGGTTATTTGACACATTATTGGTTAAACAGCGGCAGCCCTTTTGGAACGCAGATAGATATATGGAACTAATTAAAAACTCACCTAAGCATTGGGAATTTATTCGCAATCTTCGTAATATGAATGGCGTGCGACAAGGATTTATTGAACAAAACTCAATCGATGAAATTCAGCATGCTACTTATATGCTTAAATATAATAATAATTTTTGGATTTGTGTTGACAATGACGAACCTATGGGTTATATTGGGGTGATAGACAATGATATTAGAGTTGCCACGCATCCTAATTTTCAAGGACAAGGCATCGGTTCGTTTATGATTAATGAAATTATGAAATTACATCCTGATGCGTTTGCAAAAGTGAAATTAGATAATGAAGCTAGCCTTCGATTATTTGAAAAATGCGGATTTAAGAAAAGATATTATTTGTTGGAGAGAGAGTGAGGCACAACCCTTTTAAGATTGTTGAAATGTTTGAAGAGACAATAGCAGATTATACGGGCGCCCCCTTTGCTGTTTCTGTAGATTCAGGCACCAACGCTTTATTTCTCTGCTGCAAATATTTGGAAGTTGAAACAGTTATAATACCAGCACAAACATACCTGTCCGTTCCACAATCTATTATGCACGCCGGCGGGAAGATAAAATTTGAAGATATTAAATGGCAAGGAATATATCAACTTAAGCCATACTCACTTTATGATGCCGCTAAGAGATTTACATCAGGAATGTATATTCCTGGAAGCTTCATGACGCTTTCTTTTCATATTAAAAAACACCTTAAGATGGGGAAAGGAGGCATGATTTTAACCGATGATAAAGAAGCAGTAGAATGGCTGAAGCGCGCCCGATACGAAGGCCGCAGCACAGTTAAGTATCACGAAGACAATATTTCAATTTGTGGCTGGAACATGTATATGACGCCGCAAGAAGCCGCGCATGGACTTGCATTAATGCAAAATTTTCCCGAGCACAACAAAGATTTACCTGAAGATCCCCCTTATAAAGACTTAAGGGAATTTACTTTATTTAAGGAAGAATAATAATGCCTTTACACGCTAATAGATATAATAATATTATTGAACATGTTCATAATAATTTTTGTGATAATTTACTTGAAATTGGAGTATGTAAAGGTCATACTTCTATAGAAATATTAAGATGGTCAAAAAATCCAAGTATAAGTTTTTATGGTATTGATTTGTTTGAAGATATAGATGAAGAAACTTTTAACAAAGAAGTTTCTATACCGGCCGATTCAAGAGCCGCGGTGGAAACATATTTAAAGAACGCAAGCCTTAATGTAAACTTATTTAAAGGATTTTCTAATAAAGTTGTAGATGAAATTGAGAATTTAGATGTCGAATTTGATGTAATTTTTATTGATGGTGGCCATTCTTATGAAACTGTTAAAGAAGATTTCTATAATTATGTAAAATTTCTTAAACCTTCTGGCATTATTTTCTTTGACGATTATACACCAGAACCCGGCTTTGGCATAAAACAACTTGTCGACGAACTCATCGATGCCGCAGAATATAATATTACTATTGACGAGAGATACACAGATACATATAGAGGCTACTTATTCCAGGTTGCAAAGGTAACCAAAAAGGCACAAGAAGATGGATGAAACAACTATGCACGAGGTCGATTTTTTCTCCTCACACACGAATGAAAAAAATTTGCATTTATGCACATGCTTGACAAATAGTTATAGACGTATATATAATGGTATTTTTTTGAACACATTATCCGCTGTTGGCTCAAATGATTTTGATGCTATTAACGTTTTACAAATACTAGATGAAGAAGCAACACCCGGCAGCACCGGCCAAAAAAACTTTCGTAAAATTAATTACCGTAAACTACATTTTATTTATCAACAAGTAAAATCGCATTTAGGCGATAATTTAATATTTTTAGATTTAGATGTAGTTTTCTTTTCTAATTTTAAACAAGAAATTAATAATTTATTAGAAAGTAATGATATGGTTTTACAAGATAACGATGATTGGTTAAATGTGGGCGTTTGGGCAATGAATTGTAATGAAAAAGTAGTTACCTTTTTTGAAGAACATGTTTTGCCTCTTTCAGAGGTACTATTAAAAGATCTTGGAACAGAAAAGCACAATTTGTTTGGAACACCTCACAACTATGTGGGAGATCAAGATGTTGTTAATGTGGCAATTCGCAAAAGCAATATTAAAGCTGCGCCATTGCCCATAAAGTATTATTCAAACCACCTAAAAGATTACAAATTTCCAGATTATGTGCCAGAAGGCTGCGTGTTATTTCATGCGACTAATTGCGGTTCTGGTGAAACTCGAAAAATAAACATGTTAGCTCATGCATTTAATGAAATAACTGAAAGAAGATAAAATGAAGAATACCGCCTTAGTAATAAATACAGTTTCCAAAAATTGTGATTTGTGGAAATTATTTTTTGGACAATTAGATAAGCATTTTTCTAAAGATATAAAAAGATATGTTTTTGTAGATCAAGATGATGAAAAAATACCATCCGATTGCGAGGTTGTGCTTTATGATAAAACCAAAAAATATCAGGAGCAGTTTTCTTCGTGTATTGGTTCCGTTTCCGAAGAATACTGCATTTACATTTCAGAAGATTATATTTTATATGACGATGTTCGAATGGACTTAATCGAAAAATATAAAAACATTCTTGATAAAAACAAGAACATTTCTTTTATTAGGTTTATACGTGGAGGCGTTGTTGATATGGGGCTTCCTGTTTATAGATATTACGAAAATTTATATGAACTATCTAATCGTCTCCCATATTTTTACACCAATCAAGCGGCCATATGGCGAACCAGAGACTTAGATAAAATACACATGCATGGACCAAATTTGCATATTGCAAATGAAGATTGGGAAAATTCTTTTGAATTTCAAGCAACTGAAGTTTGCCAAGAACTTGGAATAAAGGGTCTATTTTGTTACCATAATGAAAAAAAGAGAGGAATTTATCATTATGATACAGTTGTTTTCCCACACATTTGCACCGCGCTGGTTAAAGGCAAATGGAATACAGCAGAATATAAAACTGAGTTAGTTCCATTATTAGAAAAATATGATATAGATATATCAATTCGAGGACAACACATTGCTAATCCTTAAAGATTTATCGGCCGAAGTTCCTGATACAAATGCATTTCATTGGAATCTTGAAGAGCAATCGGCTGAAAGCACAAAAGCAATTCTTTTGTACGGATACAATGCTAGCAACAATTCTACACTGCATCAAGCTTATGATCATTTTGAAAGAAAAATTTATTTTAATAACTGGGCGCCTTGTGAATTTGCTCAAAAAAAAACTGAATATTTTGATGCTTTTGATAGAGAAAAATGGTTTGATGAGGTATATTCAATTTGTCCCTATAGTAGCAATTGGCTAAATAAGATCGGCGTAGGGCGCAAATATAAACCAATTTTTTATCCTTTTCATTGCGATCTTATACCGACACCGGTTTCCAAAAAATATGATGTTATCTATCATGGCGGAATTCACGGACAAGAGCATATAGATTGTTTAAGGGTGATGTCTAATTTCAATTATAGATATTGCACCATGACTCATCACATCGGCCAATTGACAGAGCGGTGCATTGCATTCGCAACAAATGTTAATTTACAGTTCAAAGAAAAAATTAATCTTATAGCAGATACCAAGATATCAGTTTGCTATAATTTAGTACACGTTCTACCAGAGCACGCCTCCGCAATTAAATCTTATGATAATTGGAAAGACAACGAAGCTTTTAGCGAGATTGATAGATGGAATGTAATGCCCCAATTTAAAACTAGAATGCATGAAGCTGCGATTTCTAAAACACTTAATTTAGTACTAAAAGATAGCTGGAATATAGCAGAAAATTATTATGAACCAAATGAAGAATTTATTTATTTTGAAGATCCACAAGATTTAGAAAATAAAATAAAAGAGATTAAAAATAATTGGGAAGATTACCAAGGAATTATAGAGAAAGCCCACCAGAAGGCAATGAATTATACAACAGATAATTTTATTTCACAAATAAGGAGAAACAAATGAATTGTAGATCATGTAGTTCTGAAAATTTAGAGCTAATTTTAGATTTAGGAGAACAACCGTGGTGCAACGATTTTTTGACAAGAGAACAGCTAGGAAAAGAAAACCTCTATCCATTACGTTTAAATCATTGTTCTAGCTGTGAATTGTTGCAATTAGATCATACTGTGCCAAAAGAAACAATGTTTGGCGATCATTGTTATTTGTCGGGAATGACAAAGACTCTTGTCAATCATTTTTACGAGGTTGCCACCGAGAACGTAAAACAGTTTGATATGAAGGCAGATGATTTAGTAGTTGATATTGGCGGAAATGACGGTAGTCAACTTTTACAATATCAAAAAGCAGGTATTAATAATGTTTTAAATGTAGAATGTGCAGATAGGGTATCAAAAATCTCTAGAGAAAACGGAATTAACACCATTATAGAATATTTTAATCGTGACTGTGTTGAGAAACACATCGGAGAAAAAGCCGTAAAGCTTTATAATGCTTCGGGCGTTTTCTTTCATCTTGAAGAACTTCATAGTGTGGTCGATGGAATTAAATTTTCGTTAAGAGAGGATGGTGTCTTAATCGTGCAGTTTATGTATGCAGGAACAATGATTGAGAAGTTAAACTTTGATACCATTTATCACGAACATCTGTGCTATTATACACTACGAAGTTTAAACAATTTATTGGCGCCATATAATTTGAAGATTTTCGATGCCTATTATTCGGAGATCCATAGCGGCTCTGTGATAGCTAAAATCACACATACCGGCGGCATTCTTGATGCAGAAACAGAAAGATATTTAAAACTCTTAGAAAGAGATAAAAAATATACTGTTGAAGCATTTAAGAAATTTGCGAAGACAATTGAGAACCAAAAGGGTTCTTTAAAAAACACCTTGAGAGAACTTAAGAAACAAGATAAAACAATTTATGCTTATGGCGCGCCAGCAAAGGGCAATACTCTTTTGAATTATTTTGGAATTGATAAAACCTTGGTCGATAAAGCCGTAGAAATTAATAAATTAAAAGTAGGGAGTTACCTGCCACAGTCACACATTCCAATCACCCTGGAAAATAAAAATGATTTACCGGATTATTATTTGTTATTGTCGCATAATTTTGCTGACGAGATTATAAAAAAAAATCACGATGTGATCGCAAAAGGTGTCAAATTCATAGTCCCGTTTCCGGACATTAAACTAATACCAGAGGAAAATTAAAAATGTACATTGACACCGATCCCCCCGCCACCCATCTCCCCAGCGATCTGTTTGTTCATGATTTAGTGCATGCTCCCCACATGGTAAAAAATCAAAAATTTGTTTTTGCAGATGAAGTAAAGAAAATTAGAGTTGATATAGGGCTTTCAAATGAGGGCACCGAAGGCGCCCAATGGCTTCTCGACAACGATGATGTTGGTGTTATAGGGGTCGAACCATCACCAATCGCCCAAGAAAATTTAAAATTTTGTGGCACAATTAATTCTTATATACCTTCTTTGTTTCTATCACAAGATAAAATATGTAAATTTACAGGACTTATTTCCGAGGTTTTTTTTAAGCGTAATATTCTAAATATGCCAACTTCTACCCCCGAAGAAGTCGCAGCCTTCGAGCGCTTCAATCCTGCCGGGTCCATAACCGGCCCCGGACTTCCAGGGCCCGAAGGCACTGTGTTTCATCTTTCTCCAAAGGCAGCCCACACCACGGACCGGGGCGTCACTCTTGAGGCCACTGCGAACTTTAGATTATATCCAGTTTTAATTGAATTAAAAGATATTACTAGAAAATATATTGCAATCGGGTGCGCTCTAGATAATATCAACGGTGCCAACAAGGTAACTTGGAAAAAGTTTTATTCATCCTTTCCTGATGTGGGAAATTCTTCGCTCCGCAAAGACGTAATTGAATATTATTCAGAAAAAAACCTTGATAAAGTTTTTACTGTACCTTGTTTTTCATTAGATAGCGTCCTTGACTATATTGATTGGAATAAATTTAAATTTATAGAATGTATTAAAATAGATGTTGAAGGAAAAGAACTAGACGTTCTAAAAAGCTGTAAAACACATATAGACAAAGTAGTATATTTTAGAGTTGAAGCATTCCCAGAAGTCGATAATAATTCGCCCACTTTTGGAATGGCTAAAGAAATAATTGAATTTATGGACGACAAAGATTTTGAATTATTTGACAGAACGCCAGGAGACTATAAATTTGTTAATAAAAAATATAAAAAACTGGCAAAGGAAAATAATTTATCGTGGTAGAAAGCAAATCAAATAATAATATAAGATGTTTGGTCACTGGCGCCACAGGATTTCTTGGCAAGCATTTAACCAAGAAGCTAGAAGAACAAGGTTTTGAGATTTATATTTCAAATACCGTTAAAGCAAACTTGATGAGTGTGGAGAATTTATATATTTATAACAATATTGAGTTTGATTATATTTTTCATTTAGCTGCGGTAACAAAAGCCGGCGATTATTGTTTGACCCACCCGGCCGACCAATGGCTGTCAAATCAAGCGATTAACACAAATATACTAAATTATTGGAAGAATAAACAACCACAAGCAAAAATGATATGCATGGGGACTAGTTGTTCATATTCTCCGGGGACACTTATGACAGAAGAGAATTATCTTTTAGGAGAGCCCGAAGCGAGTCTGCATACATATGCTATGACAAAACGTATGTTATTATTAGGTCTCCAGGCGCTTCAAAAACAATATGGGCTTCGGTGGTTATATTTTATTCCCTCAACGCTTTTTGGTCCTGGTTTTGAATTAGATGATAATCATTTTATTTTTGATTTTATTAGGAACGGCCACAACACCAAAGAGAAAGGAGAAACGTGGAGTCTTTGGGGCGATGGAAAACAACGACGGGAATTAATTTATATAGAAGATGCGATAGACGCGATGATTGAGTTACTAAGCTACGATAACGAAGTGTTTAATTTGGGTTCTGGACAAGATTATACGATAAATGAATTTGCACAAAAAGTATGCGAGATTTATGACTATGATTTCAAACTTATTGAGCACGATATGACAAAATATGTGGGAGTTAAAGAAAAAAAGATTGACACGACGAAAGTTATAAGTTATCTTAAAGGAAAAGAATTTTTAAAGACACCCCTTCAAGAAGGACTAAAGAAGTCTATAAAATATTTTAAAGAGAACATATGATTTCACACGAAAAGAAATTTATTTTTATACATATTCCGAGAACTGGTGGCACAAATCTTAGTGAATTCCTATTACCCTATTGTGATGAAGAATCATTAAAATTTAGCCCTTATACACAGGAAGGCAATCTTCATGCTTCGATGTCAGAATATGAAGCGTATTATGGAAAAGAAATATTAGATTATACTTTATTCACTATAGTTCGCGATCCTTGGGATCGAGCATTATCGCAAGCGTTTAAGCACAATAATAAAATTTTTAGTAGAAATTCTTTTAGACAAGTTATTTTTGACCCTCATAAGCATGGCTTTTGGCCAAACAGCCACTTTAGCTTTCTTTTAAGACCTGATGGCTTAGCTGATCAAGCCACCGCCGGCCAGAAATTTGTACTGAAATCGCTCCCGGCAGCTCTTGACGCTCGATCAATGCGCGTTAGACAAGAAACATTATATTGGCCATATTTTCTTAAATTTGAAAATTATGTAAATGATGTTGCCAAGATGTTTGATCGCCTTAAAATAAAATATGATATAGAAAAACTAAAGAAAAAGACAAACAACATAGCTCACGAGCACTACTCTCATTATTATTTAGATGATGAGAGAAAGTCAATTAAAAAAGCATGCGGATTTGACCTACAAATATTTGGATATGTGTTTAAAGACGAGAGGAACAAATGAATATTTTAATAACAGGCGGCGCCGGCTATATCGGCAGTGAATTGGTTGATTATTTGATACACGATCATAATATAACAGTGCTTGATAGCATGATGTATGATCATACGTCTCTTTTACGATACACACAAAATAATGATTTTAGTTTCGTGAAAGGAGATGTTAGGAACATTAAACTTCTCGAACGATTGATGAAAGAAAGCGATGTTATAATTCCATTGGCGGCTTTAGTTGGGTTCCCGTTGTGTGATGATTTTCCCCGCGATGCTCAAGAGATCAATCATGATGTTAATAGATGGATTGCGCAGAACAAATCTCAGGATCAATTAGTAATTTACCCATGCACTAATTCTGGCTATGGTGTTAGCGTAAATGGTTCCATATGTACTGAAGAGTCGCCATTAAATCCCGTTTCCTTGTATGGAAAAACAAAAGTCGCAGCAGAGGCTGAATATAAAAATGTTGAGAACCACGTCACATTTAGACTGGCTACTGTTTATGGCCCGGGCTCACGCATGCGATCAGACTTGCTCGTTAACAACTTTGTTTTACGTGCTTTAAAAGATAGGCTTTTAGTTCTCTATGAATGCGAGTTCATGCGTAATTATGTACATCTTGCCGACATATGCAGAGCATTTAAGTTTACGATAGATAACTGGGATTCGTGTAAAAATGAAACTTATAACGTGGGCAATGACGCGCTAAATATGAACAAGCTTCAGTTAGCTGAAAAGATTAAAGAACACTTGCCGCTGGAAATAATTAAGGCTGAGTTTACTTCTGATCCGGATACAAGAGATTATATCGTAAGCAGTGAAAAGTTTTATTCAAAAGGGTTTGAATGTAGATATGATTTAGATGATGGTATCCGACAACTTATTAAAGCTTACTCTATTATTGATGCGCCTTGGTATGCAAATTATTAGATATGATATATGTATTCGACATCGATGGAACAATTTGCACCAAAGCAGTTGAGTTTGACTATGATGCTTGTGAACCAATTCGAGAGCGAATTGGAGCAATCAATCGGCTCTACGATCAGGGAAATACTATTATTTTTCAAACAGCGCGCGGCATGGGACGCTTTGACAACGATGCATCTAAAGCCATCAAAACATTTTATGATATAACACAAGAACAATTAAATCAATGGGGCGTTAAATACCACGAATTATTTTTAGGGAAACCCGCCGGCGATATTTATATCGACGATAAGGGCGTAAGAGATAAAGATTTTTTTGTATCGATGAGAGATGAAACATGTTGAATTCGAATACTCATATATTAGAAATGACCCACGTAGATAAAGGTTGGGGCTGGGAACGCTGGGTAGTAAATTGTGAAGAATATTGTGGAAAATTATTGTTTTTTAAGCAAGGTAAGCGTTGCTCATGGCATTTCCATAAACTAAAAGATGAAGTATTTTATTTACAGTCGGGCAAAATGATGGTATATTTCTCAGAAAAAGACGATATTGCGAAAGCACAGCAACTTATACTACGCCCTGGTGAGAACTTTCATGTGTATCGCGGCCTAAGACACCAAATGGTTGCATTGGAAAATTCAGAACTCTTTGAGTTTTCCACTCAACACTTTGACAGTGATAGCTATAGGATTATAAAAGGAGACTAAATGAGTACTCGCAAATATTTACCCACTCTTTCGGAACTAATTGATCGTCTTTCTATTGCGCAGTTAAAAGAAGTCTTTATTACCGACCACAAAGAAGAATATGCAAAAGAGATTGCAGACATTGTTCACGATATTCAACTAATTCTCGATCAAGCACAAGACATTGATGCGGAAACTATCCGCGCCATTATTGTTTTGGCTCAAATGAATTTACACATTTGGCACAATGAAGCGAACTATCGCAACGGCATCAAAGATGGAAATAATTTAGAACTAACTCACGGATTAAACGGTATACGAAACACAGCGAAAAACAAGATTCAAGAATTAGCCGGCGGCCGTAAAGATTATAAGGTTGATTGCTTAGCGGCCGACTTTAAAGATTGGGAAATTAGTTGGAAATGAAAGTTTTAGTAATTGGCGATAGCTGTAAGGACGTGTATGTATATGGAAAATGCGAACGGTTATGCCCCGATGCACCCGTACCAGTTTTTATGCCTTTGCGCAAAGAAGAGAACCAAGGGATGGCCGGAAATGTCCGAAGAAATTTACAATCGCTTGGTATTGAATGCGACATCGTTACTAACGAAAGCGAGGTAACTAAAACACGCTATGTAGAAGAGAAAACCAATCATATGATTATTCGTATTGATTCCGGAGAAGAAAAGATTCAACGTATCAACAACCTTCATCTCGTAAATTTTAAAGATTATGATGCTGTAGTCATCTCAGACTATAATAAAGGTTTTTTAACCGAGGAAGATATTCACATAGCTGCCCATAATCATGAGTTAGTATTTTTAGACACTAAAAAATGGCTTGGAGACTGGGCCCAAGATATTACTTTTATTAAGATCAACGAAATCGAATATAAAAAAACTTACCATACAATTAAAGATAAAAAATGGATCCTAGAAAATTTAATTATAACTGTGGGATCCCGCGGCTGTGTATATAAAGATAAGACATATCCTGTCGAGAAAGTCGAAATTAAAGATCTCTCGGGCGCCGGAGATAGCTTTTTAGCGGCATTGGTGTACGGCTACTTAAAGAATCGAGATATAGGAAAATCAATTAAATTTGCAAATAGATGCGCGACACAGGTCGTCCAACAGAAAGGAGTAACTATAATAGATGCCATCTAAAGAATTACACCTATGCGTTGTCATGTCGGATAGTTACCTTGATATATATAAGAAAATTTTTTTGAGGACCATACCAAAAGAATTTAGTGATATAAATATATTACACATTAACGGTTATGATTCCGAACCCGGCGCCGTTGCAACGCAAAATTTTAAAGCTATTAACTATCAAAAATTAGAATTTATAGCACAACAATTAATCACACACAAAGGTGATAATTTATTATTTTTAGATCTCGATATTGTTTGTTTCCAAGATTTTAAAGATGAAATTAATATCTTCCTGGAGGATTATGATATGGTTTTCCAACACAATCCACACTATCCAACAATGCCCTATTGTGTTGGTGTGTGGGGACTTCAATGTAACAACACAAATAAGACTTTTTTTGAGCAGCAGGTTTTACCCCGTGCCAAAGTGCTCCTTTTAACCTCCGAAGAAATTGAGTATATGCATTATAATTCTATACCGGTTCCAACATATTGGGTACATCGTTTGAATGGCATCGAAGAACACTACGGAGGTGATCAGTGCATCGTCAATGCTGCAATTTTGGAAAAGCAGCACACGAACTTCGTTCAGCATCAGCACCTTGTAGCTCCAAAAGTTGCTTTATTACCTGCTACTTATACACAAGATTTTAACGGAGGCCCAAACCCTAAGAAATGTGTTTTATATCATGCAACCGGCACATACCGCGGTATTTTAGAAAAAACTACTCATCTAATGGAAGCATATGAGAACATTAAGCAGAAGAGAGGCGATGCATGATAAAAGTTTGGACAAACGGATGCTTTGATATCCTCCATCGTGGCCATTTTGAAATGCTCAAATACGCCAAATCCCTGGGAGATTTTTTGATTGTAGGTATTGACTCGGATAAGAAAGTTCAAGCCGACAAGGGCCCGCTGAGGCCCCTTAACAGGGCAGAAGACAGACGGTTCGCGCTTGAGGCAATCCGATATGTGGATGAAGTAGTAGTATTTGGCTCTCCCGAAGGATTGGCGGCTGCTATTAAGAAGGTTTCCCCGGATATTATGGTTATCGGTTCTGATTGGAAAGGCAAAAAAATAGTTGGAGAGCAACACACAAAGGAAGTTCGATTCTTCGATAGAATTGGACAGTATTCCACAACTAGCATTATAGAAGGTACAAGATGAAGCTAGTAGTGATTACAGGGTGTTTGGGACTTATTGGATCTTATGTGACGCGCCAATGTTTATCTAAAGGCTGGAAAGTGTATGGGATCGATAGTTGTACCTATGCAGCCAATATGCAATTTTTAGAATCATTTATAAAGAGCCCCAACTTCACATTTATCAGAGAAGACATCGCAAAAATATCATTTCTGCCAGACTGCGATTATGTAATTAATCTCGCAGCAGAATCGCATGTAGGCAATAGCATTATTGATAGTGCCGATTTCATCACCTCTAATGTAATGGGAGTAAAGAACCTTTTAGATTTAATACGACAAAAACCAGCAAATGTGAGCGACCAGCCTGTGTTTTTTCATTTTAGCACTGACGAGGTATACGGCGATATTACTACTGGTGCTCACGTCGAGACAGACATTTTAAAGCCTAGTAATCCATATTCTGCATCAAAGGCCGCAGCCGATATGTTAGTGACGGCATGGGCCAGAACTTATAATCTTAAATATGTAATTTTACGGCCAACAAATAATTATGGTATAGGCCAATACCCAGAAAAACTAATTCCACTTACTGTTAAGCTTTTAATGAGAGGCAAAAAAATTAGACTTCACAACGAAGGTAAACCCATTAGAAACTGGCTTCATGCTGACGATACAGCGACCGCCGTAATTGCTCTTATTGAATCTGGCTCTATAAATGAAATATTTAATGTAGCCGGTACTTCTGAAAGACAAAATATCGAGACAGTAAGTAAAATTTTAGAATGCTATTTCAAAGAAAAAAGAGATTGGACAGAATTTCTGAATTTGACATGCATTCGCGAAGGGCAGGATATAAGATATGCCCTTAATGATGACAAACTTCGTTCTTTAGGTTGGAAACCTGAAAGAAAATTTAATGACGAAATAAAAGAAATAGTTGAATATTATAAACAAAATTTTAAATGGTAATTTTAAAAGGAGAACAAAATGCAATTATCAAATCAAGCACTTGGAGCCATCATGATGGCCTTACAAGAATCGCTAATGAACCAAACGGATATCGTTCCGGTCCTGCAGGGATTCGAACTCGACGTAACTGAAGATGGTTTAATAGTTAAAAACCCACCCACTGTAAGAGTTTCGCATTCCGAAACAACTACTGAAACAACCGAATAACACAAATGCCACGCTATAAATATCAATGTAGCGAATGTGCACATGTTGTGCTAGTATTTCACGGAATAGATGACGTATTCACAGATCATACATGTATTATTTGTGAATCACAAGATACTTTAAAAAAGATTCTCACTCGTCCTACAATCGTTCAAAATACCACCACCACCACAGAACAAGAAGTGGGGGAGATCACGAAAGAGCACATTGAGGCTAATCGTGAAATATTAGAACAACAAAAAAAAGAAGCAAAGGAAGAAACTTATGAACCGTCTTGAAATTATATTATCGGCAATATTGACACTATCAGTAATCTTAAATATAGGATTATTAGCATACGCCCGAGGAGCCCTCGTTAGAATTGTATCAGTTTCAGAAGAATTGGGAGATCTACAAAGAATGGTAGATTCATTTGCCCATCATCTTAAAGCTGTTTATGAATTAGATTCATTTTATGGTGATGAAACCCTTCGAAGGCTCCTGGAGCACGCGATTTCATTTAATGAACAAATGGATACGTTTGATTATATTATATCTCTAACAGAGAATCCCCCCGAAGAGGAAATAGAAGAAGCAACAAATGACACAAATGACGAAGAAACAGAAGAAGAGAGCTAGACGCAAAAATTATTATTTTACTTTAGATCACGAAGAAGCAATATTACGATATGTGCGCACTACTTGTCAGCGTGAGCGCACAGAATTATATGTAGAATATATCCAACCAGCTTTTAATGAGATGGTTGATAAGATTGTTTTTACCTATAAGTTTACTAATTTGCCTAATTGCGATTCTTTAAGAGAGGAATGTAAGATTTGGTTAATGACAATTCTTGACAAATATGATCCAAATAAAGGCTCTAAGGCCTTTTCTTATTTTTCTGTGATCACAAAAAACTGGTTTATTCATAAAGTTAAACGACAGCAAAAACGTAACAAGCGCGAGGTTGATTACGATAATATTTCAAAAGCATATGAAGAAGAATTTCTATCTACTAGCGAATCCTATATAACAAATCGAGAAGAAGAGGAATTTTGGAAATTATTTTATAAAGAACTCCAATCATGGGATGTCGCTCAAATGAAAGAAAATGATTTAAAAGTCTATAAAGCAATTAATATCCTTTTCGAATCAAAAGAAGACATTGATATTTTTAATAAAAAAGCTATTTATTTATACTTAAGAGAGATTACAGGGCTAAACACAAAACAGATTGTCAATTCACTTAAAAAATTCAGAAAAAAATATTATAGTTTTAAAGACGATTGGGAAAGCGGAGAATTATGAGCAAGAAAAATTTAGAAATACTTATTGACGAAGCGCTAGATAATATTCGCAGCGACAGAAAAGTGGCCCGAGAATTTTTAAATGAAATTGCTAACCAAATTGCAAAAGACGAAGAACAAAATAAATATTTGAGCCCCGTCGCCGCAAAACACATAGAAACGCTGCAACGATCAAACGAACAACTTGTAAAGCTGATAGGTTTAAGACAAAAGGCCGGCGCCCAAGATCTTGGCCTAACAGATGAAGACAAAAATAGTTTATTTGATATGATTCAAGGAGATTTGATCGATGGCAATTAAGAATTTTTTGGATTGGTCACAATTTACAACCCGCGGTGGAGGTTTAGAATTATTTGGAAATGCGATTAGAAAATCTTTAGAATTTAATCAATATGGAGATCAGACAACTTTCCGCGCAGTTGCTTTAACTGATGCGCATCCGCTACAATCCGGAATAGCCAACCTCCAAGAACAACGCATTACCGGGCAAGAGTCAGAAGCCAGCAGCGAACTATTGGCCACCATCGAAAAGAAATTAACAAATTTTATACTTAAAGCAAGAATCCTTGGAGACAATTCGCCCCATTCTTTTTTACCCGATCCTTGTGATCCGACAACAGCAGCCGATCCAGACCAATTAATATCGATTATTAAAATGCACACTAGCTTTGTATCAACGGCTGATTCACTCCTCAGTGATGAGCCTATGGTAAAAAAAGGAGATATTATTTGGGTAGAGTTAAAGAAAAACGTTTTTTCATATGATTTGCAATTTGGTAAATTTTTACAAAAGGCGCGGGATAAAGAAGTCCTCGCAGAGACCTCTGCCGTCTGCGGCACTTTATCTACTATGGATTGGGGATCCGGGGTTGTTGGAGAAGGCGCCACCGAAGATCCAGGCGGATTTAAGTGGTCAAATCGTCAAAGACAATATACTGTTACGTGGCAATCTACTGAGTTTCCTGAATACAACGGCAAGATTCTAAAGAATGGCGAAATTGAAGATTCTGGAATGCTGGTTACGGATCCCGAATCCGGCGCCCAGTTAGTTCAGCCCGCGATGAACGATTTTCTGTTACTTGCAGCAGCATATAAAGCAAAGTTTAATGGCAAGTCACTCACTGGTTATGGTTATCGTACATACACGGGCCAGGTCTCGGCCCGAATGATAAGAGTCGCCGGTGACCAAAATTGCGGTAACCCTAACGGCGAAGGTTCCGGCGATAAGGACGCAAATTGTAAGTTTGTAGGCGCCGCGGCCACACCAGGAAGGTCTAATCATGGTTGGGGAGCAGCAATTGATCTAAGAGGAAGCCAATTTCGATCCGCCGCCAAAGGGGGCACAGCGCCCGATAATGAAGAATTTAAATGGATAAACAAGTTTTCTAAAAACTATAACTTTGTTTTTGGAGTTAGCGATGAGCACTGGCACCTTGATTGGATGAAGTATAGTCAAAACGTTGTCGGCCTCCCGCGCCCAACTGCTCAAAACTCCTGGACAGCAGAAGGCCAAAATGATGATAGTATAACTCTTACTTAAAAATATTAAGCTATAACTAAACGAAAAAAGCAACAAAACACATGTCAGATAAAAAGAAATTATTTACAACAGAACATCTTAATGATTTTCTTCAACAAAACTATAGAACGCCACATCAAATTCTTGAGGAAGGAGGAGCATTAAATGAGGCTACTGCCGGCCTTTTGCAGACAGATGTTCCAGAGCCAACGCCTAGTTTTATTGCTGCAAAAAGCACTAAGATTCTTTCACATAAAAATTCACATATCGTTTTTGGGAGAGATCGTCCATCTACTTTGGGTTCTGGTTTTGGTGGGGTAGGTGCGCAAGGAACAAATACGATTGATATAGTTGTTGGGCGAATGTCAAGTGTTGAAATTGATGATGGAACTCATGTTGATAACAGTTTCACTGCAGATGCTGCTAGAATTTATATAAGCCAACTAACAAAAGTTGATGAAAATTTTGGATTAGCAGATAGCCCTAGTGTTCCCAAAAAACCAGCTTCAGCGATTGCTATGAAAGCAGATGGAATTCGAATTATAGGTAGAGAGGGTGTTAAAATTGTGACCGGTGGCCATCCTGGCGCCGGCGAGAAAACCTCTCTCGGCGGCCGCATCGGCGCTGCCCCCGGTATTGATTTAATTGCCGGTAACTTTACCGATCCGCGAAGGACCCTCCCAGATCCATGGCCCGATCTAACAGAGTATGGTTTCCCACCTGTCGACACCCTCCAGCCACTTTTACTAGGAAAGAATACAAAACAAGCCTTGCAAGAATTAAGTCAAATTATAGACGAAATTTGGAGCGCGGTATATTGGATGGCCATAATTCAGAATAATGTGCTTAGTACAATGTCGGCATGTCCCGTGGGCCCCGCCCCCGCGCGCGGGGGCGGAGGAGTCGGCCCAGTCGTTTCAGGCGTGTCGCTGGCCATGACTCAGCTTATGCCAACATGGGTTTTCTCTCCTCTGGGGCAAACACGCAATACTAAAATGGTTTGGGAAAGAAACTATTTAGAACCATATGGACACAAGTATATTTGTAGTAAAAGCGTAAGGTCAACGTAATAATGTTATTGGAGATTTAAAATGGCAGAATCTAAATTTTTAAAATATCAAGATAAAAATAGAGATGGATTAACTGATGTCTGCGAAGATAAAGTTATAGTTGCTCCTATAGATAATTGCAATGACTGCAAGCCAGTTCCTAATGCTACCGTACCAAGCTGGAAAAATTTAACAATTGAGGAGCCTTATTTTAACGAAAGAGAAGCACTATACCAAGTAACCAAAGTTACCCCTTATTCTACGACAGGTGCTGATGGGGATTCTTCTTCAGAAGAATCCGATGCTATCATTAAAGAGAGATTTGATGAGTTTGTTTATGAAGCAATGGAAGCATTATTGATCGCCAACGATAAGGATACTTCAAGCTCGACACAACAGGGAGTAAAACCTTATGTTGAATATAGTGATTATTATTTAGATGTTCTTCCATCATCTAGATTAAAATTATTATATTCTATACCTTGTGATATTTTTAATGCGATAATAGAAGCCGAAGAGGAAGAGGAAGAGAAAGAGCCGGGCCCCGAAGACGAAGTTGCTCACCAAGTAACTTATGATACCGCTGATTTTTTAGAAAAACTAAAAAAGGTTCGTCAAGGCATGGGCCTATATTCGACTTATCTTAAAGTATATCAAGCTGTTGATAGTGGTAATTTAATTTTTGATGCCGGCCCACAAGAAGGTGCTGTTTTTTTTCCTGGGATATATGGAGACCGTCTTGGATTAAAGCCCGGAAAAGTATTATATAAAGTTGGCAGCCATTTAACATCATTTCTTAATGATAGAAAGATTAAGATTCCTGGCGAGTTCTGGTGCGGGTTCCGTTGTAATAGCGCTGCGAAGCTAATATTTAAATTTAATAGCGAATATAAGTTAATAGAACTGCACGTATTCACAGAAAATTGTGGAAACGTTCCTCGGATATTTAAAGGAAAGCAGCTAAATGCTTTAAATAATAAAACTAATTCGGCGTATAGGGATCCAACCGCCATGAATTATTTGATAAACCTAGATGCGATGGAGAGAGATCTCACAGCACGCACTCCGAAACCCTGGCTAGATTTTCTAATTGAATATACCTATCCACAAGTTTATTCTTCTATTAATCATGCACATGACAACGATTTAAAGGAAGGCGCGCCCGCAAGTTGTGTAGCTAAAGCTCTGGGAGACGAAGCTAAACAGTTAGGGCAAGACCTTTTAGATGAGGCCTTTGGACTAGTTGATGCTATTCTTCTTAAGTTTAACGAAAAACTATGCAAGTGGGATGGAGAAGAAGTTAAAGCAAATTGGAAAGAAATTGGCTTAATATATGATCCGGATGATTCAGAGGGAAAAAAGAGTTTATGGGCATTTGCACAAGAGCAAGCCTTAGAAGATATAGATTTTGCACACACGCCATTCGATAGTCTCTGCGCAGGAATAATAGATAAGTTAAATGGCTCTTCTAGTGTTGATGATACAATTGAAAGAGTATTTACGGAAGATCTGGCACAAATTAAATTATGTGGCCTCTCAGAATTATTGATGGAGGCTCTCTCTTGCATGTTCCAGGGGCTATCCCTGGAGGAAGCACTGTCTAGGGTATTAAAAGCGGCTCTTAAGGGAATGTCAATTGATAATTTTGGTGCGTTATTTGTAGGATTACCACCAGAAAAACAAGCAGAATTAGATGCCTTAGTAAAGAAAAAAATTGAAAGCGGTGATATTTTTAAAGACACCGGCGCAAATCAAGAGCTTTCAGACACAATAGCAGTAGCAGCAACAAGTACTGCAGCCGGAACAGTAGAGCACCCATGGAAAGCCAACCCAGAAGATCCTACAAAGGGCGGTACTCCAGGAGTCACAGTTGAAAGCACTATATCTGGTAAATCTAATAGGCCCTTGGCTAAGACATTTGATGCGGGATCTGCAGAAAACAGAGCTAAACTTAATCCCAATGTTGTATTACAAGCATATGTTATAGCTATATTAGAAATTTATAATGATAACTATCTAGAATTATTAAATGAACTTAATAAATTTCCTGGCGCCAATATAATAGCACATGTTATTGCTTCAATTAGTTGTCCAAGGCCCCCCACCAATTCAGAACTAGGAATTAGTTGGATTAAAGACGTTGAACTTCCATCACTTTGTGATATAGGTAAGTTTGACATATCGATGCCGCCTTTTAAAAATCCATTTGATTGGCTACCGGGAACAAAAGATCTCTTCGGCCTTATTCAGCAGGCGGCAATAGAAGCAATTCAACAGATGGTTATAAATATGGTGAAGATAGTTCTGACGAGATTATGCAGCATCCTCGGTGATGCCGCATGCTCGGCCCTAGCACTCGCAGGAGATCTTGCAGCGTCCTTACCAGATGTACTAACGGGTCGCGACACATTTAAAAACATCATTAAAGAATCGCTTTGCGGCGACGGCGCCGATAGCGATACTGTTGATGATACAATGGTTGAGATGCTAGCCAATTTAGGCCTAGGCGCCGCAGCCTTTGCAGATGAAGAAAGGTTAATGGAGTTTGTAGGAGACGTATCATCAAACGCCACAGCGCAGCAGTGGGCTGATATTTTGAATGGATCGCCACCAGCAGCATTTTTATCAATTATCGATAACTTAATAGAATATGAATATACAGAATATAGAGACATCCTTCCAACAGAAGAACATCTTACAAACTTATTTAAACAATGCGGTAATTTAATGCCCGTAGCAGATAGAAGCGCACTCGCTGCAGCCGCGGCAGCCATCGCTGATGGCCAAGTAAACCCAAGCCTTTGCGCCTCACCAGAACAGGTCGCAGCGCTTGAAGCTGCAAGATGCGAACTTATGCAAGGTCGCGCCACAGAAGAACAATGTCGTCAGATGCAGCCCGATCCTGATATTGAAGAAATAGCCAGCTGGGCCCACAACCCACCATTTATATTTCCTCCATTAATATCCGATCCAGGTTGTGATAATGGAATTTTACCATATGAACCAAAACAATCTGCAGAGGCAGCTTCCAGCGGAATTAGCGATCAACTAGAGGCATTAAAAAATGATTTTTCTACAGACATGCTAGGGTCTGGGCCCTGGGAATCAGATTATGGGCTTCTTAATATGATTTTGTCAGATACTCACGGTAATCCATATACAGCCCATGTAAGAAGGGTTGCTAATGATTTCGGAAAACAACAATATGTTGATTTTTATGTCGACGATGCTGAAGTCGACCGGAAAGATAAAGGAATCTGGTATGACGACCCAGAGCACCAATATGGAGCTTTCCCTATAGATGTTGCTAGTTGGTTACAAGATCAGATGACCGGTACACCGATTAGTGTTGTTTCAAATAATATATTAGATCCAGGCTCCAGAATACCGAAGTTTTATGACGGATCCGATTCTGATTTAGAAGGGACGATTTCATATGAAAGTTTAGAATATAATACAAGGATAGAAATAGATGCTGCAGCAAAAAAGGTAGTATTTTTTAAAAAACCACGGAAGGCCGCTCCAGATTTAGAGATAGAATTTCACGAAAATCATGAAGACAGAGGTTGGAGATACGAGCTTTATTTATCAGATTTAATCGAAACAGAGGATACATCACAAATAATCAATAGACCAGACGATAATGCTAGAGTAGTAATATATGAAATTGAAGGTGAAGACGAGGAAGACGAGGAGTACGAAGAAGAGGTGGTTTATGAATTTTTATCATCTGACGATACTTTAAGTAAGATTAGCACATTTGAATATCCAGCTTTTCGCGCGACATTCCAAGGCCACCAACCCTATTTGCCACAGGTTGTATTGCTGCATGAAATGCTTAAGCAAAGCGCCCCAACTGTTTCTTTAAGTAAAGATCAGGTTAAAGAATATTATGATTCACATATGTCAGAAATAATAAATGATATAAAACAGGAAATTGCCGATAATGAAGACGCTTTTACTTTTGGTGCTGCATTTGATGATTTATTGATTGGCGATATAGAATATGTTGTCAACAAAGGACAAACTTCCGCTGATGGAGGGACGCGCTATAAAAAAGTAGAAGTCCCGGAATATGATAGCGATGGCGATCCTGATGGAACAAGAAAAATTAAAAACAGAGATCAAATATTAGGTATGAGTCAAATGCAATATAATTACGAACGAGATCCGGACTCAGCCGTTCCAAATAGGGTGTTTTATTTAGATCCAGCAACTTTTGGAGGTTCATATAAGAATCCGCCTCTGTATATTAAATCAGTTGAAAATAAAGGCTGGCTTGGATTCGTTAATGTGGTGTTTCCGGAACTAAGTCCCTGTAAGCCATCTAAAACAGATGTAATTGATTTTGAAGATATTCAAGAAAAAATCTATAACACATACTCAAAAACTCCCGAAGACGAGAGATTAAAATCAGATCCAGAATGCATTGTAGAAAATCCATATGAAAGAATATTAGAAAGGCCCTCTGTTGCAGGATTGGAAGGATTAATTACGGCAACTATAAGAATATTTGCATCAGTTCATTTTATAAAATCTCTTGCAACATTTACTAAATTCAGGCCAACTTTTCCAGATAACTTTAGTTCAATGTATGCCGATTTTATTATCGAAGATATGGAGAAGTCTTTTCTTGATGCACAAGGAAGTTTTGCTGAAGCTTTTAATACCTTTAAAGACGATGAATTTTGGTATGCATTTTTAGAGCAAGCTGTACAATTATATGATAGAAGATCTGATGTAGATCGCGATGGCGATATTGTAAATCCCCCAGCAACAGCGGTTAACGCATTGATAGAAATTAATGATTTAATTGAAAGATTAGATATTCCAACCGAAACAGAATGGAAAGAACAAGAAAGATTAAAGGCCTTCGCCTCGGGCCCGGGCGCTTCCCTAGTAACTGCCGGTCTCTCGGGCCTTATAGCTGAATCTTATCAAGAATTTAAAGATAAAAAAGTTTTTAACTTTATACGCGCCACAGAAGATAAAGCAAAAGTGGTTCTTAAGCAATTAGTATTAGAGCAACTTGAGTACATGGGTAAAAAATTTATAGACAATTTAGAAGCTATTGATATGCAGCCAGATATTTATGATTTAGCATATTATCTATTAGAAAACTTTACTGCAGGAGGCGAGGACCTAGACTTAAGAAAAGAAAACCTTAAAGAAGATTTTTCAAAATTAGAAGAAGGAGACGGGCAATATACGAGTGGTGGCGACTTTAGTCTCCCAGATGGTTCAGATTATATTGGATACTATCATAGCAATGAAGACGAAGAAGGTAATATAGTTTTTATGGCTGGAGAAACCCATGTAGTAGATAGCCATGAGACCCTTACCCCATTAGAAAGTAGGATTATAGTACCAATTGGAGATATTAGCGATTATGGGACAGAAACAGGCACCAGTACAGACCCATTTGTAATAGAAAAATATATAAGCATTGAGGGAGTAAAATATAATATAGCAGAAGCTCTTGCAATAATTAAAGCCAATGATAATTCTCTAAATGTTTCTGATATTTATGCCGGCTCGCTTAGGCACGTAACGGATGATGCTGGAAGAATTGTTGGAGTTGGTGGCAAGCTGGGAATTAGATATGGATTAGAATTTTCTGCCTATATCTCTTCTGTTGCAAGTAAAATAACAATTACTAATGTTGAAATAAACGCACTAGATACTACTATAGGACAAGTGAGCGCCCTAGAAGCAAACAGTAAATTATTGTTATGCCTTATTAATAATCTCAAAGAAGACGACAAGTTCAAACTAATGTACCAGTATATTTTTCCGTTTAATAAAATGACTTCCTTTATGGCAATTTATAATGATTTAAGCTTTTTAAGTTCTATTGGACAAACATCAACTGAAGAACCCGCCCGCGGGACGGAGAACGCTAGCGAAAAGGCCGGCCGGGCTGTTACAATCAAAAAGGTAGGTCGTGGAGACGACAAGTATTATGAAACTAGTATAGCAGACGGACAAAAAGGCTGGGATCCCCCTGACTCCCGCTCGCAGCGCATGTTTGTAAGAGAATACGATAATTGGGATAGAACCTTATTAAGAAACTCAAAAGCTAGAGTTAAAAAAATATTTAAAGGATATTATTTTTCAAGAGACTTTGATCCTATGTCGGCATTTAAAGGCAGAGGCGGAAGAGGGAAACCTTCATTTCCATGGTTAAAGAATCTCAAAATGAGCTTTAATAAGGCCCCTGGTGAAGAATTACTCACATGGTTCCAGAGACGCCGGCTTCGTGATAATCCATTTAATTCAAAAGGGGCCTTGTGCAAAAAGAAAGAATAGGTAGTATTTATGGAGGGAGCAACACATGTCATCATTAAGCGTTAGATTGCCATTACGTCGCGACAGCGATGATGGCTATAAAATGATAAAAAGCATCCAAGGCATGGTTAAACAAAACTTTAAAATGTTATTATTAACCATTCCAGGAGAAAGAGTGATGATTCCAGAATATGGCGTAGGGCTCCCTCGATATTTATTCGAACTTCCTAGTAGCAATCTTGAACAAAATATTTCATCTAAAATTAACGAACAAGTAGATAAATATATGCCTTATTTACGAATAGATAATATGCAATTTAATACTTTAGCCAATGAACCAAACAGTCTACATATAGAAATAACCTATTCTATTCCTAGTTTAAATTTTAGAGATTTATTGGCACTTACTATTTAAAATAGAGGTTTTATAAATGGCCGACGATCAAAAGAAAATCATACCAATAAATTATACAAATCGTGATTTTGCTACTATTCGAAAAGATTTGACAACAATTGCCGAAAGATTGTATCCCGATACCTTTCAAGATTTTTCAGAAGGCTCTTTTGGAGCCCTTATGTTAGATGCTGTCGCCTATGTTGGTGATCAGCTATCATTTTATCTTGATTACAATGTGAATGAATCGTTTTTAGATACTGCTTACCAATATACTAATGTTTTAAGGCATGGCCGTATCTTGGGGTATAAAGACACCGGTACTCCATCAACATATGGTCAAGTAGCGCTTTTTATTATGGTACCAGCAACAGCAACCGGGCTTGGTCCAGATACAGACTATATACCAATTTTAAAACGCGGCACAAGATTTTCTTCTACTACTCGCGGCGCCTTTGTTCTTTTAGAAAATATTGACTTTAATGATCCAAAAAATGTAACAATTGTTGCAAGAGTTGATGAAAGCACTGGCGCCCCAACACATTACGCCATTAAAGCATTTGGTAATGTTGTATCTGGTTTTTTTAGTCAAGAATCTATTCGAGCCGGCTCATTTCAAAAATACAAAAGATTGGCCATGCAAGCTTCAAATGTATCTGAAATTTTAAGCGTTGTTGATTCTACCGGTAACGAGTATTATGAAGTAGATTTTCTATCACAAGATATCGTCTTTAAAGAATTGCCAAATAATAATTTTAAAAAGGACAATGTCCCATCAGTTATAAAGCCCTACCTAGTCTCTAGAAAATTTGTTATAGAACGCTCCTCTGGCGGCCGGCCAATATTGCAATTTGGCACCGGGCAAGATGGTGTAACAAATGTTGTTGCCGAGCCTCAAACTGTTGCTTTAGATGTGTTTGGAAAAGACTATGTTAGTAGCACAACCTTTGATCCAACCAAACTAAGTAAAAATGAGAATTTCGGGATAGTCCCATACGACACAGTATTGACAATAACTTATCGAGGCTCTAGCACTACAAATAGTAATATCGGTGTAGGAACATTAACTACAGTTGTATCGGCTGATTTAGAATTTACTGATGAATCAGACCTTACCGCGGCCAAAATGCAAGATGTTATCAGCTCTTTAGAGGTTAATAATGAAGAACCAATTATTGGAAACGTTACGGTACCTAATTCAAGCGAGGTAAAGAGAAGAATTTATGATACTTTCCCGACACAAAATCGTGCTGTAACACAGGCAGATTATGAGAATTTAGTATATCGCATGCCAGCAAAATATGGCTCAGTAAAGAGATGTTCGATGCAAAAAGATCCTGACTCTCTTAAGAGAAACTTAAATGCTTATGTTATTTCAGAAAACAGGCTTGGCAAACTAACAAAAACTAATTCTACTATTAAAAATAATTTAAAAACTTGGTTAAATCATTATAGAATGGTAAATGATACGATTGATATTTTAGATCCTTATATTATCAATCTTGGAATTCAATTTATAGTTAAAGCACAAGTTAACGCTAACAAATATACAGTATTAAATGCGTGTGTTAACGCTTTGACGCGCAAATATAAGACTAGTTTTTATATAGGAGAGCCCTTTTATATTAGTGATGTTTACCAAGAACTTAAATCGGTTACTGGCGTTTTAGATGTCGTAAAAGTAAAATTAGTTAATAAAACGGGAACAGTCTATTCTAGTGTTATACTCGATATTAATGACAACCTATCCCCTAATGGAGATTATTTAATCATCCCTAAGAATGCAATTGTAGAAATTAAATTCCCAGCAGTTGATATTAAAGGAAAAGTTAGATAATGGCGATTAAAAAATATGTAGCCGATGCTGATACAACTATAGTTAATGCATATCAACCAAGTTTAACTAATCGTGGCACTGGCTCAAACATGGGTGAAGCTGATGTATTAGAAGTGTTTTCTATCTATGGAAGACAAACAACTAGTTCTGCAGAATTGTCGAGAGCTTTAATTAAGTTTCCTGTAAACACTATTTCTACTGATAGAACAAACGGTGTAATCCCAGCTAGTGGCAGTGTAAGCTTTTATCTTCGTATGCATGATGCACAACATTCGAAAGCTGTTCCACGAGATTTTAAGTTAGCTGTTTTATCTGTATCCCAATCCTGGGAAGAAGGCATCGGTTTAGATTTAGAAGGCTACGCAGATAAAACTTTTGGTAAAATTGGCTGTAACTGGATGTCTGCATCTAAAACAGCGTATTGGACAGACAAATCCGGCCAACTCCTTGCGGGCGGCTCATATCATACGTCAAGTACTGCGTCAGAAGAAGTATTTTTACTAACACAGTCTTTTTCAACAGGAATAGAAGATTTAGAATTAGACATTACACCGTTAGTAGAGCAGTGGATCGCCGGAACATATTCAAATTATGGGGTAGGCGTACACTTATCAGCAAGCTATGAGGCTTTTTGGTCTGGTTCTGCCAACCTCGTTACGAGCAGAGGGCCACCCGGAGTAATAGATAACAAGGGCGCCGATGATACGACACAAAGTGTCTTGTATAACCCAAGTGGCTCAAAATCATCTTATTATACTAAAAGATTTTTTGCGAGAGGTTCACAATATTTCTTTAAGCGCCCAAGTATTGAAGCAAGATGGAATGATATAGTTAGAGATGATCGCGCCGATTTCCGATTTAGCAGTTCTTTGGCCCCCGCGGCAGACAATTTAAATACATTATATTTTTATAATTATGTTCGTGGACAATTAACAGATATACCAAATTTAGGGTCGGACAAGAGAATTTATATAAGTATTTTTTCGGGCTCATCCGGCGGATTCTACGGTAGCTATGCAGATAATGTAGCGCCCGCCGACCTCCCAGTATCGGGCACCACAGGAAGTATACAAATTTTGTCGGCCGATGATGGAGGCAGCGTCCGAAGCGGTTATCTAACCGTTGTAACAGGCGGTATTGTGTCAACAGGAATTTACAGTGCATCATTTGCCTTTACAGGATCGTCAACACTAGAGACAATATATGATGTATGGTTTACGGGTAGTCACAATACTATAAATGCATACGATGCACTAACACAATATTTTACCGGCTCAGCTAAAACAATAACCCCGCGCGCCTCCAATACGATTTCAAGACCAAGTTACTATCTTAATGTTACAAATTTGCGCAATAGATACAACAGCAACGACACTGTGCGATTTAACTTATACGTTAGAAACAAGAACTGGTCTCCAACTATCTATAATGTAGCAAACTCAACTGTTGAAACCACTACAATTCATAGTGCATCTTATAGAGTTTATAGGACACTAGACGCCTACGAAGCAGTTCCTTACGGCACCGGCAGCGAACTACATACAGGGCTTTCATACGATGTTTCAGGAAATTATTTTGATTTTAATATGAAACTTTTAGAGCCTGGATATGAATATGCATTTAAATTTGCTTTCTATGATAATAAACTAAAAACATGGATTGAGCAAGACACCGCGTTCAAATTTAGAGTAGAAAACTATGAGTATTAAAAAGCTTTTTCAATCTACAGAGGAAGTCAGAAGTTACCAAGCCGATACAACACAAAAAGATTTATTCGAAGATGTTGAATCGGCAAGAAACGCTGAGGCAATAAAAGAGCAACAAGAAGCTTATATTGCCCCTGTTGATTATTCAAAGCCGCAACAATTTGCTAGATATGGATCTGCGTATTTATATTATAAAACAGCAATTGATCGTATCCTCGATTATTATCCATATGATGGCTCAGACGCTGAAATAAATGAATTTGCTAATAAAGCTCTAGGCGTTGATAGATATGTATTTAATAACGTTTATCCGCGCACAAATGGCTATGCAATTTTCAGTCCGGATGACTCGGGCAACGGGTGGGGAGATACCGGTTCTCTTCCGTCCGGTTATGGCCTGCCGAGTACATTAGAACATATCACTTTTAAAGGTGGTCCTGGAACAGGTTCGTTCGCGTCGGGCAGCAGCTTAAAAACGATATCATATAATGAACAAAATAGCAAGTTTCAACACGCCAATATATATGACGAAGATATTTATACGACTGCGGGTCTCCCATCGAATTATGGATCGGGGTCTCGTGAATCAAACTTAAAATCGAACTTTGAGCGCGGCGTTACAATAGAATTTTGGGCAATAACGGGCTCTGATTGTTCTCTAGATCATTTAGGCGTTCGAACTCAGAAACAAGTACTAGTAGATATTTGGAACGGTAGCTTGTCTGGTTCGCTCGACTATAGTAGAATTACAATTGAGTTAAACGCATCTGCTAGCAGTGGCACCTCTCCGTTTTTAATTACTGCTCTGTCTGGAACAGCTTCTGGATCCTATTGCGCTGGTATTTTCTCGAACTCCGTAGGAAAGAGTATTACAGTTGACACACTCTCTTCGTGGCATCATTATGCATTAGTTTTGCAAAACTCTGGAAGCGATCTGATAACAAAGTTCTATCTTGATGGTAAGCTAAACCACATGTCTTCCTCTGCTAACTCTAAGCTAGGAGAATTGACAGCAAAGAACATGAAAGGCCGTATCGGCGCACTTCTAACAGCGCCTTCTGGAACAGTGCCAGCCGATCCAACGTCTCTAGCAGGTGCCGGAAAACTTTCTGGCTCAATTGACGAATTCCGATTCTGGAAGGTTGCGAGAACAGCCAAAGAAATTGGAACAAGTTGGTTTACTCAGGTCCGCGGAGGTGTTAACACGGACATTTCTAATACCGAATTAGGCCTATATTATAAGTTTAACGAAGGGATCACGGGTACCGCAAGTGTTGATCGTACAGTTTTAGACTATGGTGGTCGTATTGCAAATGGTGTTTGGACAGGATATAGCTCCAATTCAAGAAATACAGGCTCTGCAATAGTTTCAGCCTCCGCAGCAGCAACAGAGTATGAAGACCCAATTGTATATGCATCTCATTCAGATGTTACATCACTTAAGACTTTGCTTTTGGCTACCGGTTCTTATCACGATTCTACTAACAACAATATGATTCAGAGCTTAGCACCATCTTGGGTTATTGAAGAACATGATGATTCAGAAAATAATAATTTAAATTATCTTTCACATATTATCGGCGTTTATTTCGATAAATTATTTTTGCAGATTACAAGCTTACCGGGAATAAAACAGACAAATTATCCAAGCTCATCTCACAAGCCGCTGCCTTTCGCAGAGCACTTGCCCCAAAGTTTAGGTCTATACACACCAGAGCTTTTTATTGATGCGTCGATAATGGAAAAGTTCTTAAACAGAAATGAGACATCGTTATTTGAGGGCGACTTAGACGAAACAAAGAATTTAATTTACATTAATTTGTATAATAATCTCGCCAACATATACAAAAGCAAGGGTACTCACCGCGCCATTAGAAATGTTTTTAGATGTTTTAATATTGATGAAAATCTGCTTAAATTAAATGTTTATACAAACAATCAAACATATGAGCTTAAGAATAATTTAAAACAATATGTTACCAATAAGAAATTTTTAAACTTTAATACAGCTAGTAATCTAGGTGCCGTGGTATATCAGGCTCAAGACCGTGCTCACGCAACTGCAACAATAACCTTTGCTGGAGCAGCGAGCAACGGCGACAGTATTACAATAGTCGATACTGCTGGTACAAGCAAAACATATGCTGTTGCATCTGCTACCGATGCGGCTTCGGGAGAGTTTGCAGGCGAACCGGCCGGCGGCATGAACGGCTTAGCTAATGGTTTGGCATTATGTATTGCAAATGCAGCAGGTCACAATGGAACAATTACTACTTCTGCAACTGCAACAGGCCAAATTACCCTGACACAGGCTGTTGGTGGTACCGCTGGAAATACTACAATTACCAAAGGTAGGTTTGCAACTGCAACAATAACATTTGCTGGGGCAGCGAGTAATGGTGACACTATTACAATAGTCGATACTGCTGGTACAAGTAAGACATATACTGTCGCATCTGCTACTGACGCAGCTGCGGGGGAGTTCGCGGGCGAACCAGCAGGCGGCATGAACGGTTTAGCTAATGGCTTGGCATTATGTATTGCAAATGCAGCAGGTCACAATGGAACAATTACTACTTCTGCAACTGCAACAGGCCAAATTACTTTGACACAAGTCGGCGCCGGTTCCGATGGAAATACTACAATTACCAAATCTGGCTTAGGCGTAGCGACAGTTGTGCAATGGAGTGGTGGTACAGATACAGGCTTAGGCGTAGCGACAGTTGTGCAATGGAGTGGTGGCGCAGGTAATGACGAAAGCCTTGGGTATATCTCGGGTTCACTAGCGGGCCAGTCTGGCGGCCATGGCTATGAAGACAAATATGGCCTTACAGTAGAAGCTGATATTACATTCCCATACTATTCATATGAAAAAGAGGATTTTCCCCGCACATTCTTAACAGCATCACTCTTCGGGATGCATACTGTTGATACAGGAAGCGCTGATTCAAAGAGCGGCACTAACACGGGATTTGTATCCAACTTAGCTACTGCTCAACCTGACCTCGCCAACTTCCAGGTGATGGCCATTAGGCCCCGCGGGAAATCTAAGAATGTTTATTTCCAACTAACATCATCAAACTATCCTTACCCGATCTCTTCAGATATTCACAGCGCCATTACCAGTAGTATATTTTTCAATGTATATGACCAAGAACGTTGGAATCTATCTGTCAGAGTAAAGCCTAGTACCTATCCACTTGCGGGAATAGTTAGTGGCGCCTCATCCACCCACCCTGGAATAACCGCACCCGTGGGCTTAACGTATACATACGATGTTATATTCCGCGGCGTTAGCACGGGAGTTGACTCTCCATCAAAGAGTTTCGAAGTAACGGGATCCATGACCCGGGCCGCCGGAGAATATTTTCTTCGCTCAGCGAAAAGAGTTTATACTGGAGCGCGAAGAACAAATCTTACTGGTGCGCTTCTAAACCAATCTGATGTATTGGTTTCATCAATTAAATATTGGGCAAAATATCTCGATAATAGTGATTTAAACCAACATGTCGATGATTTCGAGAATTATGGAATATCAGATTCATATAGAAATATTTCTGCATTAGATCCAGGTCTCGAAATGACTGACGGCACCAACACCCGATTGGATATTCTTAATTTAAACACCCTAGCCTTAAACTGGAATTTTGTTAATGTGTCTAGTTCGGGCGATGCTAGCAGCCCTCTGTCTAGCAGTTTTTATGTAACAGATATTAGTTCTGGTTCCGCGCTGCTTAGGAATAATTATGGCTGGGTTGGTAATTTGGCAGGATACCAGCATACAGGATACGGAGCACATTTTCCAACAGCATCAACAACAGTTGTCAACAAGCAACTGGTTAATACATATAAATTTATTGATCCAGAACAAGCAGTTTCGGCCGATATGATTAAAATTTTATCGGATGATGACAGAGTATATGGTGTTGTAGAGACCGTACCAAATTATTATTATACCCTAGAAAAGAGCATGTATGGTGCAATTTCGGAAGAGATGTTGGATTTTTTTGCCGGGGTCGTTGACTTTAATAATGTTATTGGAGAACCCGTCAACAGATATCGGGAACGATATAAGAATTTAGAAAAATTAAGAGAAATTTTCTTTAGAAAAGTAACAACAGTATCGGATGTAGAAAAGTTTATTGAATATTATAAATGGTTTGATGACACGCTTTCTATAATAATTGGCCAGCTTTTACCGGCCTCAGCAGAGTTTTCTTCCGATGTTTATAATACAATTGAAAGCCACGCCCTTGAAAGAAATAAATACAAGACCCCATACCCAACATTAGAGTTTGAGGAGCCAGATCTAAATCAAGCACTTGAAGGCGTCAAGGCCGGCTCTTATGATTGGCATCAAGGATCTTCCAACATCACGGCTTCCCCTCGTGATACTAAAACTAGATTAGCCTTTTGGCGTGAGCGCGCCCTTAGATCAGCAGAGGAAATCACTGCAAGGAAAGATCTTCCCAGCAACACTACTTTGGCCGATATTATTGACTCACAAAGAGAAACAATTCGTAAAGTTTCTTGGTCATCACCTCGAATGAGTCAAAGCTTTCCAACTTCATTTACTGATCAAGGAGCAGTATACCAAAGCAGAGAATTTGCAAAGAGAAATTTCAATAAAATTGCAATTGAAACAGTAGACAAAATTGATGCTATTGGAGGAGGAGTTAATTTTGAACAATCAAAAAACATTCACTTTACTTATGATGCATTATACCCGGCCGGCCCAATAAACTTAGCGGATGGCAGTTACACACCAGAAAATGTATTGGTTGGGTTCACAGAAGATGTTGTAAAATTACAAAAGCTTGAGATGTTAGACTCTAACCTCACTAATAAGAAAATTAAACGAAACATTAAAGTTCAACATGGTAGAGATTGGGAAGATGGCTTAGGAAAGTTAAACGTTAGATCGGCTATAGCATTCCCGTTCAATATAATGAGTTCTTCAGTTGTAAGTGGTTATAATAAAGCTGTTGTCAATTTAGTAACTGCAAGCATAGAAATTACCAACTTACATAATGATGTGTATGGTCGCGACATGGAGGTGCCAATGCAAGGCCCCTTTACAAACCATGTTGTCGGCGGCCACCAATCCCGCCACGTACCAATAAATTACGGTTCAGACAGCTATTCAAGTCGACCCGAAGCTTGGAAATTATTATTAGGCAGATGTGTAGATGATACTGTTACCAGCGGCGCCATTGGTCTCGTCGGCGCCGACTACCCCTGGCCAGAAGCTAACGATCCAGGTTCAACACCATATCCTATGACAGCTTCTCAAAAGGCTGTATATTATAGAGATTTAGTTGCCAAGAGCCCAGTTAATATTAAAAATATTCTTCTTACTAGCGGCTCTACTCCTGGTTCTGTGAAGCTTGGAAATTATCGTAAAAACTATGAAGTCGTTAGTACCTTTGGCGCCTATGCCAACCCTAGGTGGTTTCTGGATCACCAACCAGTATTGCCGGCAACAATTACAGACCAAGGTAACTTAACTGCTTCAAGTGTAGTGGGAACAATTTTGGCAATCGAGCGCGCCGAAAATATTGGACAGGGTTTCAAGCCAGATCATTTTGATTGGGATATAGGATATTTAGTAACCGACAATAGCAGTTCTGCCGATAATAAATCTATCATTACACAGCGATTTGGTGCCCCCGGAGGCAGAGAGACATCCGCAAGAATGATGAGAGACATCCGCTCCGGCGAATTTTCAGTCTACAATACCTTAAATAATCGTAACTTAACAGTTATAAAGCCTTCACAAGGGCCGGCCAACACATCCACCGTGACAGGCGCCCTCGACGAGCCAGTTGGCATCCGCGTTTCTGATATTCATTTTGAAGACTATGGCTTAAACTCTCATGTCTCTCGCCATAGTGCACAGTTTGGCTTAGATGCACTGCAATCTGCAGATTATTTATTAACTACTGACTTAGTTACGCCCAGTTCTGGTAGCACATATACATATAGATCCAAAGATTCACTACAGGGTTGGTGGCGATTAAATACAGATGTTTTTGCATCCGGGGACGCAATAGATAGCAGCGGGAAAGACCGTGCCGGCTCTATTTCCCCCGCCGGCGACCGGCCGAGGTTTGATCCATACAATTATCCGGCCGAAAAAATTCAAACAGCCACATGTATTTTTGATGGCACCGACGATCAAATAGATATTGGTACCTCAGTGGTATGGGATAAAATTATTGGGAACAATACATCTGCCGGCTCAACCCAATTAATGACTTTTTCAGCTTGGGTTAATGTGGCGCCAGGGTCCGGCCTCGACCGAATACTTGATTTTGGCAACCGGGATATTGTACTCATTACTCATGGCACAAGTAAATACGTTGGTTTTGAAACATCATGGAATGGCTCTACCATCACAAAGGTGACGGCCAACAACACAATTGAAACGGGCAAGTGGCACCATATTGCCGTTACATACGATGCCAACACCACAGGTAATGTGCCCAAAATATATATTGATGGTGAACACATAGCCGTAACAGGCGGCTCCCCATCGGGAACATGGGATGGCATTTCCGGAGTCAACTGTTATATTGGTGGCTATACTGCTTTTTTCACGGGTCGCTTGGCCGATATTGCAGTCTGGAATTCAATACTGCATCTAGACGAGATCAAAGCACTTTATAACTTTGGTTCTACTTTTGATTCTCGCCCAAGTATGTTTAAGACTAATAGAAACCCAAAAAGAAGAGCCACCATGGAAATTGGCTACAACCAGCAAACTCTTGACGGCATAACAGGATCAACCTATCGGTATGATAACCTTAATGTTCAGCATCCAATTCCACAAATGGACCGACAATATTCATGGGTAGCGAACTCGATTGTTAAATCTGATGATTTACGATATTTCGGAAGGGCTACTATTGATGGTCCCCTCGCAGGATATTATTCAAGTTCGATAGACGGATATGTGCCATATTTTGACTATGTTACTGCAAGCAGTCGGGCAGATACATATGTTGGCGGCGCCCTTAGCAGCGCCGTCGCACAGGCAACG
>Ga0208553_1000068_pt1 | contig 44609 bp, 57 predicted proteins | sample 6_EtaG_FD_184079 | JGI IMG/M metagenome (GOLD analysis project Ga0208553, IMG submission 184079) | Marine viral communities from the Subarctic Pacific Ocean - 6_ETSP_OMZ_AT15160 metaG (SPAdes) (version 2) | ecosystem: Environmental > Aquatic > Marine > Oceanic | place: Pacific Ocean | collected...
CCCCCCCCCCCCCCGCCTACCTATATTTTCCTCCATAAATTTGGGATAACGTGATCCCAATTCGAGCATTGACCACAACCATGGCCCAGGCTATAATTAGGCTTCAATCAATTGGAGGGTTTTGAAATGTCTGTTTCTCACTATACCGTCTGCGCTAACTGGGCCGCACAAACTGGCAAATGCCAGCGCGGGTTCAACATCTGGTATGAAGGCGACACGATATATTCGTATGGTCGCCATTTCGCTATGGGGCGGATCATTGGCGATATTGTTCTGGCCACGACTAGGCGTTATTCCGTATCAACGGAAAAACACAAAGGCTATTGTTACATGGCCGCACATTTCGAAGGAAAGCGAATTTACTCTGTGCCTAACGTCTGCGCTCGCGCCATTCACGAACATCGCGATAACTACGCTAGCTTTGAAACGCGAGCGCTCGAATACGAAGCCAAAGCTAAGCGCGCCCGCAAATATGGCCAATCCCACCTCAATGCTGCTAATCGTTTGCGAGCGGATGCTTCAGACTACGCCAAAGATTTCAATCTTGGCTACAAATAAACTTGGGATAACGTGATCCCAAAACCTTGAAAGGAAATGTTATGGAAAAAGCTACCATCAAAAGCGCTCGCGAAACCGCCGCCACCTACAAAGGCGATAACCTCGATGATAACGGCTTAGATGATGCCTACCTGCGAGGTTTTGATCGTGGCTATAGCTGCGCCAACAACAATGATTTGCCTGAGATAGGGGAAACCATTGATGAGCCAGACTGCGACGTTACGCTCGTTGAAACCAGCGATGATCGCGAGGAAGTCCTATCTCACCGCGCCTATGCTGGTGAAGAAAATGATCGTTCATATAGTCCATTCGAATTCACTGCCGAAGAATTCAATGATGCTGATGAACGCTTGAGCGAGGCTCTGTGGGAAGCTTTCGACCAAGGCATAGGCGACGGCATTGCCGCTAACGTCAAAGAGAGAATGGGAGACTAAATATGTCAAAATTCACAGACGCAATCGAGCATAACTGGCCGGACTACGTTATCTCTCCGGGTACTTGGGCTAGCTCTATCGAAGAGCATGGCGAAGATTACGAAGATGAAGGTTCCTTCTCTTGGCAGGGTTGCGATAGCTGCGGATCACATTTAGGCGGCGATAGGTACGAAGCTACGGCCATTCATCACGAAGCTTTCGGACCTGACGCCAAGCAGCCAGATAACCTTCACGAAATATCCATTTGCACCGATTGCATCCTATTTCATGCAAATGGCGACGAACCAGAAGAATGGGGTAAATAGTTTGGGATCACGTTATCCCATTTCCCAGTCCATTATTCCGGCCACTCCCCATAGCTCCAACAGAGTATCAGCGATGCAAAAACTAATCTCAAAACAATCCGAGGCGAAGTTGGTAAGTGGGGGGGTCTATAGACCCCTCCCCATATTTACCAACATCTTCTCGACCCTCCCCTTAGTTACCAACATCTTACCAACATCTTACCAACTTCCTAAAAAACGGCAGTTTTCTGCGGTTTTTAGCTTACCAACATCTTACCAACTTCTTACCAACATACCTGGGATCACGTTATCCCAAAATACCCCTAAAATGGCCGAAGTTGGTAAGTTGGTAAGAAGTTGGTAAGAAGTTGGTAAGCTATTTCGGGACTTGGGATAACTGTTAGATGGGATAACGTGATCCCAAAAAGGAGGCTTTCATGTATATAATTCGCAACGATAGAACCAGGGAATACCTTCACAGAAAGGGAGGAGCGAATACCTATATAGCGCTGGCTAAAAACGCCTCGTTATTCAATACTTGGGTGGGAGCGGTGGAAACCGCCAAGGCTTTAGGTGATAACCATACCGTAGTTGAAATAGACGAACGATATGAAGCGGTATATCTAACGGCGGGAAGGAATACTTGCGATTGCGGCAGTGGGGAGGATAGCTGGTGGGAAAATGATGCACGGGGTATCCCCCTCTGCAAAGTATGCTCAGAGTGTCGCAAGGATAAGCTTAAGAGGTATAGGATCGACGTTTTGATGGACCCATTTTATTGGGCTGATGAACAGATAGAGGAGGATTACTGAGATGCAAAAATATAGAGCGGATATGTCAGAGCTTCAATCTGACTATGCTTGAACCTGGGATTACGTGATCCCATTTGGAGGGTTATCGACATGATGAATAAAATGCTCAAGATGCTGAGCCATCAGTATGGCGGCGAAACCATAGAAGATGTGGAACGTTTAGTGGTGAGGGGGGTCTACAAATACACGAACTGCGGGGCTTCCTGTTATTTCCCGGAGGAGGGGTATCGGGTCCATGTAGCTGGTTATGTAGAGGGGACGGACATCGATTGCACTGTATTCGAACTGACATGGCCATTCACTATGGAGGACTGGTGGGACGCATTGACAGCCTGTGAGGAGGAAGCCTCAGAGATATGGGACCGCACACATGGTTGCGACGATTGCGGATCGGAAAATGAACTAGGGGGGATCGACATTAGCCCCTCATGCCCCTCATGCAAGGGTGAAGGAGTTATCATATGAATACCGATCAGAAGGAAGCGGTCAGGGCCAGGGCTCGTAGTGCGATCCTGGATTTGTACCACAATGCGACGGTGAACCATCCCTACACTGAGGATGAGAGCTATTGGGATTGGTTCCAGGATACCGCCTCGTTCGAGATTGAGTATATCCAGGAGGGAGGTGCCTATGGCTCTCTAGTCAGGCACCTCCATAACGTGGGCAAGGAATGCGACCGCGAGGGTAGGTCGTTGGCCTACAAAAGTATGGCTAGGCGGCGGGAGAAGCGCAATATACTGATAGAGCGCTCACGGTGGAGCGCCTGGAATTATACCGCTGACTGGTACGGCAAGCTCTACCAGTATGGGCGAGGGGGGAGAACCTTGGCACCTGAGGATTTGATCAGGACGGGGGGAGGGTCTACCTATTCTGTGCGGGAGGATTACCCTGATGATTTGAACATGGAGGATTGTGTCGAGCTGATCCAGGTGATCGAAAGCTTCAACTGGATTGTGGGCTGCTGGTGCAAGGACGTACCCGACCTATGGGCGGATGAGGTCCAGCAGCAGGAGGTTATGCTTGCTGAATGTGGCGGCCAATAATGGTATCACGTAATCCCAAAATGAAGGAGAAAGATATGCCTGAGAAAACGATCCCGAACGTGCCTAAGGAAACCTTTTGCCAGCATAGGGATGCTATCTACCGCCGCAGCGAGGTGCCCGATAGCTTTGTGGTGGAGGGGAAGGTCGGCCAGCTACCTTGGGTGTGGGGGCATAGCCTGGGGGAAGCATATGTCCAGGCTGATCGTGCTAACCGCAGGATGGGCAAATCTGAAGAAGAAGTAGACCGCATCGTAGTATCATCAATGAGGGTAACCAAATGACCTATGAAGTAATCGGCACCAGAAACTTCCTCCCCTTGCGGGGGGAAACACGCAGCCCTTTCCACAGCGTAGGTGTGGGGGGCGAGTATGACCAACCTGGGGGCGGCGACGTTGGGGTTCTCTGTGTTGATGAGGAAACAGCCCAGGTAGTGGCCACTGCCCTTAATGTGTATCGAGAGTTTATCTATGCCCGTAGGAGGGTACCTATATCGCGAGTGCCACTGATGGAGAGACTGGCTAGGGTTATGGATGGGAAGCGTGACCCTAACCCCATCGAACCACCTCTCATTGCCAATAATCCCTAAAAACATGAAAATAGAGTACCCTAGACAAGTCTCCAAGGGTTGTGTTACCCTTGGGGGCTTTCCGCTTTGCCAGGAGCGTGAACATGCCTAATCGTTTTTGGGGAGCAGTGCTTATCAGCCTCTTTGTGGTCGTATGGGTGTTGGCCACGGCTGAGTACACGTTCTAGTTTGGGATTATGTGATCCCATTTCGGAGGGAAATATGAATATCTACCTATGTGAAGTTGTTACCCAAGCGGGCTCGACCAGTGAAAGCTTCAGGTTCGATAGCAAGACTGAGAGAACCTTCATCACAGCCCGTAGTGTAGACAGAGCAAAAGAGGCAGCAAAGGCCGCATTCCCTGAGGGGGTTGTGAGTATATCCCATATAGGCCCAGCCTAGGACTCCTCACATGAGCGAGTTACGAGAGGCAGCGCTGGCTTATGCCAAGCGAGGGTGGCCTATCTTCCCCTGTCGTTCAGACAAGACCCCTTACACCAGTAACGGCGTTCTCGACGCCACTACTGATCCCGAGGTTATCAACGCTTGGTGGGATAAGTGGCCGGGAGCTAACATAGCTTTTGCTGTTGGTGGCGCGGACTTCCTGGTTATAGACTACGATCCAGGGAGTAACAGGGATGAGGTGGCTAAAGCTTTGGGGGGAAAGATACCTCCCACCAAACTTGTGTCCAGAACTCCCAGAGGGGGTACCCATGAATTCTATCAGCTATCCAGCGACGATGAACCAATTGCGTCTTCAGTTGAGCCATTCGCAAAGCACGTTGATATACGCTCGTTCCATGGTTATGTACTTCTCCCTCCATCCGCAACCAAAGATGGAGTATACGTATGGGAGCAGGAGGGAAGGGCCGGGAATAGAACTCAAGCTCTCCTCGAAGCTTGCAAGCCCGCACGAGCTAAACACGTTGACAGAGATAATTGGATTATTGAGCCGGACTTGCCCCAGCATATTGACAGAGCTATCCAATGGCTCGAAGGAAAGATTGAGATAGGGGGTTCCTGGTGCAAGATAGCTATCGAAAATGCAGGAGGAGACAATACCACATACGCTACCGCAGCCATGATGAAGTCCTGTGGCTTGAGTGAGGAGCGAGCCGCAGAGGTAATGTGGGAGCATTGGAATGAGAGGTGTATCCCCCCATGGCCATGGGAGGACATACAGACCAAAGCTAGCCATGCTTACGAGTACAACACCTCCGCTCCTGGTAACGTCACACAAGCCTACCAAGCTGCCAAGGTAGCAATTCAGTTCCAGCCGATAATTGAACCTGCCGGTGAAGGGAGGACAATGCGAGCGGGGCGGTATCGTTTTGTAGATTGGGGAGGGATGCAAGCGATCCCTGATCCGACTTGGTTGTTACCGGATTTTTTGACGGATGGGGGGTATGGGATGCTGATCGGTCCCCGGTCCAGCCTTAAAACATTTATAGCATTGGATGCAGCACTAACGGTGGCTACTGGGGGGTATCCATCGTGGGAGGACAATGACCAGGAGTGGCGAGGGGTTTGGGATGCTCCTGCTAAACCTGGACCTGTCCTCTATGCGGTGGGGGAGGGGCGCTCTGGCATTCGCCTAAGAGCTAATGGCTGGGCAAGGCTCCATTGGGCGAAGCGACCCTCCCCCTCGTTGTATCTAGCTGACCCAGTGCCTAGGGTATCTGATGGGTTGGAAGCTCTCGACGGCTTCATTGAGGGCGCGTTAAAATATGAGCCGTATGGATACCGGCTGGTGGTGATTGATACAGTCGGTAGAGCAATGCAAGGATTGAACGAAAATGCCCAAGAACACGCTTCCTCCTTCACTGCAATGGTTGAGCATCTACAACGCAATCTTTGTGATACGGTTCTCGCAGTCCATCACACCGGACATGAGGCAAAGGATCGTGGACGAGGTTCTAGCGTCTTCGAAGCGGACGCTGATACCCTCGTTGTCGTCGAGAGGGATGATCAAGACAAATACTCCAAGCTAAAGATGACCAAACAGAAGGATGCTCCTGAGTGGGAAAGCCCACGCTGGGTAGAGGCTGTCAACATCCGCATGGATTTGGAGGGGAATGAAACCACCTTGGCCATGGCCAGGATGGATAAGAAGGAAGAGAAGAAGCAGGCTAGAAAGAAAGTAGATGCTGGTGCGAAACTTCATGTTGTGGATAAATTTGCAATGAAGGTGCTGAAGAGTAACATAGGGGTAGAGATGACTACCTCTACATTTGCGGTGAAGATCAGTGCCGCAGAAGATGAGGGAGGAGGAGGGGTCGGCCTAGATGAACAGACTATCAGGAAGCACTACCTGTCGAAGATAATAATGCCAAGTAACGACTGTGAGGCGAGGCAGTACTATGACGCAGCGAAGTCACGCTGGCGGTACTTATCGTCAGTGGACTAGGGATCACGTGATCCCACTAGACAAGGTGTGTAATGTTAGAGTACACTAAGAGAGTAGAAGCTCGCTACCGGAGGGGTACCGACATAGTTGGAGGGATAGTCACCTGGGGTTCAATAGCTCTTTGGGCGACAGGTTTTTGCTTCTGGCTTTATGGTATGTACCTCTGGATTTTCACTTGAAACCCTGAGGAGGGAAATTGATGGCGAAGAAAGCTAAGAAGAGTAGTGGTGCGGCGGCTAAGGCCAAGGAGGCGATAAAGAAAGCCAGGGCTGCGGAGAAGGAAGCCAAGGCTGCTGAGAAGACTGCCGCTAAGGAGGAGGCCAAAGAGAAGGCGGCGAAGGAGAAAGCCAAGAACCTCAAGAAGGCTCAGAAGGAGCTTGATCCCGCTGCGAAAGAGATCAACGTTCGTCTGGAGAAGGCGGCGCAGAACGACAGCAAGGCTGACGACCATCGTTTGGCTGCTGCTATCAAGTTGGATGAGGTCAAGACGCGATGCAATGACCTTGGCCTCAAGTTCAAGGAGTGGTGTGAGGGTCATTTGGATGAGAAGTGGTCTTACGAAAACGCTCGCAAGCTTGCGCGTATCGGTGCCGCTGACGATCCCCAACTAGCGTTGGAGGATCTTCGTAGTGGTAGTCGCAAGGCTATGGAGAAGAAGCGCAAGAAAGACAAGGAAGAGGGTAAGAAGGCTGCGGTCAAGTCCGCCCCCAAGGTCGCTGAGGAAGCTTTCGACAATATGTCGAAGGAAGATGCAGTGAAGGTGCTGAAGAAGGCGAATAAAAAGCACAAGCTTGGTCTTGGTAAGGGTAGCGCCGATAAAGGTCTTGATGGTGCTATCGCGGCTTTCGAGGATCTGGACGCGAAGGATAAGATGCGTCTCATGGCTCACATGGCTGGGAAGATGGATGCTACTGTTACCATCTTCGATGAGGATATTCACAAGGCTGTGAAGGGACTGAAGTAGCTTGTGGCAACTGAGCTTGGGATCACGTGATCCCAGGCTCTTTTTTTTCTGGAGGGAAAAATGAAAATCGACGTACGATAGAGGAGTAAGATTATGGATATAGTTACGATTACTATTGTTCTCGTCGTTCTTGCAGCAATCTTCGGAAACTCTGCATGAAAGATCATGACATAGAGGCTAGCTGGGCAACGGAGCCTTTGTTCTATGAGGCTCCTTGCCCGCCTGGGCAGGAACCAAGGCAGTACCAACATGCTAGTGTGGAATACTGTCTCGCTCGCGATCACGCTCTCATAGGAGACGCACCAGGGTTGGGTAAAACGATAGAGCTATTGATGCTCTCGAATGCTATAGAGGCTAAGCGAATTCTAGTCGTATGTCCCGCCAGTCTGAGGCTCAATTGGGAGCGAGAGGTCTGGCGCTGGTCTATGCTTCCCAACGTCCGTACCTATCCAGTTCTCAAGGCGCAAGATGGGGTTAGCCCAGAGGCGAACTACCTCATCATTTCCTATGATATGCTGCGGAACAAGAACATTCTTCAAGCACTCCTCGATTTGCGGTGGGATCACCTTATCCTTGATGAGGCTCACTATCTCAAGGACCCAAAAGGCAACAAGAGAACGGCAGCTATCTGCGCTGCTGATGGGCTGAGGTCAGTGGTAGGTAGGATTACCATGGCCAGTGGAACAATTCTCCCCAACCAACCTATCGAATGCTACAACGCTATCAGGCTCTTGGATTGGAGCGCGATTGATTACATGAGCGTCGAGGGATTTCGTGATTATTTTTATGAGAAGGGGCAGGGCTTTGTGACGGGAAGGTATGAAACTACTCTCAAGAATGGGGAAACGGTAATGAAGTACGGCCCGCACTGGTCAGATGAGGTTCGCAACGTCCCTTGTAACTTAGATCAGCTTCGCACCATCTTGCGCGGGGATATTATGGTACGCCGTCTTAAAGAGGATGTACTGAAGGAGCTTCCTGAAAAGCAATGGCACGTGTTCCCTCTAGCTGCGTCGAAGGAGGTCAGGAAGGCGATGGCTGACGATAGTTGGGGTAAGGTGGAAAAGCTGTATGAGCTTGACGCTGATGCCTTTGATGAAGGTATCCCTATTGATGGTGCTATCTCTACTGCCTTCAGGCTCTTGGGTGAGGCCACGGCACCTGCCATCGCGGACTACATCGAAAACCTCTTTGATAGTGGGATAGAGAAGCTGGTAGTGGGAGCATGGCATATATCAGTTTTGGACTATCTAAAGGAAAGGCTAACCAAATATGGTGTGGCATATATAGACGGTAACACCAGCCCTAAGAAGAAACAAGCCCAAGTCGATCTATTTCAAGAGGATATTGATACTCGTATCATACTTGGGCAAGTGCTGCCTCTAGGGGAGGGGTGGACCTTAACGGCAGCGCAAGATGTAGTTCAGGCTGAACCCTGGTGGGTGCCGGGGAAGAATGATCAATTGCTGGAGAGGACCCACCGCATTGGCCAGGAAGGAGATAGGGTCCTTGGCCATATGCCATTCGTTCCCGGCACCCTGCATGAGAAGATCATTAGCCAGGTGGTGGCAAAGGATAAGAATATCTACGAAACTTTGGATATGAGAGACTAGAAAGGAGTGTTGACCATGAGTAAAAATTCGCTTACAATTCCTGAAGTTATCCATGAAGGAGGGAAATCATGAACGTGAATAAGATCGCCGTGGAAGAACACGGCTCCGGCTACCAGATCACCGTAGGTATGTTTGCGCCAGGTTGGTTGGGGTCGAATGACGATGGCCCAACAACTGGCGTTGGCCGTGCTGCGGCAGCTATGGAAAAGCTGATCCTTGCTATGTTCAAGGATGCTCGCATTGGTGAGGAAGAGGGATCACGTGATCCCAAACCTAAGAAGCAGCGCAAGCGCAGGACGAAGGCAGAGATGGAAGCCATTGATGAGGCTACCAGTGACGCTAAGGCTGAAGAAGAGGAAGAAGAGGAAGAGGAGGAAGAGGAGGAAGAGGAGGAAGAGGAACCTACTCCTGCCCGTACTGCTGGGCGAAGGGGCAGACGGGGGAAGGGTGCAGCGAAGAAGTCTGCAAAGACGGATACCTCTGATGACGAAGAGGAAGAGGAAGAAGAGGAAGACCCTCCCAAGAAGAAGGGGCGGCGCGGTCGCAGAGGCAAGGCTGGTACTACGACTGGCAAGAAAGGAAAGTCAAAGAAATCCCCTTCTGATGACGAGCCTAGTGACGAAGACCTGACCAAGGCTTGCTCTGATGCCGCTCGCGATATTGGTGCCCCTGGTGTCTTGGCTGCGCTAGAGGTCTTCAAAGTTGATAAGGTGAATGAGCTTGAAGGCGACCAGCGTCAGGAGTTCCTTGATGTTCTCGATGAAATGGTTGCCGACGGGGTTGGCGAGTGAGCGAACTACAAGCTCACTCTCCTCTGGGAGCGAGCGGGGCATATCGTTGGATGGTATGCCCCGGCTCCGTGGGCAATAGCGAAGGGGTTATTGATCCAGAGAGTGAGTTCGCCGCAGTCGGCACTGCTGCTCATACCTTAGCATCTGACTGCCTTGAAAGCGCTAAAGATGCTTGGCCACTCATTGGCTCCTGGTATGACGGGCAAGATATCGTACTTGCTGGTACTCCATGCGATGGAGCGTTAGTAGTAGATAAGGATATGGCGGATGCCGCCCAGGTCTATCTTGACGCCATTCGCCACGAACACCCTAACCAGAACCAGGGCAACACCTGGGTAGAGCGTAATTTTCACTGCCCAGATATCCATGAGCTATTCTACGGCACCGCTGATTTCATCCACTATGACAAGGCCAATAGTAAGCTCCATGTGTGGGATTACAAGCATGGTGCTGGGATTGTTGTAGATGTGGAGGGCAACCCTCAGCTTATGTACTACGCTGTAGGGGCGCTTGAGGATTTGGACTTGTGGGATGAGGTTGAAACCATAGTCCTGCACGTGGCTCAACCCAGAGGGTGGCATAGTGACGGCCCGTTGCGTGAGTGGTCGCTTGGAAAAAGTGAACTAGCGAAATGGTTGGATAACATTTTGAAGCCAGCTATGAACCGCGCTCAGACTTCGACTGACACAGCCAGTGGTGATCACTGTCGTTTCTGTCCCGCTCGCTGGAGAGCTTGCCCGCAACTCGTTGCTGACGAGGAGGAGCTAACGGAACTCATGACTAAAATGGAAAAAAAGGGAGGGGCGAAGAAGCTATCCAACAAGGATATCGCTCGCTTGCTAGACCTTGGTGAGGTGATGAAAATCTCCATCAAGGCGGCTAGGGAGAATGGCTTCGCTCGCGCAGAGGGAGGAGCGGAGATACCAGGGTGGAAGCTGGTGAAAGCTCGCTCCAATCGTGAGTTCAAAGAAACCGCTGAAAAGGCAGCGATCAAAAAGTTCGGCAAGGCGAAAGCTTTCACGACACCTGAGTTAAAGTCTCCAGCCAAGATCGATAAGTTGCCAGGAGGGAAGAAGTTCACGGCTGAGTACGCTTTCAAGCCTGAGAAAGGTATGCAACTGGCTCAAGCCAGTGATGCCCGTAACGAAGCTGGACCTAGCACTAGGTCTATGTTCAAACCCCAACACAATAATTAGAAGGAAGATTGACTATGGCCAAAGCGACCGAAGACAAGAAGAAAAAGATCATGACCCCTGAGGGGCGGTTGATCAACGGCTCTTTGTGGACAAAAGATGTCTACACCCCTGAGAGGGGGAAGGAGGGAACACCCCAGTACAAGGTTGAGATGGCTTTCAATCCTGACGACTTGGAGGAGTTGGAGAACGCTATCGTTGCCTGTGCTGTCGAGGAGTGGGGCGAGGATGCAGAGCAGGAGTATGACGACGGAGATATCCGTAGTCCAATCCTGGACGGCGATGAGATGGCCAAGAAGAGGGAGAAGAAAGGTAAGAATGGTGAAGCTTACCAGGGCTTTGATGTCATTCGCGCAGCTACCATCTACAACGCTAATGGCTATGATGATAGTGGTGGTGTCTATGTTGCGGATGCTGCCGCTGAGCAGATGACCTTTGAAGAGCGTGGGAAGGTCTACAATGGCAGTTACGGCATTGCTATCCTCACTCCCAATGCGTATGAGATGGAGGGACGCGATGGTACGGTGCGGGGCGTTAGTCTCTACCTTCAGGCGTACCAGTTCACCAGGGATGGTGATCCTTTGCGTGGCTCCAATGCGGGCGCTTCCATGTTCACCTCCAAGGTGAATGAGGAGAGTGAGGGAAAAGGTCGGCGCCGCAGGGGTAAGTAGTTTAGGCGTCGATCTTGAGGGGTGTGTCTTCCCACAGGCACACCCCTTTTCTTTTGAGGAAGGAAGTATGAATATTATCCGCGAGTATCCACCGAACATCAACGAGATACGTAAGTCATTTCCTGTCAAAGGGAAGTCGGTTATTTTTGCTTGGGGGGAAGACATCTATAATCCTAATGGAGTGCAGATACCAAAGCATTTGATCGCACATGAGGCTGTCCATATGGCTCGCCAGAGAGCTTTCGTGATAAATCTCCATGGTGCTATATGGGAGGGTATCACTGACGCTAGCCGTGAGAAAGGTGTCTGGGATTGGTGGAACTGCTACATCAACGATATAAAATTTCGCTTCGATGAGGAGTTACCGGCGCACCAAGCTGAGTACCTGTGGTTCCTCCAGAACGGGGCGCACCGTCCTGAGAGGCGGCGAGCGATAAGTGAGATTTCACGGCGCTTGGCTGGGCCACTCTACGGGCGTTTGATCAGCAAGAGCGCTGCGAAAGAAATGCTGGAGATGTGCCACAAGTGGCGGGATCACGTGATCCCAAAGGAAGATGCCTGATGACGAAAGACCTAAACTGGGTAGAGAGATACAAATGACCATCGTCCTCGACTTCGAAACCCGCAGCGAGGCTGACCTAACTAAGGTCGGTGCATGGTCTTATTCCGAACATCCCAGCACCGAAATCATCTGCGCTAGTTGGGCAGTGGGCGACAGCCCGATATACAACTGGTTGAACCCTGCCGTGGGTAAAATAAACGGTCGCCACGAAGATAACCTCTTCAGTCTAATGGAGCTGGTACAATGTAAACACCAACTGATTGAAGCGCACAACGCAGCCTTCGAAGTTTCAATCTGGGAGAACATAGGTGTCAAGTGCCTGGGGTGGCCTGAGATACCTTTAGATCGCTGGAGGGACAGTATGGCTCTCGCTTGCTACTATGCCCTCCCCGCGGCACTGGACCGCCTCTGTGGCCCTCTTGGGCTCCCTGGTAAGGACCCAGAAGGTGGGCGGCTCATCACCAAATACAGCAAGCTTCATCTCAAGACATCCAAGATCGAGATACCTCCTGAGGACTTGGCCAAGTTTGTGAAGTATTGTGATCGGGACGTACACCTTGAACGTCAGGTTGGGAACTTCCTAGGCTTGCTGCCGGAACCGGAGGAAGATATCTGGCTACACGATTTCAAAGTGGCGCACCGGGGAATGAGGCTGGATCGATCTGGGATCGTTGGCGCTCGACGTATCGTTGAGGATAGGGCTGCTGACCTGGAGGACGAGTTCAAAGAGATGACTGGGTTGAAGCCTGGGCAGCGAGACAAGGTATTAGATTGGTTAGCTGAGCGCGGGCTGGAGATGGAGAACCTTCAAAAGGACACTATCGATGATCTCCTTGATGGTCCTGATAGTCCACAGGGGGAGGTGAGGAAGGCTCTCAACATCCGCCGCCGCTATGCTCGCGCAAGCACAAAGAAGATGGATGCGATGATCCGTCACTGTGGCAATGATGGTAGAGCGCGATGGCAAACTAGATATCACGGTGCCGCTACTGGTCGTAATACGGGATCAGGATTTCAGCCGCTAAATCTCACTCGCGGGGATGGAGTAGACCCTGATCAGATGGTGAGCGACATCAATCATGGCAGCGCTAAGTTTCTTGATGCTCTCTATGGTGACGCTATGGAAGCGGTGGGTAATGCTTCGCGGCATTGGATCACAGCATCAGAGGGTAGTCGTATCATCGCAGGGGATTTTGCTAGCATCGAAGCTATCGTCCTGGCTTTTGTGGCCAGGGAAGAGTGGAAGATGCAAGCGTTTATTGACGGCGAACTAATCTATGAGAGGATGGGAGAGAAAATCCATGGACTACCTACCGGAACAATTACTAAAAAGTCCCACCCTCTTGAACGCCAGGATGGAAAGACAGGGGAACTTGCATTTGGATATCAAGGCGCTTTAGGTGCGTGGCGAAATTTCGATGACAGTGATCGTCACACGGATGGACGGGTCATTAAAATATGCCGAGCTTGGAGAGATGAGCATCCTATGACTGTGGACCTCTGGCATAATCTTCAGGAGCTAGCTTTCGATGCGGTCATATATCCTGATAAACTTTTTTGGGATGAAGTAAGCGGCATCTCTTTTGAGCGTGTTGATGGTTGGCTCACGATGATCCTCCCCAACGGTAAACGTCTGTGGTACTGGGCACCTGACATCCGCTTGGGTATGCCCCCCTGGCACAAGCCGAAAGAGAGGGAGGATTGTATGAATGGGGAATGTGATTGCGAGCCTGTCCCCAAGCTCACCTATATGTCGCATAAAGAAGGGCGATGGCAGCGTGTTCACACCTATGGTGGGAAGCTGACAGAAAACGCTGTCCAGGCTATGAGCCGTGAGATACTAAAGCTCGCTGAGCTGGCCGCAGAGAAGGCTGGGTATCCTGTGATCCTCTCTGTCTATGATGAGGTGGTGTGCGACGTACCAAATGGCTATGGCTCTGTTGAGGAGTTTCAAGAGATCATGGAAACCCGCACCGCGAAGTGGTATCGAAATTGGCCTATACGCGGTGAGGTATGGGAAGGAGAGAGATACCGCAAATGACTTGGGAACATCCTAAAATAATAGTAGTGGTTCCAGTATTCGCAACCCCGAGATAGGAGACAGCAGATGTTCATCACCAAAACCGCCACCGCCCAGATGCCCGGCAGTTGCTGGGGCCGCTACGGCAAGGTCGCCGTCATCGAGGTCGAAGATGGCGTCGAAGATGTCGCCATGATCAGTGACCGCGCTCGTGGAGCCATCCGCGTGGTCGAGGTCTGGGACCGCCAATTTTGGGGCAAGAGCAACCGCTGCGCTTTCGCCATCGCCGTCATCGAGGCCGAGGCTCTTGCCGCAAGCTTGAATGGAGGCTGATACGGACTGGGGTATCAAAGGCGCATCTTTCGAAAAATGGCTAGGTTTAGGGATTGCAAATGAGTAAGTTTAGCCGCGACAAAGGTATACGAGGGGAGCTAGAGGTTTCCAAGCTTCTGAAAGGGTGGGGATGGGAAGCTGAGCGAGGGAAACAACGGAAGGGAGGACCAGATAGCCCTGACGTAATCCATAACATGCACAACCTTCGCCCAGCAGGGATCAGCTTCGCTCTTGAGATAAAGCTTCGCCAGCAATTGAACCTTTATGATGCTCTCGAAAAACTGGAGGGAGAGCAAGACCCTGACGCTGGGATGACACCAGTAGTGTTCCACCGCAAGGATCACAAGCCTTGGCTCGTCACTCTCAGCGCTGACGATTTTCTGGAGATCGTTCACTATATGCACAATTTTGAAGAAATAGGAGATCTAGAATGAAAGATAGGCATTTAGATAACTACGGCCCCACTAAAGACGATAGCAAGTCCAAGAAGGATGGTGAGAAGGTGCCGATATATACCGGCTGTGTAGCTCGCTTTCCTCTAGCACTCCGGGAAGTGGCTATAGTTTCAAATGAGTGTGCTGTGAAAAAGTATAATACTAGCTCTGGCGACATGGGCTACTTGGAGGTGGAGAACGGTATCGAACGTTATTCTGACGCTCTCTTAGGACATATGCTAGACGATACAGGAGGGATGAAGCAGAACTCAGAAGATTTTGATGTGCTTCATGCTGCTCAAGTAGCTTGGTGTGCGCTAGCTCGCCTGGAGATCATGTTGCGTAATGAAGGGAAGATCAAGAGTGTTCGTCAGCCTCATTTCATGCGCGTCGAAGCGATGACAATGGTTGACGGCTCTGAGCCTGAGCTAGATATAGCTGCTACATACAAGCACACTGATGAAGAGTTAGTAAAATTGGGATCACGTGATCCCGACCACGGCTTTGTAGAGGGTGAGGTTGGGTGCGTTAGACCAGGGCATAGACCTGGGCTCAGGAAGAAAAGAAGAACTGCTACATTCAGCAATACAGATCCGTCTGGAGAGGGCAGCTCAGAACTATAGCAAAGCTGACGATCATCGTCTGGCTGTAAGGAAGTAACCGGGGTTAAGATTTACGACTCTGGTATCTCTGTTCTTCACGTAGGTCATCAATATCTTTACGCTGCCATGAAATCGTAGTTTCAAACTTCTGAGTTTCAACACTAACCTCATCGAGGCGCTTCCACTGCACCTCGACTTGTCTTGAGAGTTTATCGATCTTTTCAGTATTGGACTTCAGCCCATATTTGACAGCGAACCAAGCTCCCGCCAGCGTTAGTAAAGCGCCACCGACAGTTATAAGAGTTCGGAAGGTGTCTAACTCTTCCACACCTGGACCTAACCCCTCACTAGGAGGTCCGACCAAAGATAGCATCTAATTCAGCATTCTCTCTCTCAGAGATATTAAACTGAGGGTCTTTTTCTCTAAGTTCTAATTCAGTAGGTGGACCTGATGCGGGACCAAGACCAAAGTCAAAGGCACTCCCAGGATCTTCCATCCCAGGCCCAAATCCAAAATCGAATTGGCCTACCATCTTACATCACCAACTCAAAGTGCCACAAGTCATCGAAGTTGTTATCCCTGACTTGCCAGTCTTGGTCCCAATCTCCACCCCATCGTAGCTCAATGTCCAGTTCGCTGGCAATGCCCAAGACGTATCCAGCAAAGAAGGATGCACGTTCCCGATCATGCCAATCGATAGGGTATGGGGCGGCATCAACTGCGAGGGATGGAGATTGATTGTGTTTGCTTCCAGGGAACTTGACCTTTGTTTTGCCTTGTCGAAACAACTCATCTTGTTGCTCTTGTCCACGTTCACCAGTGAATATTGTACAGTCAAATGTCTTGACTACTTCATTGAATACGCGCTGAAGGTTTGGGTGGCACTGGGCTAGATTTATCTGGCTTCGGGAACTGAAATTTGGCATTGGGATCGCCCTTCTCGCAAATGTCAGCGTATTTCTGGTTATGCTTCACAACATCACGCCGATCACTGATTACACCCGCATGTCCGCGAATAGCACCCTGTTGCCAAAACGACTGAGTAGCAGGAGACATGTACAGCGGTCCAAACAGGACACATGCATCATGTATCGTTACTACTCCAGCGGCGGGTCCACCGAAGCATCCGCTTAGTAATAGCAGACTCACTAGCCCTATCAATCTCACGTTCGATTTCATTAGCTTTCTGCACTGACTTCAGTGCAACCTCATTGTTCTTTTGAATAGCCTTCAACTCACCAGCATCCATCAACTCCTTCCGCTCAAGGTGCGCCAACACGTTGTTGACGACCTTGAACAGAATATTGGCTAGTGATAGCCAAGAGAACATTACGATGCTTTCGCAACACCAGCACGAATCGCAGCGAAACCGACACCGTTCAAGATGATCAATGCATTATCAATCACACCTTGCCACGCCGCGACTTCACCAGTTAAACCTTGAACGATACCGACAGCAACCATTAGAGCTGCAACGATATACGTCTTCTTTCCAGAAAGAAAGTTCATGGGATATCTCCTCTTCTTGTGAAGCGACCATCGATCTTACGCACTATCTCCTTTAGGGAGTCCTTCACTTCTGCACGAAACTCTCGTTGTTCAGTCTGAATGTTCTCGACTTGCTGTTTTAGCACAGCCTGTTCAATGCTCTGATTTTGCACAGCCACTGTGACCTCTGCGGTGACCTTCTCGCTCGCTGCATGAGCCTCTGACAATGAGACAACCTTTTGGGTCAGTTGCCCGTATACGAAAACGCCGCCGACTATAACAATGACGATTGTCAGAACGTATTGTATCCAGTTTGGCCGTCGCAACGGACACGACACAGGCAGGACAGGAGAGTTGGTGGGCGTCATGGCTATACCAGCCCTGCAACGTAGTAGCCCAGCCCGATCAAGAACCCCGCGCAGACGAGCATCAGCGTCCATCGAAAACGACGGAGAGCCGCGACGATACCAAGGGCGATGAGGGCTAGAGATTGGGTCATGTATCACCTATGGTCAATGTACCGCCCCCTCGTAGTCCTCGCGCCGGTCCAGGCTGTTGTGTGCCACGAGCCGATCCTGTCGGGACGTCCAGAACACCCGTGGCCGACACCAGCAGTCGCCGCCCTCGGTCTCATGCTCCTTTAAGTCGCCCACGGGATAGACGTGCTGATCAGTCATTATCCATCACTCTGGTTTTGGGTGCGCGGCCTTGGTGCCCTATTCGTTCATCTCAGCATCCCGTGCTGAACGGTTTTTGTACCCCGGCGCGGCAGCAGCAGACTCAACAAGAGCATCATCTGTTGCTGGCATGGTGTCAACGGCGGGGTCAGCCTTGAGCCGGTCAACCTCGGCCTTAGCCATCCTCTTGGCACAGTTGTTTATCTTGCCTTGGAACGGACCAGCGAATATCCAACCAACGATGTCGCTGGGATCGTCCATGTCACCGACATCGCGGAGGTCGTTCTCCAGCGCCTGGAGGTCAGTGCCGCTGATGGTGCGAGTGAACGACTGGCCTTTGTACTTGACTGTGACTTTTAGGGTCATGGCGTCCTCATGCAATTAGGGCGATGGTCAGGAAACACTGGCTCGTCGAGCCACCGATGTCGACTGTCTTCGTGCTGTTGGTTATCAGCAGGGTGGTGGTCAGGGTGTCGGCGGCATCCATGTCCACAGTAGCCGTGACCTCAGAGGCGAACTCGTTGCCGCTGTCGCGCTGGACACCAAAGTCGCCGCGCCCCTCGCCCCACGTTCTGTTGGATGTGACGATGGACAGCCGACCAAGTGTGTGCCCGTCGCCGAGCTGTTGGCATTTAGTTGAAACGGAGACTTGATAGCTGCCCGACACTGGAGCCGTAAACGTGGGCGACGAGAAGTCGGCGTTCTGGTCCTTGATCTCCGTCGCGAACAGGATGGTGTAATTCGTTCCGTCACCCGTGACATCGGTTTGGCTCACGCCCTCGGCTATGACCAGGGGCTGAAGGGGTAGCTGCACGGCACCGATAGGGTCGAACTCCATCGCCAGGGCACCACCAACAGCCACGCCGAAATTGTTCGCGCCAATGCGATATATGCCGTTGTCTGTATCATCGGCAAACGATAATCCTGGCGCACCAACTGATCCATCATCCGCTGGAATTACATCGCCAGAAGCAAGGCCGCTGCCAAACCCCGTAGCAGTCCCTGAGTTCGCTATGGTCGCGCCACTATCAATATTGAGGGTCGTGCCAGATAACACACTTAGTGTATTGGCAGCTATCCTGAAATCCTCAGCACCAGCGACTTTGACATTTATCTGGTCATTCGCATCAGATGTGAGAAGCGTATCACCGTACTGGTTTGGAGTTGTCCCAATATAACGCATCACGTTATCTCCATAATAGATAGGGTGACATCGGTGGAAGCTCCAGCCGACACACTGAGTGTATCTGTAGCTTCAAGGACGATCTTATTTCCCGCAAGCAGCTCTAGCGTTGCGTTTCCCAGCACAGGCACGCTCGTGACCAGTTCGACCGTCTGGTTTGCCTCATCATTATTCCCTGAGCGCCCGGCAGTATCAGACCCCAATGTCACAGTGGCAGTTGTTGCGGCCCCAGTTGTGTTGCCAAGCATAAGCCCGAGAACAACGGTGGTTGTACTAGCGGCAACAGTATAAATGACATCTAGGCTGGTCACATTCGCCTTTGTTACTAGTTTGAAGGTGTTAGCCATGACTTTGCTCTCTCTCTTTCTATATTATCCCAACGCAATCGCTAGTGCTGTTGCCGTACTCTCTTTGGCTAACTGTACGCCCTCGACAGAAATCTCACCGGCAGATGCCCGTGCAATTGTTGTGTCGCTAGCGTGGCCCAGTTCGATCCCGGTGACAGTTAGATCAGCAACGCCTGTTATGTTACCGCTGTCATCGATGAGAACGCCACTGTTTTGCCACTCTTTACCATCCGTACCACTAAAACGAACGACAGCATTATCTGTTGAGCTTGTGGGGGCGGTTAAGTATGAACCAGTGTTTGGTGTCGCATATTCAAATCCTGTTTTGCCTGAGTTGAGGACTATCGTATCACCAGCGATACCATCCTCACCAGCGTTAGGAATTTCCAGATCAGTGAGGGTAGTGTCAGCAATCTTAATCTTGAAGGAGCGATTAACTTCCTCCTGAAGTTGGATGTCCATCATAGCAAAGAGATCAAGCTGAGCTTCCAAGACATCCGCGAAATAGCCGCCCTGATTTTCAAGATCAGTCTGTTGCTCATGAGTAAGCACTCTCTTCATAATCACGCTCTCGCCCGTAGGGAGCGGAGTTACCTCATCTTCAGGATAGGTAATAGAACCAGTACCAGGGTACGTTGTCACGACGACAGCATAAGCGCTAGCACCCGTACCTTCTGAAAGGACAGTTTCAACACCGTCAGCATCAACGTGAGTGACCTGAAGATCATCTGAAGCTGGGATCACGATAGGGCTGAACGAAAAGCTGGTTGCGCTAGCGTTGCCGTTCGCAGTGACTTTAGCTGTGGCCGTTTCTACCGTCATTTCACTCTCCTAGTGGGATCACGTGATCCCAAGGTGATTATAGCCTATTCTACCACCCCAGGTATAGGGGAAGTTTGCTGTCTAAAGAACAGGTTTTTGAACCTGTCAAAGCCACTCTCAGGAACGCTAACAAAACCCCCTACTGTTGGATCAGTCTCAGGAAGCTTAGGCTGCTCGATATCGTTGCTGCGGATTTGATCCTCAAGCCCTAGAAGCCCAGCTTGCCAAGCGTAAGCATGGATACGGATAGCGCTCTGGGAAACTTGGGCTGGGGTATCAAGCTGTTTCATAAGCTCCTTTATCAACCCATACCTCTCCCCATTAGGTCGGATAGGAGCGCCACTGAGGGCGTCCGTCAACATCTGACGTATGCCCACCCTAGGCATACGCTGGAGAAGGTCTACCGCTAACTGAGAACCCCTGGTGCGGGCAATCAGAGATGACGCCATATTACCAGAAGCCCCAACGGCTTTTTGGCCAGCGCTAAGAGCCGCAGCACCAGCTTCCGCACCCATTAACCTGAGACCGAAATTGAAAAACATACTAGGTGTCGAAGTGATTTCCTCACCAGTAACTTGCCCCCCAATAGCTGCTCTTAAGTTCGCTTCAAGATTATTTATTTGATTGATCACATTAGCATCATCAACCTTCAAAAGACCATTTGCAGACATCCACTCTTTAATAGAAGGAAGCCCAGGCTTGATAGGATTATTGATAACATGCAACAATACGTCTAGGTCAGTTGCCCCATCTCTACGAGTGGCCGCACCGAAGATATTTTCCCAGATAGCTACCTGCAAACCATCCTCTGCCCCTGATGGGGCTTCTGACCCCCTGGCCACTCTCAACGCTTCGTCAAGCTTAGCTATAGGAGTTGGCCCAGCAAGAGCGCCACGAATGTATTCCGACACACTCTCTGTAGAGAGAAGACCTCCGATAGCAGCCTTACGGTCGTCTCGTATTTTCCTGACCTGGGCTATACTTTTCGCCCACGCTACGAAATTTTTCTCGCCAGAGATAGCGTATTCCAAATCTGCTTTCACTTCAGGAAATCTCTCCAACAGAGCAGCCGATTTCTTCATGAAGGTTTGGAGACTTTTGATGTTCAACCTTCCTTCATTATCCACGGCTGCATCCGCAGCAATCCTAAGGAACCTGGACTGAAGATCATAGACAAGCTTTGAGTTGGCATCCATCTCTGCCATCTGTTGGCGAAAAAGAGTAGACCCTCCATCAGACAGCTTTCTCACAGGAATAAAGTTAGCTCCTGCCGTCAATTCCTGAAAGCGAAGCGCAGCCTTTGCCCCACCACTAGCTAATGCTGTTCTTAACACGACCTCTGGCGGCACCGCGTATCCGAAAGCAGTTTCTTTACGGGTTTGGCCAATGAAAGTACGGAGGAAGATATCATTCAGTAAGCGCGAATATTCCCTAGCATCACCAAGGGGGGTGGTACCCGCAATAGATTTTTTACCTTTGGCCGAAGCTCCAGCGCGGACAACATCATCCAACACTGCTTCTGCCATAAGTCCAAGTCTACGGGCAAGTTTGCTTCGCTCAACTGGAGTAGCGCGAGCTTCTTCCAGGAGTTCACTACGGAAATTCAAAAGCTCTCTCACTGAAAAGCGTTTTTGAGCTTCTTTTACTTGAGCCGCAGGTACTTTAACTCCTTTTTGGACAGCCTCAAGTACCTCACCAGCTTTCCTAATAACCTCAGCTTGTTCTATGATCTGCTCTGGAAGTTTAGCGGACCCAGAAAGCTCACCCTCTAATATTGACTTCAGCTTGAAAAAACTCTTCCACGTAGCTGGGGTATCCATCCCTTTAGCTGCCGCAGCCCACAACTCCCTTTCGATCCCCCTAGCGATACTCAGAGAATTCCCCAAAATTTCAGTAAGTTCTGCCGATATCTTTCCCTCATCGACAGTATCATCCCCAGCTTTCAGAATGTTCGCTGTAGCAGTTCTCGCATCCATCTCAGCATAAGCTGCTAGACGTTCAAGACCCATCTCAGACCTTACTCGCCAGAGCCTAGCAGCCTCTTGCAACGCAGCAGGTTCGCCAGAAGCCTTAAGAAGACGAATAGCGTTAACCATAGCCTCGAGAGTAGCCTCAGCTACATTACTACGATGGACAAAGAACTTCTGATCAAGCGCAGCTAAATTTGCTTCAAGGTCTATGAGAACTTTATGCCCAGTCTGTTGAGCTAACGTTCCTTGGCTCAATTCAGGAAGCATTTTATTAATAGCTTCCGTATCAGCCAGTAGACGAAGTAGTGTTTCTGGGTCTTCCTCCGCAGCTTTCCACAAACGATTTAGCTCACGCCCAGCAGCATTAGTACCGAAAAATCCTCTCATTGTGCTAAAGCTTTGGAAAACTTTTCGACCAACAAATACGGCCATATTAGTGGGATTGAGGACGCCTGCTGCGATACCTACACCAGCCCTAGCTATAGGCATGTCAGGGTATTGGCTCTCGAAAGCTGCCTCACCGCCAGCAGCGGAGATAGCAGAAGTAGTCTCCAAGAAAGCAAACCTACCTGGATTAGCTTTTCCCCAATCTAAAACACGATTTATGAAAGTACCTGGAATTGAAGCAGCTAATCTTAATCCTGTTTTAGTGATGACATAAACAGAGCCAGCCCCCCCAAAAGTAGCACCCAAGACTTGACCAAAGACAGCAGCGGGTTTCCTACGCTCCTCTACATCAAGAGGATTAATACCTATTCCATGTTCCTCAAGCTCCCTCGCTGCATTCTCTCCCGCCCATGCGGTAGCAATGAGGCCGGTTATACCCCCGATAACCACACCTGGAGGGCCAGCGATGATACCACCAGCTACACCACCCATGACGGAACCAGGGAGAATAAGCCCACCTCTAGTGAAGCCAGATACAATACCTCTCAATATATCTGGTGCGGTACTTTCTTCAGGCGTTCCTACGAAGCCTCCTACAGTCAAATCTTCCTCAGATAGGTCACTAGGGATATTGGTATCACGTGATCCCACTTCTTCTATCTCAGGAACTTCGAGATCAGTAGAAGGGGTGGTTTTGATAGCTTTTGCATCCCCTAGAAAGCCTCCTGCCGTAGGATCAACTTCAATAGAGGGAACATCACCAGTAGAAGCACTGACACCCCCAAGCTCTTCCAAATCAAGCACAGCTTGGTTAGTGGCATCAATCTCTTCGTTACGGTCGTCAGCTACAGAGATTTCTGCCATGATCTAATTCCCTGCCGCATTACGGGCAGCTTGGATCGCAGTTGCACTGAGAGGCACTAGCTGATCGTTGATAATCATCCTCCCACCAAATCCTGTAGCTTTGTCAAAGGGAACTAACTGTACTCCATTTGCTCTTTCATAGCGTAAGATAGCTGCGATAATCGCCTTCTGTGCTTTAACTTGGACAGCAGGAATTCTTCGCAAATCCAAATTATTTGCATAAGGTGGAGCGCCAATATATTTTCGGGCAGCAACTATAGCTAACCTTCTGTTGGACAACCTACCACGCTCCGTATCATCCGGGCTTTTTCCCTCATCTGACCCAGCTTTACCAAAGTTTCGTAGAGCGATATCTATATTCTCCGTCTCTTCATCTAGGAATTGATCTAGTGCAGCAAGACGAGTGGCCAAGGCAGCATCATTCCTGAGGAAGCCAACATCAAGGTCTCTCAGTTGCGTCTTCAAAATGTCAGTACGCTCTGACTGACCTTCTCTATCTGTGCGTACAAACGCATCTGTTAATGCACCCTTGAAAACGCTAAATCTAGTTCGCGCTGCGATAGCACTTGTGCCACTACTACCAGCAACAGAGCTAAGACCGAAAGGAAGATCACCAACAACAGCAGAAGTAGATGGGCCAGGACCCGTCAACCTATTCACACTGTTATAGAGCCCCCCAGGCCCGACAGGCGCTAAGTTAGCAAGAGCAGCAGCTTCAGGCGGAAGACTTGATTGCGCTGCGCCAGGTGTACTACGAGTGGGAGCGGGAGTACGCACCTCATGAAGACCACCCTTACCCAGTTCTCTTGGTTTATGTCCTGTTGCTTTATTTGCAGCTTCTATGGATTGAAGATTGTCAGGATCAAGACCAGCATCTTTAAGTGCGGACCTGACTATTCCGCTGAGAGGAGTTCTTTGGCGTGTGATAGGATCAGGCGTTTGCGAAGCGGCAACAACGTTAACAAAAGTAGTGAACAAAGCTGCTTCATCCGCATTTCTCTGCGATGGGTGTTTAGCAGCAGCAATTATAAACCTATCAAGATTGCTATTCATGTAGTTGAATAGATCAGCGCGATATCCAGACGAAGCTAACGCAGATGGATTCGCAGCAAGGGCTTGATCAGCTTTCAAACCCTTTCTCTCAATCTCTACTTTCAAACGCTCAAGCTCAGCATCCCTTTTATCAAGCTCAGCTTCACGCTCAGCTAGTTTAGCCGCTTGTTCACGACGAGTTGCCGGGTCCGTAGCTACAGCTTCTTGCCTTTCAAATTTCAGTTTATCTTCACCAAACGTCACTCGATCTTCTCTAAGTTTCAATTCACGCTCTTTGAGATCATCTTTTCCATCTTGAAGATCAGCAATAAGCTTATTCTGATCCCGTATCCTGATCGCTTCATTAGCCGCCTTCTCCGCAGCTACTTGTGCCCTACCTGCCTCAAGACGAAGCCTAGCAAGCTCAGCTTTTTGTTCCGGCTCAAAGTTTTTCTCAGCAAACTTCAGTCGTTCCTCGCGCAACTTAGCTATACCTGCCGCAAGCTCTGCATTCCCTTTTGCTATTTCAGCAGAAGCAGTAGCTTTATCTTCACGATTTGCCAAATTATTTTCTTGCTTTTGAAGCTTCAAAGATAGCTTATCAAGCTCTTGCTCTCTTTTGATAAATTTAGTCTGAGTTCCGTGACGCAATTCTTTAAACTTATGTATCTCTTTATCAAGTTTGAGATTGGCCTCACTAACCAACAGATTCAACCTCTTCACTTCTCTCTCAGCATCTTCAAGAATTTCAGCTTGAGTATCAGCCGCCACTTTACGATCATAAGCAGCTCGAGCCAAAAGAAGCGCATTTTGCTCAGAGATAAGCCTGTCTCTCTCACTACCGAAGTCTTTAGTCTTGACAGTAAGATCAAGCTGTTGCTCACGCATCTCTTCAGCGGTAAATATTTCTATTGTTTCAGGATCACTTAATATACGCCTGACACTATCGAAATCTTGAGCGCTGTGATAACGACTGAGAGCAGTTAATGCGAAAGCTTTTTTACCACTCTGCACCATAGCTTCAACTTCATGAGTATTGGCAGTAGGAGCGTATTTTTTACGTACCATTTTTTCCCAGTTAGCAGAAATTTCTTTGAAAAAATGGGGTGCAGAAGATACTTGAGCGCTCATCTTTCTGCGAGAGCTATCCATAGCGCCATCCATAATATCGCGCTGTACTTTCAAGCTCTCTGCTGCCGCTTCCGCACCTATACCAGCACTAAGACCACTAAGGCTTTTCCTCAGCGCTATTTTGCTTGACCCTAGCAACAGCTTGTTAGCTTCCGCATCTTCCCCCTCAAAAACTTTCTCTAGGCTCTGAGCTAACGCCAGTTTGAACTTAGATACACTTTCTTGAGTAGCAAACCCTCCACCTTTCCCACCTTTACTCGCTTCAAAAAGTTTTCGAGAATTAGCAGTCCAATCTCGTTCAATTATAGCTGTACGGATGGCATCTTCCCGCTCATCAATACGTTTACTAGCCGCACCAAGCTCAACACGGAGAGCATTCAAATCCCCTGAACCAGCGAGAAAATCATCACCCGCTTGGCCAATCAAAGCTCCCTTTTGCCTCTCTAATGCTCCAGCCTGAGACAATACAGTAGCAGCATTACCTTTCCTACGAGCTTCAGCAGCAGCAAGGTTAGCCTGAGTTTCCCCGAAAGCACCTTCAACACCGCTAGTGCTTTGGAATACTACCGGACCCCTCTCAGGACGAACAGAAGCGCTAGGGCGAATGGTTGCCATTTTTCTATCCTATGCGAATGCTGAAGAACCGAAGCGATGCACCAGGGAGCTAAACCCAGAGAGCCCAGAACCAAAAGTGCTTAATCCTGCGGCTCCACCAGCCTGCCGTCGAGCATCAGCAAGTAAAGAAGTGCTATCAGACAACAATGCAGAGCTAGCAGAAGCGTCAGGACTTTCCGCCCTCATCCTAGCTAACTCAGCCGCCGCACGTTTATTCTTCGCTTCCGTATGGAAAGCTATAGCTTCACGTTCAGCGTTATTCGAGATCGTCAACTCATCCAGTTTGCTGACAGACGCGATATCACCAGCAGTACCGACTGGAGTTCCCTCACTAACCAACAGACCACGCGCAGCAAAACCTACCTTAGCCTCTCCTTGAAGCCGTCGAGTAGCAAGCCGAAGCTGGCGAACATCAGCTTCACCGCGAAGCCTCGCATCCTCTGCAAGTTGATCCGCGACGATAGCGTTGTTCTCTTCAATTGCGGCTACATATTCATTCTGTGCAGCTACAGCTTCAGCAGCAGCAACTTCAGCTTGAGCCTGTTCCTTCTGGGCTTCAGCTTGGATTTCGATTGCTTGTGCTTGGATTTCGAGCCCTTCAGCCTGTTGCTGTTGCCCAGCTACAGACATGGCCAAGCCAGCGGCGCCAATAATAAGAGTATCAGCAGCAAGCGCTCCAGCAAGAGTCATCCCACCGATACCCACCGCAGCACCAGCACCAACAGCAGAACCACCAGCCACAAGAGCAGAACCAATGCCCGTAGCCAAAGCTATCATTGATACGATGCACATGCTATCTCTCCATCTGGAAACGATGGAAGGGAAAACCCTCCACGCCAAACGGCTCTGGATCGTCAATCGTATATCCAAGCCATTTCAACCATTTTACCGTCTTTTCGTTACGTGCGTCAACGTGGTTTTCCAAGAGATCATACCACGTTTTTATCTCCTTCACGTAGTTAACGCTCATCCTCAAAAAGACCCTAGAATGCTTCTCCAACCCCTCTGCGGCTAACATCCAAGGATTTCCAATACGAGAGAAAGGAGAACGTTGGCCGACACCAAACATCCAGACAGTTTGACCATCTGCGAGGCAAGCCATGGGATCACGTGATACCATTTTTGAGATCATCAATGCTTTAAAAGGATCATAATGCGCTGCTGCCCAAGCTTCATCGATATCACACTGCCGCATACGTGGAGCCATATTCGCCGCATGGTGCGCTTCAGCAGGTACAACTTGATACTCGACCATCTCTAGTCCTCAGTCTCAAGATCAGGAATGACAGCAAGGATAGTTATCGGTAGAGGGTCTTTTTGGCGCATAAAAATACGTCCCTCCACCTCCCAATCAGCAGGGATGGTTATCTCCTTATCCCCTGTCAGAAGCGCAGTAGGATCACCATAATCCTCATCTTCCCTTTGCTTCATTTCATCTAGGAACTCACTGTCAGGACCGATCCACATACCACGTGTCTTATTGAAGCGTACCGTCACATTGGCAATATGCTTCAGAGAGCCTTGGATAGTTCGTAGAGGAGCTTTGTCTTCGATATTCAATGTCTCGACATCAGCAATAAATTTCAAACCAGCATGAACTCGACTAGCAGCGCGAGGAAGAGTGATGGACCCACTTGCCACAGTGAGATCGCTTACGACGTTTCCATCTGCTAAAGCTACGATAGTCTCTCCCTCAAGATGGTGAAGTCCGGTAAGAGTAGTGAAAGTGGCTCTAACCTCTCCCCCCTCTATGTACGCATTAAATGCAGAACCATCGACAGCATCACCTTCATCATCCTCAAGCTCAAAAGTATTGGTAGCTTTATTACGTACTGTAAAGCGGCGATTGTTTAATTGATCCGGCTGAGTTTCATTTCCAACACTATCTGTATCCGCAACCCAGGTGATGCCGTTGATATCTACTTTCTCTCCGTTTAAAAAACCGTGTGAAGCTGCCGTAATAACTACCGGGTTAGCCGCCGTCGAAGCCGTGATAGTAATTGGAGTATCCAACGAAGCCCCACTGTCCACAAAGAAAGCATCTCTGATATCTGTGAAACGTCTGGTGTGAACTCTTTCGATGTATTGAACTGTGTTCCCACTGATAATACGCTCAACAACGAAGTAGAAGATTTCATCCTTCTCCGTTGATGTTGGCCTAATTGCAGCCACGCTTTCAAATTTACCATTTGGCGTATCCCAATGCGTCCAAGCTACAACTTCTTGCTCTTGCTGAAAAGTGAGTACACCAACCTGCCCATCAGACCGCACTGCCGCTATAAGAGGCTCCTCACCATATGCACAGGCCATATCCTGGATCGTGTATTCCTCGAACAAATGCGCTGCAAGAACAGTCATGTCAGAACCACTGTACCCATCAACATCAAGCGAGTACCCTAAACTCCTAAGCGTTCTATCGTCGTCCTGCACGAAGAGAATAGTGCGACCCATAACCACAGGACATTGATGCCCCGCTCCCCATCGTGTTTGCGGATTTTGAAAAATCGTGGCAGCTTCAAAACCCACATTCTCACCACTATCAATTACCCATTCCTCCCCACTAGTCAAAACAATGAGAGAGCCTTGGGGAATGTAGTGGCGTATTTCATTCACCTCTAGCGATGATAAGGTAGCCGTAATACTATCGTCAGCTTGACCGGGAGTAGATACTGATAAATTCTTAAAGCTACCAGTCTGAGAAAACCAAGAAGTATCCGGCTTGTTGTTAGTCCCACCATACACATGACGTTGTTGGTAATAGCTCACTGCCCCTGGTTTGTTGCCTGTACTTAAGAAAGGCTCGCGAGGGCGAGGAGGAGCAAAATCAAAATCAGGTGTAATACCGTCATCAACAAATGCAGTAGTTTCCGTCTCTCCTAAAAGACCATACAGACCATTATCAAAACGATAGACAGCATAACGCTGAGCATTCGTTGCTGCTGTCCAAGAGACATCAATATGATCCGTCACACTAAGAGTAGCGTTACCATCAGCCACCTCAAAATGGATAAGGTTAGCTGTCCCTGCGGATGAATATGCCGTGTGAGCAGAACCATCTTCACCTTCTAACTCAAAATCATTTGCATTTTTATTAGCTACCGTAAAACGGCGCCCATTCAATTCTGTCATACCCACGATGCTATTAATCTCGACATCATCTCCATTAGAATAACCGTGAGAGGTAGCAGTGATGACAACAGGATTAGCAGCCGTAGCACCTGAAATAGTTTTTGCCGTAGTGTTCAACCCTGCTAAACTTTCCTCTAGATCATCCTCATTAATAGCGGTGACTTTATATTTATAAGATGTCGATCCCGTAGTACCATCCTGAGTAGCTGTAACTCCTGTAGGATCATCTTGCCCCGGAGCAAAGCTTATACTCGTAAGCGTCCAAGCAGCGTGACCAGTTCGCGTCAGTTCCATCACATCATAGTCAGGATGAGCCAACGTCATAACATCCGCAGATTGGGTAAATTTAATGTTCCTAAGATCACCAGTGCCATAAGTGGTAGTTATCTCATACACCTTATATGAAGACCCTCCAGAAGTGTAAGCAGTGTATGCAGAGCCATCGATATCAGTGCCATCAGCTTGGCTCGTAAGCTCAAACGTATTCGCAGTTTTATCTGCTACAATAAAACGACGCCCATTTATCTCAGTCATCCCCCCGACGCTAGCAATCGTTACCTCATCTCCATTAGAATAACCGTGAGAGGTAGCAGTGATGACAACAGGATCAGCAGCCGTAGCACCTGAAATAGTTTTTGCAGCCTCTAATACGTGAGCATCCTCACGGATCACCCTCATGTAAAGATGCCCAAACTCCAAAATATATGTATCGGTAGTTTTAAACTTGAATGGGATCAAACGAACAACATTAGAATGATCACCTACAGGGCCAATAAATTTCAGACCAGGACGATTACTAACACCACCAGCAGCATGAATAATCACATTCCGCGCTGTGGCCAATCCAGTGTGGTATGCCGCAGTGTCAACACGACCATGTAAAGAAGGAGAAAGCTCTCCACGAGAAAAAGAAGGAAGTACCGTAGAAACCATAGCTACCGTCCCCTGATTATTTCAGCTTCTCTAGGAGCCCTGGGAACACTCTGGTTGGCGTCATGCGCTGCCGCAACATTTACATTCGCAAAATATGCCCCAATCATATTCTGTTTGATCTTATCTTTACTTGTGATCGGTCCCGCTATATAGAACGCCAGAAGGAAAGATAGAGTGGTTACAAAATGAGGTGTGAACAACGCCACAGTCTCTACATCACTAGTGAAAAGAAGCACCGCATCTTCTGCATCAGTAACGATACTGATAGTGCCATCACCTGCGTTCACCGTACTCATAGGAGGGCTGTCAGCATCAAGGCCCGCTGGGTTTTCGATATAACGGGGGGCGAGACACAGAGCCGGATATTGATACCTATAATTCCACTCGTTCGTTGGCGCGGCCACACTATGTTCCGCGAGAGCTTGACGAATACGTGCGAAACCCCAATCGAATTCTGCTAGAGCTTGGCGTCGAGCATGATCATACCAAAGCTTCGCTAAGCGAGCTTCGGTACTGTTTTCAGTTAAGCTTTGAATGGTCGATCTAGCGTGAATGTTGGAGAGAGCTAAGTTAGCGATATTCGTCTTACTTATCGTTACCATTGTCATCTCCAAAGATACGGTTTGCTTTGGACTTATCCTCAGGCGCTACAGCAGCCTCAATTAATAAGCTAACTAGATCAGGCATAACATCCCCCTAGAGAAAGGGGGAGGAGGAACGAAACCCCCTCCCCCGGGCTATCTGGGATCACGTGATCCCACCTAACGGTTCTGGGCAGTCCAGATGTAGTCAACGGTAGCAATCACCTGATTAGCGCTACGGTTAGCGACAATGATCGCCGGAGTAACCGCAGTGGTGACAGTGATAGCAGCAGCCACACTACCAAGGTAGAGGTCGTTGACCCATGCCTCGACAACACCATCTGTATCGATACGAATAACAGCATCGAAATAGGTGGCGTCAACAGGTATAACTGAAGTAAGAGCGACTGGCGCTGTATCGGTGCCAGCCTTCACACCCGCGACATAGAACTTGTCCGTAGTCGCATCGATATCGTAAATAATGCCACAGGCATTTGTAGCATCACTATCGACAGCCGCTCCATTCATGAAGATCGGCAACTCAACTGTGGTCGAGATGGTGTCAGTGAAGCCGATAAAGATCGCAGCCTCAGATACATCATCGATGCTAATACGAACACCCATCTCCAACCCACCCTGGTTCGCTTTATAACCAAGGTTGATACCAGTGAAAGTCGATCCATTCGCAGAATGGACTCCATCGTCAGAAGCAGAACTAATCGTAACTTCACCATTCAAACTGTTGGCCACAGTAGTTGCTACCGCATTGCTGGTGCCAGAACCAGCCGTCGAGGACCATAGATCAGCAGGACCAGCATCACCGATAGCCCAAGTACCAATAAAATCTTCGAAAAGTACAGCACGATTGGCGTCATTCACCGGGATACCATTAATCCGGGGGCGGCTGGTGGGGAGGATCAGACCATCCTGATTAAAGGACGCCAGCAACCCACCACTAGGATCACGAATATCAGCCTCAGGAAAATCAAGGACACTGGTATCCGTCAACGTAGCCACGGCTGTACCGCTGGTATCCACGGTCACGATCAAGCGAACTTTCTCACCCTTCTTAGTGGTGGTGTACGTGGCAGCGACAGTATCATTCGCCGTAGTGTAGGTGTTGATCGTCTGCCAAGCCCCAGAGCCGGGAGAACCGACTTCGACCTGGAAAAGGATGGTCATATTGTACGTGCCAGAGATCGAAATGGCTACGTCTTCGCCTTTCTCCGTCAACTGGAGTTCAAGGCTGTCACCAACGCCTGTGAATGACGACATAAGTTACTCTCCTTATTTCTTTGCGCGGCTCTTGCCTTTGGCCTTAGCCTTAGCTTTGCCGCCGGTTTTGCCCTTTGTCTTCTTAAGGGCTTTCTTTGCTTTTTCGGCAGCAGCCGTATGAGCCGCCTGGGCGGCTCCAAACGTGTCAACTACCGGGGCGGTACCTGTAGTCTCTTCCGCCAAAGCTTTCTTGAAGGCAGCAGAGGGGTCTTCAGGTTCTTCTTCCTCATCTTCCTCTTCGTCGTCTTCCTCTTCGCCCTCTTCTTCTTCGCTGCCATCAGCGATCTGTTCTTTCAACTCTTCCGCCCTAATCCAAGAACCGTCAATCTGCTCTACCTCAGCATCACTTGGGATGTCCAGCAAAAGTTTATCAGGGACCTCAACCGCTCCATGTGGATCAAATTGACGATAGCGAATGCTATCAGGTGCAAACCATTTTCTCTTCAACTTAACTAACATTTCTTCCTCCTATATGGAAGCCCCGGCTGGGATCACGTGATCCCAACCAGGGTCAACCATACCTAGTTACTGGCGTCCGCGTAGGACTTCCACTTCGGGGGGTGCATCGTCAAGAAAGCGTTGACGTTGCCAGCGGTAAGAGCCTGTCCAGCGTCTTCCTCAACCTGGAAAGCAAGGTACCGCTCGTATGCCGGGTTCTCCATCGGGATCGGCATGGTCAACTGATAACCAGCCGTCAACGAAGCAACAGCAATGCTATCGGACGTAGCGTGTTCCGTCTGGGTACCGTCAACCGCGATGGAAGTAGTTGCATCCGACGCCAACTTGAAGCGAACGGTAGCAGAGCCACCAGAAGTGATAGCAGTCGTAACCTGCACCACAAGATACAAATTGCTGCCATCACCGATATCGCGAGCCACTGACAAATCGATGATGTCACCGATATTGACAGTAGAGCTATTGGGAGTGCCAACCGACGTTGCGTCAGCAAACTCCAGGCGTTCGTCCATGATCATCTTATCTTACTCCTTCTTGATCTGGTTCAGGACTAGGAAACCGTAGCTTCATCAGCAGCCAGAACGTCAACGCGACGCATCGGAATGCCGTGGAAGCGTTCGGTAAACCGTTTGTCAGCAGCAACCTGATCCAGGGACACAAGACCCCCTTGACCCATGGCCGAAGTCTGACGGGCAACCCAGGTGGCAATATCGCGTGACATATAGAAACACGGTCGCACCATACCCAAACTGGGAATGAGACGCAAAGCCTGAAACATCAGATCAGGAAGATTAGCGCCAGCCGAAAACGCGCCACTCGTATAGACACGTGTCAAATCCGACTTGTCGATATTGCAAATCCGAACGACATAACGCCAATCACGAACCGTAAGGCCGCAATCCCAGCGATAGTGCGTCCGATACGCTTCCATCCGACCGTTGGAACCATCTGCATCCTCGATAGTCACTTGACCCTTATCGGATACTTGGATACCAGCAGTCGATCCTTTCGGAACAATGCCGTGAACAGTCTCAGGCGACCAACCGATAAGCCAGATCGAAGCATTATCCGATCCAGAGCCACCACCAGTGATGATGTTGTCGGCGTTAGCGGAGCCGCTGTTGTCGTTGAAGCGAGGACCAAAACCAGTGAAAGCTTCAGGCTCCGTTGTTTCGTTTCCGAAGAACAGAGTATCAGAAATTTCCTGGTTCATGCCTTCGATGTGGGGGCGATCCTCAGAGAGGCGGAACTCAGCAGTATTGTTGTTGAGGTCGGCCAAAGCTTTATCGACTTCCGAATAGGCTTCCAGCATACCAGTGTTATCCGTGACCTGGACGGTCGTGGATTTGGTAGGCTGAACACCACCATACAGCTTGCGCCACGTGGGGGTAGGAATGCCGGTACGGATCGAAGACTTATGACCAGTAACGAGGTTGCCCTCGATCCAAGTCATCTCATCCAGGATTTCGTTGGTTTCGTTGAGGACTTCCACAACAGCGGCGATTGAACCATCTGGATCAGTACGAGTAGAAAGGTCCAGAAGGGTCGGATTTTTGACGGAAAGCGTAGCCATATCGATTGGCTCCTTCTATTGGGCTTAGTTACCCGCGCTCGCGTGAGACGGGAAAAGCCTTTGCGCTAGGGTTGGTTCTCCACCAGGGCCATCTCTCCCGGCAGTCGTATCTTCGGAAAGCTCCATACCCACACGCGCCATGAAGCGAATGATTTCAGGGTGGTTGCCTATTCCGAGATCATCCAAGGCACTGGAAAGTTCCGGTGTCCCGAATTGTGCTAGGGCTCGCTTGCCCATTTCGACGGTAGTATCGTAATTCTCACCGCCAATATCCTTATCTGCCTTAGCCTCATTAAGCCAACTGTTGATAGTCCCCTCCCAGCTTGAGGCTGATGCTTCCGCATTCTTCGACAAGCGCTCACTCTCATAGTTAATGAGAGCTTGAGCTTGCTCTTGATCCAAGTTCATCGACTTGGCGATTCCGTGAAACCCTCCTAGCTGCTTTGGATCGATGACCGACCCTTCAGGGACCGTGAACTCCGCATACTCTTCTGGGGCTCCCGCCTTCTGCTCCCCGTCGCCGTCCCCTGACTTATCCTCTTCTTCGGTGTCTCTCCCACCTTTGTCCTCTTCCTCCGATCCCTCATCTGCCTTCTCCGTAGTCAGCGGGTTAACATCATCTTTGATTGGCTTATCTTCTTCAGAAGCAGCCTCATTGGTCAGCGGATTGATGTCATCCGTTTTGGGATCACGTGATCCCACATCTCCCTCAGCGGAAGCGACATCCGTAGTATCTGTGTTGGCCTCTGTCACGCTCGTATCACTCATTTCCATTCCCTCTCGTTAAAAATCTGCTTATTGTACCTGATTTCATGTCACGCTGTAAACAAGATCTTTTACACGGCCCTCAGCCTGACTTTTGAAATAATCATCTCGCGCTCTAGCTTCCTCTTGCATGTCATGATATGCAACAGGATTAGTGGTCATCAACTGGCTCAAGAGAGCTAGACCAACACTTCGCCTTCCTTCTCTGAAGTTAGTATTGCTGTCTCTTTCTGGATCAAAGCTGAGTGAGTAGATACCAGCTTCCTCCAAGATGGCCCAGATAACAACCCTTCCATGTTCGTTCCCGACAGTGCGACGCAACATCTCCAACAAATACGCATTCTTGATCTCTGCCGTATGTTTCAGTAACGCTTCAGTCTCTTCCTCACCTTGAGGATAAAGCCCCTCCGTCCTATCACTCATCTTTCCCTCCTACTGAGAAATCCGCTCTACCAAACGAGAGCCTACACTATCGTCATCAAGCTTTGCATCCGTCGCCATCTTAGCTGTACTGGCGACACTCTGAGATGAAGCCAAGGCTTGTTGCATTTGCTGCTGCTGCGCTCTTTGCTCACGTGTCGCTATTACTTGATCGTCGTCATTGATCAACGAAGGCGGCGAACCCAGCAATTGAGCATATTCATCAACAGCAGCATCACCATTAAGTTTATCCAAAACTTCAGGCTTAACCTGGGCCAATCCACTAATTGACCCAAGCAAACGATCAATACTGCCGATAGTAGCAGCTTGTTGAGCCAGAGCGAGCGTCGAGACATAACGAGGTTTCAGTTCTCTATTCTCAAGCTCTTGAGGTGGGGGTGGAACCAGATCAGCACGTACCATTTGGTTAAAGGTACGGCTAACCAAAGGATCGAGAAAATCACCATACTGCCGTTCCAAGATAGGACCAAGTTCCAGAAGCCTCTCTTGATTGCGTTGAATAAGCTCTAAGCGATTACGAGGCTGAACACCTTGCATCTCTGTTATCGCCTTAAATAAATCAGTAAAGAAAGCTTCACTAATCCTGTTTTCAGTATTTATGATATCCTGCGTCACCTCACCAACAGGAAGCCTCACCTCATACACGGGACGAAGTCCCTTCATATCCCCACCGGGATCATACAGAGTAGCCTGACCAGGGAGATTACCGATAGGAATATTCCTCAAGGCTGCGGGACCGTGGAGGGGAGGCGACACCATCTTCTCAACAGCTTGCGCCTTCCGCTTCTCCATCAACTGAAGTTGGCGAACGTCACCAAGAGCAACCATACCAGGGCTACTAGTCGCATAGACATCTTCACCCGTCAATTCCCACCGTGGGCAATAGAACGGAAACTCATCGAAACCTTTAGTCTGTAGAAGAGTATTCCTATCATTGTTCCCAGGCTCGTAGTGAACAGAGCGAAAGCGCTTCTGAGTGGGCTTCAAGCTTCCTGACACGAAGTTCGGGTTAGGTTCAACAAAGTGAACCAACTTATGCCAGTTATCACGATCACCGCGATCCCATTGGTCACGCACTGCCTGACTAATTTTTTTACTGACTTGCTTAGGACTACTCGAAAACTTTCTGATGATCTGCTCAGTCGTGGCCTCATATTCACGAACTACAGTGTTTACCACCCCACGCTCATCCTGCGCGATCAGATAGCTGCCTACCGTATGAGTATAGAAACGGGCGAGATCAAATGGATCGTCATCATGTGACATACAACCAGTGCCGAAGAGGATTTCTTCAGCAATCATGATCGGAGCCATATTGTAGAGATTAGTGGCATTAAAAATAGCCAGCATACGCTGCTGAAGATCGAAAAACCACTCGCGCACAGGCTTGAAATTATTCAGGTCCTTGTCATTCGTCTCCAACACTATCCAAGGTTGGCTAGGTGACATAGTACCATTGAACATGCCAGCCGTCGCAATATTAAGCGCTTTCCCGGCTCGACCATTGATGATGCTCTGGTGAACACGCTCACCCTTGTTGCGGTCAGTAGTCTCGAAACGACCACGCCTAGGACGTACAAACTCAGACAGCAACTTGTAGTGGTCAATAAAAGACGAACGCTCAGTCCTAAGAGCGCCAAGACGGCGTTGGAACCGTTCACGTTGCGTGAAAACAGGCATCTAAGATACTCCTCCTAACGTCACCTTCAAACCAAAAGCTGGTTCTTCGATACCTAGCCCTGAAGTGGCCACAGTCTTCTTTCTACCACCAGCTAATGCTTTTCTCTTCGCTCGCCGTGAAGCACGAATGATCGCCAATTGGCTGTCCGTAGGTTTAGGTTCTGCCTCAAGCTCTTCTTGAGTCGGGATATCCCGCTCAGCAGCCCCACCCTCAGTACCAGGAGGGGGAGAAGGAGGTGGAGGCGGTGGAGGCGGCGGAGGTGCAGCTTCCGCAGTCTCTACTCTTTCTTGAAGCTGATCAATCTGCTCCTGGAGAACCTGTGCCTGTGTCGGAGGTGGAGTAGGTATCTGCGGCGAAGGAGAAGGTACCTCACGACTGAAATTTGGTTTATCCGTGATTGCTTTACCAACAATAGGTATCTTGCGAGTAACGCTAACGATTGCTTTTTTCGAGATGCACACAGTGTCTCTCCTCTATTGACCGCCAAGAAGTGTATTCAAACCGAAATCAGATGACAGGATACTATCACTCCCAACGCTAGTTGATCTTTTACCCTTCGATTTTCTACCGATAATGGCGCTACCCGTAGTCAGATCAGTAGCAGATTTAGCAGTAGTACCTGGGGGGCTACTCTTCCCCTTACTACTAACGGACTTTCCGCCTTCATCATCTCCAGGGAAATCGAAGTCTGGCACACCACCGGCAGCATCAAAAGTCTCACCCAAAGTATTCAAGCCGGTGCCTATTAAACCCATCGCCCCAGTCATAGGAGAGGTTAAACCAGTTATCGCAGCCTCAAAAGGATTAGTAGGCTCAGGCTGATTAAGGTCCACCCCTGCTAAACTAGCTATAGAAACAGGTATAGACAGTGGGTTGACCGCAGCAGTAGCGGCACCAGAAATAATACTAGCAGCAGTATTGATCGCTGCTGTGGGCGTATCTACACTGTTAATAGCGTTGTTAATAGCATTGTTGATGAAAGAGGTAACAGGGTTTGCAGGGGGTTGGGGGTCACGTTCTATGTCATCTAGCGACGATAGATCAGAAGGAATAGAAGGGTTATCGAAATCTACTCCTATAGGTCCCCCACCAGCAGGAGCCGAAGGCGCAGAGGGAGCCGAAGGAGCTTGCCCTGGTCCCTGCCCAGGTTGGTCAAACATACCACCTGGTCCCTGCCCAGGTTGGTCAAACATACCACTAGGAGCGCTGAAATCAAAACCTATATCAGGCGCAGGGCCGAAATCAAAGCTCACTCCAGAATTCCCTCCAGCGCCGCCAAAGTCTGCTTCACCTACACACATGGTCTTATCCCCTCATCTCAGCAAAAGGATCGTAATCGTGATTCGTTTCTTGCGCTACCTGAAACATTCCATCAACAGCCGAACTATCAATAAGAGTAGCAACATCAATAGCCCAGGTGAGGGCAAGGGCATCAGCGATATCAGGAGAAGCCAACCCACGCTTCTTAAGCTCCTTCTTACTCTCCAAGCTGATTTGCTCCTTCGTCGTTAGCCCATACTCTCTTTGGGTCAACTCTTGCTTCAGTCGATGCCCTACATCATCCTCAAGCCCAGTCCTCGCTGGCAAAAACAACGTAGGCAACGCTTCAGCCATCCTACCCCACATCTCATCGACTTTATAGCGATATTTTCGAGGCTCAGAAACTCTCCCACCGAAGTCCACAGCTATGGCCGGATACCCTCTCCGCTGAAGGAAGTCCACAACAGCACCACCCACATACCCAGCGTCCACCAGGATCGAAACTGGCCTCATCCCTAGCATATCGAATTCATCGAAACATTGGGTGATCTTATCGACTAATTGATCCGTCGAGAGGTTATTAAAGATACGAGGCTTGAACGAACGCGCATCTCTCCCCCTTCGGGGAAAGATCACGCTGTCGTCATCTCCGAAACGAGCGCAATCGACGCCTAGAACCATACGATGATGCTTTTCCTCACCATCCATCTCTCGCGTCATCGCGCCATCAACCACCTCCTCAGAGATAAGCTGAACGCTACCCTTATCTGGGAACAACCCCATCCAACGAACTTTGAAGCGATCACTATCTTCACCCCAGGCTACACGATCCTCTTCAATCTTCTCTTTGTTGGTGATCGCCACAGTGCGACTATCAATCTGCCTAGTCACATAACGCTCAGCATATTTGCCCCAGCAATTCTCGAAAAATTCACCGCTATTACGTGTCCCGTTACCGAAATCAAACACCATCGGCTCCCCAGAGGACAATCCACCCTCTCTAACCTCAAATACCTTATCAGGGACACCAGAAGCCTCATCAAAGATATAGAACGATGTCGAGGTCGGCGCATGTTGCCCAGCGAACGCTTCCGACTTCTCCTCGCGGCAAGTTCTAGCATCACAACGCCACGTACCAGCATAGCGAAGGTCCTGGTGTACCAGAGACATCGATCCCCTGGAGGAGCTATGCTTAAACCAATGAGCCGTCATCGAGAGATGATGCCACTTACCCAATTCTGCCCAGGTCTTCGTTCTAAGCTGCTCATCCGTAACAGCCGTAACAGTACCCTTCGACATTGGGCGAGTGTCCACAATCCATTTGATGATCCAAGCCACCAAGGTAGACTTCCCAATCTCATGACCGGATACTGTAGCATACCGAAGTGGCGATACCGGGACAGAGCCATCGAAAGCATTCTCACGCACTCCACGGCCCACTTCATCCAGGAAATCACAAGCCCATAAATCAGGGCCATAGGTACAGTCGGGAAACCTGGCTCTGTAGAGATCGCGGCGAACTACATCTTCCGTGGTCATGAAATCTTCAACCCCCTCCGCCAGGGGAACTACCTGGATCGATGGCTCCGTATCCCAAGGGAAGTTAAACATCACATAACCAAGCGGATCACCAATGAACTCAATCATCATATCCGCCAGCATCTCATCCGGCGTCCTGACATCCTTTTTGGGATTACGTGATCCCATTTTTAGTTCCCCTCCCTATTCTCCGGGACATCCAACTCTGCCTTGATCCTCGCTTCCTCCGCACGAGCCTCATCAACCGTATCAAAGCTGTTGATCTTCCTCCCCGTCTCAGGATCGATCATCCCCGCCTCAACTACCCTACTGATAGCCTCATCAATAGAAACCTGCTTCCCGCCGAATATCGTAGGAATAACAATCTGCTTCCCATCTACTTCAACGATAACTCTCAACTCCGTAGAACTACCACCATCCCGGTTCCTGATAATTGGCCGACCTTGCTTCGTCTTACCAATCACCTCATCAGTAAGAAAAAGCTCGCCACCGCCAAAGGCGTTGAGGACTGAGGAAACGGCCATTACTTGCTCTTGCCGAGTGCCTTGATGAAAGCACCCATACCCTGCTTCTCAAAGGTACTGCGCAGCTGCTGTCGAGTAGGCCCAGAAGGCTCATCGTCATCCCCGTCGTCATCCCCGTCGTCATCCCCGTCGTCATCCCCGTCGTCATCCTCCGGGACATTCAACAGTGCCTTGATGAAAGCACCCATACCCTGTGTCTCAAAGATACGGCGCAGATTCTGTCGAGTAGGCCCAGAAGGCTCATCGTCATCCCCGTCGTAATTCTCCGGGACATCCAACTTCGCCTTAATCCTCAACTCCTCCGCACGAGCCTCATCAACCGTATCAAAGCCCCTAATCTCTCTCCCTGTCTCAGGGTCCTTCATCCCCGCTTCCACGATCCTGTCAATAGCCTCATCAATAGAAACCTGCTTCCCGCCAAACATCGTAGGGATAACCATATGCTCTCCATCTATCTCCACAATAACTCTAAGCTCCGTAGAGCTAGTACCATCTATATTCTTTACAATTGGCCGACCTTGCTTTGTCTTACCAATTATCTCACCAGTCAGAAACGGTTCTTCATCATCCCCATCATAATCCTCCGGGACCGACCAATACCGTCCTCCACGTTTTAATATCCTATACCCCCGCTCATTCTCAGCCTCAACTGCCTTATGCCACGATTTATGCTGCTTCCCTTTCAACATCAGATAACTATCCATCGGCAGACCATGACGCCTTCTCTCCAGGTCTGTACTCTCTTTCACAGACCCCATATGGCCATAAGCATTACGACGCATCCCAACAGCCGACACATCATCATAACCCTCTCCCTCAGGGTCAAAGATATCCGACATCACTCATCCTCCTCAGAAGCCATACCAAGTCTCTTCTTCCCACCCATAATCCGACTAGCCAGATCGGCCAACTCTCCAGTAGTCTTATCCTTCGACAGACCGGCATGTTTCATCAAAGCCTCAAGAGCCGGTAACTTGCTATGCGGCTTCACCTTGATCCTCTTCACCCGGACCGGAACCTTCTTGAGCTTCCCTTCCTCATCTTCCTCATAGTCATAACCATCGATATACGTCTCCACCGACACCTCACCCAAGGCGTCGAAGACCCTACCATCCTCAATCTTGTTAAAGTCAAACACCAGATCGCCATCATCAGTTACAGTCATGTAATCCGTGACCGAAGAGAACGCAATCTTGGCCATCTCCTCTGAGATCGTCTCATAGGTAATCTCATGCTTCTCACGGATCGCCTTATGACGCCGCTCTACCTCGGCAGCGATCCTGGGATGGTCAAAGATGCGTGTGTAATTGCCAGCCTGTTTGTAGCCAGCCCTGCGGATGGCATCAGACTTGTTGAAATTCGAAATACCAAAATAGAAGTCCACTAATTTCTCGTGGCGCAAGCTGATCTTACGCTTTTTCGATTTCGCTGTCTTTTCCCAAGCACTCGTCATCCTGCTTCTCCTTTAGAAAGCGCTGGGGAGTGACCCAGGGCGTGTGAGGCCACTCCCCAGGCTCCGCGACCCCTACAGACGAGCTAGCGAGGGAGGGAGCCCACCGCTCGAGCCCGTAAGGCGCTTCCGGGGCGTCCCACATAGGATATCTCAGGCTCTTTGGGGCGGCAATAGCTCATATTTGGCGGAATATGGGGGTTTTTACCACATCTAGTGCTTATTTTTATTATCAAAAGTCTATTTTCGCTTTTTTGGGATTACGTGATCCCAAAATACTGGCTGTGGATTTTATATATTTGGGATGGATTTGGGATACGCAATTCCGACTTCAGGAGAGAATTGGGATACGCAATTCCGACTTCAGGAGAGAATTGGGATACGCAATTCCGACTTCAGGAGAGAATTGGGATAACGTTATCCCAAGTTAGGTAGGGATTTTGAGATAGGTATGGGTCATCTACGGGGTAGGCATCCGCTGAGGTCCCCCCGCCCCCCAGAAGTGGGTCGCCGGAAACCGCCCCCCAAGCGCCAGATTTGCCTATGATAGACCGCGCCAGCGCTGGCGATTGATAGCCGCCGCTTGCCAGCGCTGGCGCTGGCCTAGGCTGGCAATTGGGAACACGTTACCCCAAAAAAGCGCTTGAACCGGCGGCTTAGGAATGCGATAACAAGTGACGGCAGGGTCCACCTGCCGCTAACCAGAGGGAGCCAGACCATGAAAGCCATGAACGCGTATAGGAACATAAAGACCGGCGCCATTAGCCCTAGCGTCATTCGCGACCTAAGCTTGGTTATGAGCCAGTATGAGAATGCCGTTGGCGTGGCCATGACGATAGACCGGGATCACTTCCTGGTGCGCTACTTCGACTACCTAGATGATGGCTGGGTCCAGCTAACTGACGCTCTGGTGCGCGTCAGGTTCAATGAAGTGATAGTGATTGAAACTGAAGTGATCACTCGCTTTCAAAAGGCAGCGCTCCCGCCCGAGGCTGACTATGCCGCTGGCGTCATGCAATCGTCTTCACATAGATCGTTTTAGCCGCGCCTAGCTTCACTCCCGACAATGGCCGCGCTAGCTCAAGCTGGCGCGGCCTTTCCTTTGCCTATTTACCGGGCCTAAGCTGAAGCTAGAGCGCTAGAGCTAGCTAGGCTTGGCCAACTCTAGGCAAGGAAAAGGCCAGCGCTGGCTAGGCGCTGGCCTTAGGGGGCTGAGGTTAGCTAACGTCTAGCTTGCCAAAGCGTCACGCCAACCATGATCAATAGAGCCAAGGCTACTAGGGCTAACGATAGTTCGTTGGCCGCTGCGCTAGACATATCGGGCCTTTATGAACCTGACGTTAGCCAGGGTAACGCGCCAGGGCAAACGATAGGCGCGGCAGATAGTACGCAAGCGACGTTTAGCACCAACGATTGTTCTAGCCTCTATCGTTAGGCGCTGGCCGCTTGGCGTGAAAGCTCGAAGATAGACTTTTGGGCTGGCTGGCTTTCTTGCAAACATTAGATCATTCATCACTCTTTCCCTCACTTTGTTATGAAGTCTTAAGCCTACCAACGCTCAATCTTGGCGCTGGCCACATGACAATTAACCCGCAATTCCTTGCGAACAATTGTCTCAATCTCCGCTTTAGTGAAAGCGCCGCTATATGGCTCGCGGCAATAATCTAAACCTTCAGCGGTTTTATAGATCACTTGCCATTTAGCGCTAGGCTGGCCAGCGGAATAACTATTCAGGCTGGCCTTATCAAAGATTACCGTCATTTCTTTACCCTCACTCGTTTGGTTAACTATCAAGTAGCATTCTCCACTTTCATGGCAATAGAGTAATTCACTGTTATCTATGAAATACCCTACTTCGTCACAATCAACGCATCGCAAACCAATATCGCTACAGGCTCGCTGGTGCGCCGATAGATTACCGGCCATTCACTTAGCCTTCCGTTTGCTGGCTTTGGCTTTCTTGGCCTTAGGCTTGGCGCTGGCTGGCTTGGCTTTGCCGCGCCTAAGAAAATCGGGAATATCCGCAAGGCTATCGTCGCCAGCCTTAGAGCTGTCTTTCTTTGGCTTAGCTTTAGGCTTTGGCCTATCGCTAACGCTAAAGCCTTCAATATCGCCTATCCGCTGAATAAACTGTTTCTTTCCAGCCTTAGACAAAGCTTTGAAGCAAGTGACCAAGATAGAAACGTTATCCTGATCGAACAATGAAGCTTGCTCGTTAGTCACAAGTTTCAATCCATCGATTGCAGCCGCGCTCGACAGCGTCTCTTTTCTCATACTTGGCTCTAAAGCCTCCAAAGCATCTAACGGAACTGAATTATCAGTCTGCTTCGGCTTGCTGCCTTGAACGCGGCCAAGATTACCTCGTGAGGGTTTCGTCGCCGCTTTTGCAGCCGCTTTTTCGGCCTTAACCTTTTCCCTTTGCTTAGCCTGTGCAATCACTGCTTTAGCCCGCATATCGTCCAGAGCCAATTTAGGATTAGGCGCTGCGCCTATCCGGGCTAGCTTGCGGATATTCTCGTAGGTCATAGTTAAATGAGCATCGCACCAGGATTTGAAGTTAATCTGGTTTGCTTTGCACTGCTCTTTTGCCCTAGCTGCCTGAATGGATGCAGCCAGCCTGTGATTTAGGCCGTCGCTTTCCATTTTCTCCGCTTGCTTCAGCCTGTGATTGATTTCCTTGGCTATCGGAGCCAAAAAATCCTTGGCCTTTTGTTGTTTGGCTTTAATAGTTGCCTTGGCTTTAGCTGCTTTGGCTTTGATTGATTTGGCTTTAGCTGCTTGTGCTTTTGTTTGCTTAGCCATTGTCTATTCCCTCGCTTGTTTAGCTTCCATAGTTTGCGTCGCCGCAGAGGCGACAAGTGAATTATACAGGAGCCAGCGCTAGGGTAAAGGATTATCTGGGATCACGTTATCCCAATATTTTGGCTGGCTTGGCGCTGGCTGGCTTGGCGCTGGCTGGCTTGGCGCTGGCTGGCTTAGCGCTGTCTCTCTTATTGCGCGTTGCGCGCTCGCTTGCCCGCACGCGCGCTACGCATACACACTCACCACATACATGCTTGCCCACAATTGCCTACCCCCCCCCGCCTACCTATATTTTCCTCCATAAATTTGGGATAACGTGATCCCAATTCGAGCATTGACCACAACCATGGCCCAGGCTATAATTAGGCTTCAATCAATTGGAGGGTTTTGAAATGTC
>Ga0208553_1000071_pt1 | contig 42885 bp, 36 predicted proteins | sample 6_EtaG_FD_184079 | JGI IMG/M metagenome (GOLD analysis project Ga0208553, IMG submission 184079) | Marine viral communities from the Subarctic Pacific Ocean - 6_ETSP_OMZ_AT15160 metaG (SPAdes) (version 2) | ecosystem: Environmental > Aquatic > Marine > Oceanic | place: Pacific Ocean | collected...
AGATTCGGTTGCGAATCGTCGTCTGGCGTTTTCACGTCTGCGCGACGATGCAGCGGTTGCCAAGCTGTTTAATGAGCTTGGCCCCCGTTACAATGAGCGCCCGGGTGGCTACCTTCGTGTTCTGAAGTGTGGCTTCCGCGCTGGCGACAATGCCCCTATGGCATTTGTTGAGCTGGTAGGTCGTCCGTTGGACATCGAAGCAGAAGAAGTGGACGAAAACGAGTAACATCGTCGGTTAGTCCACAAAAAACCGGGCGCCGTGAGGTGTCCGGTTTTTTTGTGTCTGGGATTTGAGAGGGACCCTCTGTAGCTTGCCACAGTGTGAATTGGGCCAGAGGTGGTAACGCTTTTCAAACTGAAAAACAACTCGCTTTGCTCAGACATTTTTTCAGTTTGAAAAGCGTTACCACCCCCGGCCTTCCGGGCTCTGGAGAGATATCCGTTCTATTTGTTTAACAGGGGTTTTAAATAGCGGCCGGTGTGGGACGCCGGATTCTCCGCAACCTCTTCCGGAGTGCCTTCCGCAATGATCTGGCCACCCCCTGAACCACCTTCCGGCCCCAGGTCGATGACCCAGTCTGCTGTCTTGATCACATCCAGATTGTGCTCGATGACCACAATGGTGTTGCCATGGTCTCTCAATCTCTGCAGCACGTTCAGCAGTTGCTGGATGTCGTAGAAGTGCAGCCCGGTGGTGGGCTCGTCAAGTATGTACAAGGTTTTGCCTGTGTCGCGCTTTGAGAGCTCTTTGGCGAGCTTTACGCGCTGGGCTTCACCGCCGGACAGAGTAACGGCGCTTTGCCCAAGACGGATGTAGGAGAGGCCTACATCGATGAGCGTTTGCAGCTTTCTGGCAAGGAAGGGCACAGCGTCAAAAAACTCCCGGCCTTCTTCAACGGTCATGCTCAGCACTTCGTTGATGTTTTTGCCTTTGTAACGCACCTCGAGAGTTTCCCGGTTGTAGCGTTTGGCTTTGCACACATCGCAGGGAACGTACACATCTGGCAAGAAGTGCATTTCCACCTTGATCATGCCATCGCCCTGGCAGGCTTCACAGCGTCCGCCTTTGACGTTGAAGGAGAAGCGACCAGGCTTATAGCCCCGCGAGCGGGCTTCCTGGGTTCCGGCGAAGAGTTCACGAATCGGGGTGAACAGGCCGGTGTACGTGGCCGGGTTGGAGCGGGGGGTGCGGCCGATGGGGCTTTGGTCTATGTCGATCACCTTGTCGAGCTGATCCAGGCCAGTAAGGCCCTTGTAAGGTGAAGCGGTCAGGCTGGTTGCCTTGTTCAGCTTGGCGGCAGCAACCGGGTAGAGCGTGCTGTTTATCAGCGTGGACTTGCCGGAGCCAGAGACGCCGGTTATGCAGGTCATTACGCCCAGAGGCAGGTTCAGGGTGACATCCTGTAGGTTGTTGCCGGTGGCGCCGGTCAGGGTGAGGATTTCGCCATTGCCTTGGTTCCGGGTTTTGGGAATGGCTATTTGTTTCGCGCCACTCAGGTATTGACCGGTCAGGGAGTCCGAGTTTGCCAGAATATCAGCAGGTGTGCCCTGGGCGATGATCTGGCCGCCGTGCACGCCGGCGCCCGGGCCTATGTCGATAACATGGTCGGCCGCAAGAATAGCGTCTTCATCGTGTTCAACAACAATGACCGTGTTGCCCAGATCACGCAGGTGGGTCAGCGTGCTTAGCAAGCGATCGTTGTCGCGTTGATGCAGCCCGATGGATGGTTCATCGAGGATGTACATAACGCCAACAAGGCCGGCGCCAATCTGGCTGGCGAGCCTTATTCGTTGTGCCTCGCCGCCGGAAAGCGTGTCTGCGCTGCGCTCCAGAGTGAGGTATTCCAAACCTACATTCACCAGAAACTGAAGCCGCTGTCGGACTTCTTTCGTAATTTTCTCAGCTATTTCACCTCTGCGTCCCGGTAGCTCCAAGGTATCGAAGTAGGAATAGGCTTCGCCAATGGGAAGACGGGTTAGCTCCGGGAGATTTCGTTCTTCAATGAACACGTGGCGGGCACTGCGCCGCAGGCGAGAACCATGGCATTCTTTGCATGGCTGCGTGCTGAGGTTGCGGGCCAGTTCTTCGCGCATACTTTGGGAATCTGTCTCCCGGTAGCGACGCTCGAGATTTGGAATGATCCCTTCGAAGGAGTGGGCTCTTTCCATAATGTGGCCACGTGAATTCACGTATCGAAAGGCAATGTCTTCCGTTCCGGAGCCAAACAGCAGCGTGGTCTGGAAATCCTCTGGGAACTCTTCCCAAGGGGTTTCGAGATCCATCTTGTAGTGTTCTGCAACGCTGCCAAGCAACTGGAAATAGTATACTGCCCGCCTGTCCCAGCCTTTGATGGCACCTGCGGCAAGTGTTGCTTCCGGGTGCTGTACGATTTTCTCCGCATCAAAAAACTGCTTAACGCCCAGGCCATCGCAGGTGGGGCAGGCCCCGGCCGGGCTGTTGAATGAAAACAGCTTTGGCTCCAGCTCGCTTAGGGCGTAGCCGCACTGTGTGCAGGCATACTTTGCCGAAAATGTATGCTCTTCGCCTTTACTATCTGTTTCGCTATCCATGGGGGCAACCAAGGCTATACCGTCGGCAAGCCCCAGGGCCGTCTCAAAGCTTTCGGCGAGACGCTGTTCCTGGCCGGGCTTTACTTTGAAACGATCGACGACCACGTCAATCTGATGCTTTCGCTTTTTATCGAGGGCAGGAACATCGTCGATGTCGTATACGATGCCATCGACCCGTAGTCTGATAAAACCCTGGCTACGCATGGTTTCGACGACTTGCAGGTGTTCCCCTTTACGATCCCGGATGACCGGTGCAAGGATCATCAGCTTGCTGTCTTCCGGCATGGAAAGTACTTGGTCTACCATCTGGCTGACGGTTTGCGCTTCCAGCGGCTGGCCGTGCTCGGGGCAGCGAGGCTCACCGGCTCGTGCGAATAATAGCCTCAGATAGTCGTAGATTTCTGTAATGGTGCCAACCGTCGAGCGCGGATTGTGCGATGTGGATTTTTGCTCGATCGAAATAGCAGGGGATAAGCCCTCGATATGATCAATATCCGGCTTTTCCATCATGGAGAGGAATTGACGCGCATAGGTGGATAGGGACTCCACATAGCGCCTCTGACCTTCTGCATAAAGCGTATCAAATGCCAAGGATGATTTTCCTGAACCGGATAGACCGGTGATCACTATTAGCTTGTCCCGAGGGATATCCAGGTCGATGTTTTTCAGGTTGTGGGTCCGTGCCCCTTTGATCTGGATATGATCCATAAAACCTCGCTTGGAAAAAACGGAAATTATACCGTGTTACGCCGGCTGCGGCGAAAGTGTCGGTAAAGTTGGTAGCTGTCCCCCGGTGGAGAACCTTCTGTTACAATGCGCCGCCGGCGGATCATATGTTCTTTCGCCAGGCCAAGCTTTCAACCCCCAAGAGGAGCCAACTGCCATGAATGCGCTGGAAAAACGCTCCGTATTTTCGCTGGCATCGGTTTATGCCATACGGATGCTCGGGCTGTTTATGATCATGCCGGTGTTCATGCTGTTGGGTGACGACCTTGAAGGTGCGACGCCTGCGCTGCTTGGTTTCGCCATTGGTGCATACGGGTTGAGCCAGGCTCTGCTGCAAATCCCTTTTGGTTTACTTTCAGATCGTGTAGGCCGCAAGCGCATGATTTATATTGGCCTGATTCTTTTTGCTGCCGGCAGCATACTGGCAGGCTCCGCTGATTCGATATACGTTGTTATTGCTGGCCGGATCCTTCAGGGCGCAGGCGCTATCGCCAGTGTACTTATGGCGCTGCTTAGTGACCTGACCCGTGAAGAAGAGCGAACCAAAGCCATGGCAACGGTGGGCATCTCCATCGGGCTCTCGTTTTCAGTCTCGTTGGTTCTCGGGCCGTTACTGGGTTCGGTGTGGGGGCTCTCGGGGATATTCTATGCCACCGCCGTGCTGGCTATGATTGCCTTATTCATTGTTAGCCGTGTGGTGCCTACGCCACACCAACATAAAATCAGTGCCGATACTCATCCAGCGAAAGCAATGTTGGGGCGCGTGCTGTCTGACAGGCGCCTGTTGCGGCTGGATTTTGGGATCTTTGCATTGCACCTGGTACTGACTTCACTTTTTTTGGTGTTTCCATCTGTGTTGCAGGATCAGCTCGGGCTGGCCAGCAGTTCACACTGGTGGTTTTACCTGAGTGTGATGATCACCTCATTTTTTGCCATGGTGCCGTTTATCATTATCGGTGAAAAAAAGCGCAGAATGAAGCCTGTGCTCTGTGGTGCCGTTGCGTTGCTTACATTGGCGACAGCCGGGCTTGCGGGGGTGTCGAATAGCTTGCCCATTGCCTGGATTGTTCTTTTTTTCTTTTTTATGGCTTTTAATCTGCTTGAGGCCAGCTTGCCATCCCTAATCAGTAAAGAGGCGCCGGCTGCCAGCAAGGGAACGGCCATGGGGGTGTATTCCACCTCTCAATTCATGGGTGCTTTTTTGGGCGGGGCCCTTGGGGGCTTCCTGCTGCAACAGGTAGGAATTGAAGGTGTTGTGTGGTTTATGGTGGCGGTGCTCGGGCTCTGGTTGTTAGTTGCTCTTACCATGGCGCCGCCGGGCCACACGTCAGGTTTCGTGGTACAGTTGCGGGATATAGTAGGTGGCCAGTACGACGAAGTTGATGGCAGTCTGCGCGGCTTGCCGGGCGTGCAGGATGTGGTCATTGTTGAAAACGCTGCCACCGCCTATCTGAAGGTGGATCGACAGCACTTTGATGAGGCGTTACTTGCGGACTTTCCGTTTGTCCAGCAGGGTAGCAGTTCTTGAAATCCGGAGGCTCGCAAGGAGTGCGGGCGCCCATGAAAACAGAATCGGGAGCAGAACATGGCAAGAGGCGTAAACAAAGTTATTCTTATCGGGAATCTCGGGCAGGATCCGGATACCCGTTATACCCCGAACGGCAATGCCGTGGTGAACCTGAACCTTGCGACCGATGAGAGTTACAAGGATCGCCAGACCGGCCAGATGGTTCCGAAAACCGAATGGCATCGCATTGTTATGTTTGGAAAGATTGCGGAGATAGCTGGTCAGTACCTGCGTAAAGGGTCGAAAGTCTATATCGAGGGCAAGCTGCAGACGCGTAAATGGCAGAACAAAGAAGGCCAAGACGTATACACTACAGAGGTGGTTGTCGATATTAATGGCCAGATGCAGATGCTGGACAGCCGCAGTAGCGGTGAAGGCAACATGAACCAAGGAGCACCTGCTGGACGCCCTCAGCAGCAGCCGGCACCGGCTGCCCAGCCGCAAAATAATCCGCAATCTCCGGCTCAAAGTGGTTATAGCCAAGGCCAAAGCCAGCATGGCCAGCCGCAACAGGGTGGCAGTATGCCTGAGCCGGTTGACGACTTTGACGACGACATACCCTTCTAGCGTTTATTTATTGAACGTTAAAGAAAACGGCTGCTTAGGCAGCCGTTTTTTATGCCCGTTCCAAGCTCATTCTTCCGCAGGGCTATCCATGCCCAGTTCATTGATTTTGCGAGTCAGAGTGTTCCGCCCCCAGCCGAGGAGAACCGATGCATCGCGGCGTCGCCCACCGGTGTGCTTAAGGGCGATCTCGATCATGATCTTTTCAAACTCTGGTACGGCCAACTCAAGAATGGCTTTTTCTCCCCGTCTTAACTCCTGATCGGCCCAGTTTCTCAGTCCTTCCTGCCAGGTGGATCCGGTAGGCGTGTGTTCGTTTTGGTTTCGTAGCTCAGGGGGCAGGTCGTCAACGTGAACTTCTCTACCGCTCGCCATTACCGTGAGCCACCGACAGGTATTTTCAAGCTGTCGCACGTTGCCGGGCCAGGGTAGAGTTGTGAGGTAGCTCTCGGCCTCTGGCCGCAGGGTTTTGGGCTCTACAGCCAATTCGTTGGCGGCTCGCTGCAGGAAGTGCTGCATCAGTTGGGGAATATCCTCCCGGCGCTCGGCCAGCTTTGGCAAATGCACGCGAATTACGTTCAGCCGATGAAAGAGGTCTTCGCGGAACGAGCCAGACTGAACCAGCTTCTCCAGGTCTTGATGAGTGGCTGCGATGATGCGGACATCAACTTTGATCGGTGTAGCGCCGCCAACGCGGTAGAACTCGCCATCGGCCAGAACCCGCAGTAGCCGTGTCTGGGTATCCCCAGGCATGTCACCGATTTCATCAAGGAACAAGGTGCCACCGTTGGCCTGCTCGAAACGGCCATGGCGTACCGCTGTGGCGCCGGTAAAGGCACCTTTTTCGTGGCCAAAGAGCTCCGATTCTATAAGGTCTCTGGGAATGGCCGCCATGTTAAGCGCAATAAACGGATGCTGGGCCCGGGGGCTGTGGTTATGAAGTGCCCGGGCAACCAGCTCTTTACCGGTGCCGCTCTCGCCGTTGATTAAGACCGTGATGTTGGAGTGGGAAAGCCGGCCGATAGCGCGGAAAACTTCCTGCATGGCTGGGGCTTCGCCGATGATTTCGGTACTTTGCTGAATGGTTGCTGTTTGGGGCTCGGAAGCTGCCCGCTTTTCACGGCTGTGAGCGACCGCCCGTTTTGCCAGAGCAACCGCATCGTCTACGTCAAAGGGTTTCGGAAGGTATTCAAAGGCACCGGTTTGGTAGCTGGTTACAGCACTTTCCAGATCGGAATGCGCCGTCATGATGATGACCGGTACGTCTGGGTGTGCTTCAACAATCCGTGAGAGTAGGGTGATGCCATCCACTCCGGGCATACGGATGTCGCTGATGATGGCGTCAGGCTGCTCGCGCTCCAGCCGTTTCATGATGCTTTCGCCGTTCTCAAAGGCCGTTGGCAGCATGCCGGCCTGGCTTAGGGCTCGTTCCAGCACCCAGCGTATGCTGCGGTCGTCATCTACGATCCAGATTTTTGCAGGTTGTTGGCTCATGGCGTGCTCTCCAAAGGCAGGAAAATGATGAAGTCCGTTTGGCCGGGCTCGCTTTCACACTCAACCAGGCCGTGGTGCTGGCCTATGATGCTCTGAGTAATGGACAGCCCGAGCCCGGTGCCGTTGGCACGACCGCTGATCATCGGGTAGAAAATGTTCTGGCGCAGTTCCGGTGCGATTCCGGGGCCATTGTCGATGATGTCTATTCGGCATCCGAGGCGGTGGCATTTGGGGCCTATAGTGACTTGTCTCAAGGCGCGGGTGCGAAACGTGATGGTGGGTATCCTTGCCTCGCTACCATGGCTGGATTGGCTTTCAAAGGCTGCCTCCATTGCATTGCGTGCGATGTTGAGGAAGGCCTGAATGAGCAGCTCTTTGTCACCTGAAAGTTCGGGCAGGCTGGGGTCGTAGTCTCGTTTAAACTGAACCCGGCCCTTACTTTCTGCTTCTAATAAGGTGCGTACACGCTCAAGAATCTCATGTATGTTTGCAGGCGCCAGTTTTAGCGCTTTATTAGGGCCCAGCATTCGATCTACAAGGCCGCGTAAGCGATCAGCTTCTTTAATAATGACCTGGGTGTATTCGCGCTGGTCCTCGCTGCTCAGTTCGCGATCAAGTAATTGAGCGGCACCACGAATGCCTCCAAGTGGGTTTTTTATTTCGTGGGCCATGCCGCGCACGAGGATCCGCGTGGTTTCCTGCTGTGCAATTAGATCCTCTTCCCGGCTTATCCGTAGCAGGCGGTCTCTTGGCTGTATCTCCACCATTAGCGTAATGGGGTTCTGGTCAAGAAGTGAGACCGAGTAGTCCACGGCTCTTCGGGAGCCGCTTGCAAGTAAAAATTCAGTTTCGCGGCGCGTGTAGGATTGGCCGGTTTCAGCCGCTTTGCGCAGGGTTCTGAGAGCTCCATCAGAGCTCAGGAGGATATCTTCGAACGCAAGGCCGGTGCTGCGGGCCATACTGGTTTCAAACAGGCTTTCAGCCGCAGGGTTCAGATAGCGGATTGCCAGATTGCTCTCCAGCACAACAACTGCTGTGGTGAGGCTATCCAGCATGTTTTTGTATCTGTTTGCGTTGGCTGAGGAGTGTGCCATGGGTATTTCCTGTTGGTTGTAACAGGATTCAGCAAAAATCGAACCAGTCTCGATACTCTTGCGGTTTATTCTGATGGTTTAGGTGTGGGGCAGCAAAAACGCCGGTGAGGACTTTGCTTTGGGGGCGGCTTTGCGAAAAAAGTCTGGACAGCTCCGGCACTTTGCGTCGTTACTGTCCGCATTGTCGCACCATTTTAGTGCTCGAGCACCAGTGTAGTGCGATATTTGTCAATTTTGAGTTGAGGGACGGTGAACTGTAAAGCGAACGGAGCTGCCTGTTTTAATCTGAACTCCATTGTTGTCCACAATATGGATGCCGGCTTCATGGGTGCCACGGAACACGTTGCTAATGGTAACGGTGCCCGAGGTGCTCTGGCCAACAGGCTGTCCATCCAAGGTTACTTCGTATTTGTGGCCCGGTTCAAGCCCCGGCGTGCTCTGCATTTCAAAGCGCACATCGCCACTGCCGCTGTAGAATGCTTGCTCATTTTCAGGGTAAGTAAACGAGACGCTTTTATATATCGCACCTTCTCGCTTTACGTCTTCCCGGAGTTTGTCGGTTTCCCGTACGTTTTGCGGTTTGGGGAGCGTAATGGTTGTAACCGGTTTTACCTTTACCGCCTCTGCGCCTTTTGAGGGCTCATCGGAGAAGGTTACGTTGCCCTGCGCATCCACATTGCGGTAAACCTCTGCGGCCACTGGCCCTGCGATCAGGAGCAAAAGCCCTGCTGAGATTCCAAGCCTTGAGTTCATAAGTACAGCCTGTAGTGATGTTCGCTTTGATTATCAATGGCCGGGCAGACCTTTTCAATGTGACGGAGGGGAGATGATGGTTACATATCGTTAAGGCTGGTGGCATTGTGTTCAAAGTCACAAAAAACAGTCCAAAAAAAGCCCCGCTCTGTGTGAGAGCGAGGCTTTTGGTGCTGCTTTCTATCGCGGGGCGACTTTAGCAGGAGTCCGCTGAAGCGGTTTTAGCATGAATAGTACAGCTCGAACTCAACCGGGTGGGTGGTCATGTTGATGCGCTCAACCTCGCCACGCTTCAGATCAATGTAGCCTTGGATCATATCTTCAGTGAATACGCCGCCACGGGTCAGGAACTCGTGATCTTCTGCTAGGCAATCGAGGGCTTCCTGCAGAGTTTCGGCAACCTTCGGAATGCTCAGAGCCTCTTCCTTAGGCAGGTCATACAGATCCTTGTCCATGGCATCGCCAGGGTGAATCTTGTTCTGGATGCCGTCCAGGCCCGCCATCATGAGCGCTGAGAATGCCAGGTATGGGTTGGCTGCGGCGTCGGGGAAGCGTACTTCTACACGGCGAGCTTTTGGGCTGGTGACGTACGGAATGCGGATAGACGCAGAACGGTTACGGGCGGAGTACGCCAGCATAACCGGTGCTTCATAGCCTGGAACCAAACGCTTGTAGCTGTTGGTAGCTGGGTTGGTGAACGCGTTAATGGCTTTTGAGTGCTTGATGATGCCGCCCACGTAGAACAGCGCCATTTCGCTCAGGCCCGCATAGCTGTCGCCAGCAAACAGGTTTTTGCCGTCTTTGTTCAGGCTCATGTGCACGTGCATGCCGGAGCCGTTATCGCCTACTACCGGCTTGGGCATGAATGTGGCGGTTTTGCCGTAGGCATGGGCTACGTTGTGCACACAGTATTTCAGAATCTGAACTTCATCAGCTTTTTTGGTTAATGTGTTCGGGCCAACACCGATTTCACATTGGCCGGCAGTGCCCACTTCGTGGTGGTGCACTTCAATAACCAGGCCCATGGATTCCATGGCGGCGCACATCGCGCCCCGCAGGTCGTGCAAGCTGTCTACTGGCGGCACTGGAAAGTAGCCACCTTTTACGCCAGGGCGGTGGCCAATGTTGTTGCTGTTAAAGTCGTCACCGGAAACCCACGCTGCTTCTTCTGAGTGAAGCGAATACATGGAACCCTGCATGTCAGTTTTCCACTTCGCAGAATCGAAGACGAAAAACTCGGGCTCCGGACCAAACAGAGCGCCATCGGCGATGCCGGTGGACTTCAGATACTCTTCGGCACGGTGAGCAACAGAGCGCGGATCCCGCTCGTAGCCTTGCATGGTAGAAGGCTCAACAATGTCGCAGGTAATATTGATCGTGCTTTCTTCGGTGAACGGATCAACAACGGAGCTGCTGTCATCCGGCATCAGGATCATGTCGGATTCGTTGATGCCCTTCCAGCCGGCGATGGAGGAGCCGTCAAACATCTTGCCTTCGGCGAAGAAGTCTTCATTGATCTCAGTTGCAGGAATGGTGACGTGTTGCTCTTTGCCCCGGCTGTCGGTGAAGCGCATATCAACCCATTTGACTTCGTGTTCTTTAATCAAATCAACTGTCTTGGACATTGTGCATGCTCCGTAAGTAGTCCCGCATAGTGGGAGTATTCGTGATCAGTATTCCGGACGCTTCTTTAGGCTAGAATTCCGGTCTGTTGTTAAGATCTGCGCAGCTTAGCAAAAGCTGTTGAACCTTACCTTTACATTTCAGCTGCGCAGAAGGTTAGCAAGCTGTTGGGTATCATAAAGCAAGGTGCTTGCCAGCTTTAATTGGTTATCCTGACTTGGTGTCTTTTTATGCTGGATACCGCAGTTTACGTATGCTTGCAGGGAGGGCGTGCCTTGAATGAATGCCTGCAGCAAGAAAGCCGTGCGTCATTCTGGTGCGTTGTAATGAGAGTGCTTTGGGCGCTGCACCGAATTGGTGCGCAGCGCCCATCTGGTGAAACTGATTAAGAAATAGGCGTTCTTCTTCATATAAACGGTGCGGAGTTTTCGATATACTGCGCGCCGCTTCATTTTCTCCGCATGTGCCTGGGATATCGATCTGGCCGTCACATGTGAGGCGCCGGGCCGCTATGCCCCGGTGGATGAGTTCATTTTACAGATTTGAGAGAGCGTGTGTGGGGGTTGGCCCTGAACGGTTTTCTCAGGTCATTGAGTGCATTTCGCAGGAATAATTTTGTGATAGAAAAACTTCGTAATATCGCCATCATCGCCCACGTTGACCACGGTAAGACCACACTTGTAGACAAGTTGCTGCGTTTATCTGGCACGTTGGATCGCAAAGAGCTCGAGAACGAGCGCGTCATGGACTCCAACGACCAGGAAAAAGAGCGGGGCATTACTATTCTTGCCAAAAACACCGCTCTTAAATGGAATGGATACGATATCAATATCGTAGACACCCCTGGGCACGCGGATTTTGGCGGCGAAGTAGAGCGGGTAATGAGCATGGTTGACTGTGTGCTTCTGGTGGTTGATTCCATCGACGGCCCTATGCCACAGACTCGATTTGTAACTCAGAAAGCTTTCGCAGCCGGGCTACGCCCGATTGTTGTCGTGAACAAGATTGATCGTCCGGGCGCTCGTCCAGACTGGGTTGTGGAGCAGGTTTTCGATCTGTTTGATAGTCTTGGTGCTACCGACGAGCAGCTGGATTTCCCCATTGTCTATGCCAGCGCGTTGAACGGTGTTGCGGGCCTTGAGCACGAGGATCTCAGCGACAACATGGACGCTGTCTTCCAGGCGATTGTGGATCACGTGCCTGCGCCAGATGTGGATATGGATGGTCCCTTCCAGATGCAGATATCCCAGCTCGATTACAGCAGCTTTCTTGGTGTAATTGGTATTGGCCGCATTGCCCGAGGCAAGATCAAAACCAACTCGCCGGTAATTGCTATTGGCGCCGATGGTAAGAAGCGCCAGGGCCGGATTCTCAAAATCATGGGTCACTCCGGTTTGCAGCGTGTAGAAGTCGAGGAAGCTCAGGCGGGTGATATCATTTGTATAAGTGGCCTGGACAGGCTGCACATCTCCGATACCCTGTGCGACATGAACAACGTTGAGGCCCTGCCACCGCTTACGGTAGACGAGCCCACGGTATCCATGACCTTCCAGGTTAACGACTCGCCGTTTTGCGGTAAGGAAGGCAAGTTCATAACCAGCCGGAACATTAAGGACCGCCTGGAAAAAGAGCTGCTTCACAACGTGGCTCTGCGGGTTGAAGACGGCGAAACCATGGACAAGTTCAAGGTTTCTGGTCGTGGTGAACTGCACCTTTCGGTTCTGATCGAAAATATGCGTCGTGAAAATTTCGAGTTGGCGGTAGGTCGCCCGGAAGTGGTGATTAAGGAAGTAGACGGCGAGAAGCAAGAGCCATACGAAAACGTCATTGTCGACATTGAAGAGCAGCACCAGGGCCCTTTGATGGAGCAGATGGGGCTGCGTAAAGGCGAGCTGACCAATATGGTTCCGGATGGCAAGGGCCGTATGCGGCTTGAGTACACCATTCCTGCCCGTGGTTTGATTGGTTTCCGGAACAGCTTTCTGACCATGACATCCGGCACAGGCATTCTCACCTCAACCTTCAGCCATTATGGGCCCATCAAGGGTGGTGATGTGACCAGTCGCCAGAATGGCGTATTGATATCCATGGCCACAGGAACAGCGTTGACCTACTCTCTGGAAACTCTCCAGAGTCGCGGTAAGCTTTTCCTCGATCCTGGCCAGGAAATCTACGAAGGGCAGCTTTGTGGCATCCACAGCCGTGACAATGATTTGGTGATCAACCCGACCAAGGGCAAGAAACTTGATAACATGCGAGCCTCTGGCAAGGATGAAGTCATTGCCTTGGTGCCGCCGATTAAGTTCACCCTGGAGCAAGCGCTGGAATTTATCGACGATGAAGAACTGGTGGAAGTAACGCCAAAATCTATTCGTCTGCGCAAAAAGCACCTTACTGAAAACGATCGTAAGCGCGCGAACAAGAAGTAATGTTCCCGTTTTGAAAAAGGCCGGCACTGGCAACAGCGTCGGCTTTTTTTTGGCCCTGACTTTCTTCAAATCGACTCGCCGCCCAAGCAACTCCGCTACAATGTTCTGGAATCTCACCTGATTAGCGGAGTGGCTGATGCTCACCTTGTATCCAGATATCAAACCCTACGCCAAGCATAGGCTGGCGGTGGACGCGCCCCACGAACTGTACGTTGAGGAAAGTGGCAACCCGGAGGGTATTCCAGTTCTCTTCGTGCATGGTGGCCCCGGGGGAGGGTGTGAGGATTACCATCGACGATTCTTTGATGCCGAGCGTTTCCGGATTATTCTGATGGACCAGCGCGGGGCCGGCCGCTCAACACCTCTGGCTGAGCTGGTGGGCAATAGCACCGATAAGCTGGTTCAGGATATGGAAACCATCCGCGTGTTTCTGGGGATCGATCGTTGGCTCCTATTCGGTGGAAGTTGGGGGTCGACCCTCAGTTTGATATACGCTCAGACTCATACTGAGCGGGTACTGGGGCTTGTGCTTCGGGGCATTTTTCTGTGCCGCCCGCGGGATATTTCCTGGTTTTATCAGGATGGCGCAAGCCGGGTATTCCCGGATTACTGGCAAGAATTTGAGGCACAGATTCCTGAGGGTGAGCGTGGGGATATGGTGAGTGCCTATTATCGCAGGCTGACCAGCAGCAATGAGCTGGAACAGATTCAGGCTGCAAAAACCTGGTCAATTTGGGAGGGGCGTTGCGCCACACTGCAACCAAACCCCCGAGTTGTTGATCATTTTGGTCACCCCCATGTTGCGATTGCGCTGGCGCGAATCGAGTGTCATTACTTTATGAATTCCGCTTTTCTTGAGGTGAATCAAATTATAAGGGATGCCTATAAGCTTCGGGACATACCCAGCGTTATTATTCATGGGCGTTACGATATGGTGTGCCCGTTGGAAAATGCGCTGGCCCTAAGCAAGGCGTGGCCCGAAGCAGACTTGCGTATTATTCGCGATGCCGGGCACTCTGCTTCCGAGCCTGCCATTGTCGATGCGCTTGTGAGGGGTGTTGAAGATGTGCTCGCAAAAACCGCCAAAAATGCCGGCTAACGCCTCTTTCGGCTCGGGGTTGCGAGAAGGTGCGCGCATGGATACACTCTTGCCAGATGTTAATTTTTATTTGATCAGGGTTTGCAAGGAAGCGGATGAAGGGACTTGTCCAACGGGTGTCAAAAGCGAGCGTCGAAATTGATGGGCGCGAAGTTTCGCGGATAGATGCCGGCATCCTTTTATTCTTAGGTGTTGAGCAGGGAGATGGGCAGAACGAGGCAGCAGAATTGTCCCGGAAGGTTCTTACATATCGCATTTTTCCCGATGAAACGGGACGTATGGACCGAAGCTTGCTCGACACAGGTGGTGCCCTGCTCGTGGTTCCTCAGTTTACGCTTGCAGCCGATACAACCTCTGGTACCCGCCCAGGCCTCTCTCGTGCGGCTGCCCCGGAAGCCGCAAAAAACCTCTATGCCCAATTTCTTGACCTTGCCCGCATAAGTGCGGGTGTCGAAAAGGTTAAAGAAGGGCGTTTTGGTGCAGATATGAAGGTGAGCCTGGTCAATGATGGGCCGGTAACTTTTATGCTCTCAGCCTAAGAAAGGGAGTGGTGAGCGCGCTAGCGTTTGGGCCCGCGTCACGTTTTACGGGGGGCTCAGGATTGGAGCCAAATGAGCTAAAAGTTCAACATTAAAAGATTGCAAAATAAGATCTATTATATTAAAAAAGGAGCGCAATTCAGAGCTTTAAGAAAGGTCTGTAAATGTTTGAAATGTAAGGCCTGTCTAAACGCAGATCTCAATAATAAAAAAAGTTGCTGTCATGTCATGGAGTTGACATGTTGCAACACTAAAATGGGGGCCGTCCAGTTGTACTGGGGCACCCTAAAAAATCGGGATTAACCCGGTGTTAAAACCTGACCTAACTCGCAAAAGGACATACAACATGAAAAAAACACTCATTGCATCGGCTATTGCAGCCATTTCCTTCACTGGCGTTGCAAATGCTGCGCAAGGCAATTTGTCAGCTTCTGAGTTGGCAGCTCAAATGGAGTCGATGCCGCAGATTTACGGTAATATCCAGTATGCGATCACTCACAACAACGTTGATGGTGGTGATAGCGATATTGCACACAACGATAACGGCTCTACCATCGGTGTAAAGCACGAGCACGAAATCGTACCAGGCATCACTGGCTTCCTCAAAATTGAGCTGGATGGAATTGACGCCGATGACAAGTCTAAAGGCCGTGGCCGCATCAAACTTGACGAAGCTTATATCGGCGTGGCGGGTGACAGCTTTGGTCAGGTCTGGGTTGGTTCGGACGATTCCCTGTATGAAACTGCCGTCGATAAGATTGTTAACTACTATGAAGTGGCTAGTGTTTCGTCTGTTTAATTCGCTGATCCATATCGGGTATAATAAGAGCTATCCATCAGCAATAAAAGGCTCCCATTGTGGCCAAACCCGCAGCGCCGTTTAATCTAACTGTAAACGATCAGTTGGAACTCGAAAGTTGGTGCCGAACCAATACCCTGAGCCAGCATCTGGCGCAACGCGCCAAGATTCTTTTGTTACTGAACGAAGGTGAGACACCAAAAGGGATCTCAGACTCTCTTCAGGTTAGCACTCAAACCGTCTTCAAGTGGCGCAAACGCTACAGTGAGCGAGGTCTTGAGGGGCTTTATGACGCGCCGCGACCCGGTCAGCCGCGAAAGCTGGACGGTAAAACCGTCAAGAAGATTTTAGATGACACGGTCCATAAGGTTCCGAAAGAAGCCACACACTGGAGCATCAGCCTTATGGCCGAGCATGCCGGGGTGACGCGCTGGCAAGTGCATCAAATCTGGAAAGCAGCCGATTTGAAGCCGCACCGGATCAAAACGTTCAAGATCAGCAACGACCCTCACTTCGCCGAGAAGGTTTGTGATGTTGTCGGGCTCTATATGAATCCCCCGGACAATGCACTGGTTCTGTCTGTTGACGAAAAGACCCAAATTCAGGCTCTTGACCGAACTCAGCCAAAATTGCAGCTTCGTCCAGGACAAGTGGAGCGTCGCACACACGATTACAAACGTCATGGCACAACCAGCCTGTACGCTGCGTTTAATACACTGACGGGCCAGGTGATTGGTCGAGTCACTCAGCGCCACCGGGCCAAGGAGTTTTTGGATTTCTTGCGACAGATTGATCGAGAAACTCCGAAGGGTATGGATCTACATTTGATTCTGGATAACAGCTCGACTCACAAGACGCCAGAGGTCAAAGCTTGGCTGGCCAAGCACCCTCGATTCAAGCTGCACTTCACGCCCACGAGCGCGTCCTGGCTCAATGCGGTGGAGGGTTGGTTTAGCCAACTGGAGCGACGGGCTCTTTATCGAGGCATTTTCACCAGTGTCGGCGAATTAAAGTCTGCGATTAAAAAGTTCATCAAGGTTCACAACGAAAAACTGGCAAAGCCGTTCCGATGGCATAAAAGTGCCGAGTCCATTATGACATCGGTGGCGAAAGCAAAGCTGAGTTTAATCAACAATAAATGAGCGAATTAACCGAACGACACACTAGGCGCAACATCGGTGGTAGCTACACCACCGGCGAAGGTGACTTGGTCCAGTACATGACACCTTCATTTGGTGGCCTGAAGCTGGGTGCAGCTGTACAGGTTAATGGTGATGGCGATACTCAGTCAGGTGGGAAGAGCTATCCTTATCAGTTGGCGGCGATTTATTCAGTCGATGCGCTGACCCTCGCTTTCGCTATGGACTCTAACGACGGTGCTACATCGTATTCTTCAAGCACTGTCGAAGCGCCGAAGAACAACGAAAACACCTACGGCCTACGTGTTGCTTATCACATGGACGCACTGGGATTGTCCCTTGAGTACCAGACTCGCAAAGATGCATACGACGTAGTTGGCGTTCAGGGAACCTATACCCTGGGCAAAAACGCGTTCGCACTGTCTTATGAACTGGCGGAAAATGACGGTGTAAACGGCGACGATAAGAGGGACACAATTGCCCTGCAAGCGCTGCATAACCTGTCCAGCAACATGTATGTCTATGTAGAAGGTAACCTGTCCGGCGGTGATGACGGTGTTTACGGCGTAGCTAATAAGAGCGAAGCTTCAACTGTCTCTGTTGGTGCTACTTACTACTTCTGATTTGGCAATGACCAGTTAAGAAGCAGTTTGAAGGAAACCGGGGGCCGCAAGGTCGCCGGTTTTTATTTGTGTTACATAAAATGCGAGTGGACTGATGGCTGAAGAGCTGGAAATCAAGCTGACGCTCGACAAGGGCGAAATGGATACCGCTTTGACCTGGCTGTGCGCGCAGAACGGCGCGGCGCTTGGGTCGAGAAAGCTGCTTATTAATACCTACTACGACACCCCCGGTGCAGATCTTAATCGGCAGAAAGCCGCTTTGCGCGTGCGCCAGAAGGGCGATGTCTATGTTCAGACAGCAAAAACCCAGGGAAGCTTCGTGAATGGCATGCACAAGCGGGAAGAGTGGGAATGGCCGCTGCCGGCTGCGGTCTTGAATCTCGGGCTTCTGGCGGCTACACCGCTGGGAGAGGGCGTTGATCTGGCACAGCTTGCTCCCGTATTTGAGACTAACTTTAACCGGCAGATTGTAATGATTGATGATGGCGACGCGGTCATCGAGTGTGCACTGGATATTGGTGTCATTGTCGCAGGCTCGAGGCAGAAGCCCCTATGTGAAGTGGAGTTTGAGCTGAAATCCGGTAACTCGCAGCGACTATTGGTCTGGGCGGAGCGTTTGGCTTCTGAGTGCCCGGTCTTTGTGAACCTGATCAGCAAAGCAGAACAGGGTTACTACCTTGCAGGTATACACGCTGGAAAGTCAGCCGCTGGCGAAAAGCCGGGTGCCAATGCCGGTGGGCAAGACGGTATCGATCTTTTTTTACACCAGCTCAGTAATGCCTGGCTGGAGCAAAGGAGTGTTTCACTTGAAGGGATAGACCTGCAGTCGCTGCAGGTGCGAGCTGAAGCTTGCGGTTTGGGTCAGCCTTTTTCTGAGTTGGCAGAGCATCTGGCCAAGGGCGGAACCCTCAGTCAGATACTCCATAAGCCAGAACTTGGTCAGTGTCAGCTTGGCCTGCTGTCGAACCGAGAAAGGCAGTCTGCCGGGTAGAGCGCTAACCTCCTAAAATCATTGTGGCGATCGTGAAATAAATCAGCACCCCGCTCACGTCGGCAATGGTCGTGATAAGCGGTATGCTCGCTGCAGCTGGATCAACGCCCAGCCGGTTAAGCAGAAGCGGCAGCAGGATGCCGATCAGCCCGCCTGCAAGCACAACGGCAATCATGGTTATAGCCACTGTTGTGGCAATGGCCATTTCTGTACGGAACATGCCGACTACCCACACGGTGAGTGCCATGCTAAGGCCCAGTGCCGTCGCCACAAGTAGCTCTTTGCTAAATAGCCGAACCCAATCGCTGTTTACCACATCCCCAGTGGCAATGCCTCGTATCACCAGTGTGGCGGACTGGGCACCAGCGTTGCCAGCACTGGCAACCAGCAGGGGCATAAAGAACAACAAGGCCAGGTGGGCGCCGATGATTTCTTCAAAATGCGCGATGCCGGCACCGGTAAAAATGTTGGCAAATACGAGAATGATCAGCCATTGAATCCGTGAGCGATACAGCGAGAAGGGTGAAGCCGTGGTGATGCCGGTTTCCAGATTGCTCACCGACCCCCCTTTGTGAATATCCTCTGTTGCCTCTGCCTCGATAACATCCATAGCGTCGTCGTAGGTGATAATCCCTGCAAGGCGATCATGATCGTCCAGTACGGGTAGGGCCAGAAGGTCGTACTTGGTGATCAGCCTGGCAACGTCGTCTTGAGATGTGTCCGTATGGGTAGATACCAGACCAGTAGCAAGCAGAGAATCAATAATGGAATCAGGCTTGGCGATGATCAGGCGGCGCAGGGATACGACACCAAGCAGCACCTGGTTCTCGTCAATCACGTACGACTGATAGATGGTTTCTTTGTCTTCGGCTGTTTTGCGCAGAATGCCTATGGCTTCACTGGCCGTTATACCCGATTCAAACACTGCGTAATCCGTGCTCATCAAAGAGCCGGCAGTGCCCTCAGCGTGAGCCAGAAGTGCAGTCAGATCCTTTCGATCTTCCTCATCAAGCTTACTGATGAGCTGTTTCTGACGAGATTCATCAAGTAGATTGAAAAAATCAACCCGGTCATCCGATGGCATTTCGGCTGTAAGCAGCGCGAGCTCCGCCAGCGGCGTAGCCTGAGTTAGCAACAGCTGGGTGTCCGGGTTGGTGTAGCCCAGAACCTTCGCGCGCAAAGCCAGGGGCAAACTCTGGAACAGGGAGCCACCTGAATCACTCTCCAGGTTTTGTTCTATAAATTCAGCAAGGTCCGCAGCATTAAACAGATTCGCTGCGTTTGCAACGGCCTGGGGCTGGCCCGATGCAAGTGCATCCACCAGCGGCTGAAAAAGTACGGATTCCATAGACGGTGCCTGGTAAAAATTACTCAGTGGGCAGCGGAAGAGTCGGCTGAGGTCGTGTTGTCCTGCAGGTTTCTCCATTTCTTCAGAAAAACGCGATAGCGTTCCAATGCGTCTTTTACCACTTCGAGATCCGGGGGGTTACTTGATTTCACCAACACGATAAGCCCTTTTCCCTCGATTTCACCGTTTACGGACGGGTGGCAGATAACTTCGTCGCTATCGTTAATATACGCCAGCGCCGTGCCAATGCCGTGGCGAATTAATGCGCTGACAATATCAGCCCAGTTGAGGTCGTCAAGTTCCAGGTCGTAGCGGTGTGGGTGGTCGTGCTCATAATTGAACATGTCTTCCAGCACTGTTTCCGACCCTGGAGCTACCACGGAGCGCACCATAATTTCAGGGTAGGTACGAACCGGGCGTATAATGGCCCGCACGCCAAGCTCTTTGAAGCGGCTGCGATTAGCGTCTGTAACACACTCCACAGTGGTTTTTTGGCCAAGGTTAAGCTCGCCTAAGCGGTGGGATATGTCGAAGGTCAGGCTGTCTGAGTGCGGGTCGGATTCGTCGGCGGCAAGCACAACTATGTGGCGTGCACTTCCCGCGTGCACGGCCTTTAGCGCGTCTGGGTCAAACCCGGAGCCATGAAAATGCACCAGGCCCAGGTCAGACAGCTCCGCCGGGAGACCGGTTGGAAACTCGCGCGTAAGCAACATGATGGGAATGGTTTCGTAACCCTGTGCAGAACGGATCTGCGTTGCAAAACGCATGAAATACGTCATGCCGCCGTGCTTAGGGGTGTTGATGATGACGATGTGATTGTTCATTTTATAGATCCAGCGTCCGGTGAGAATGCGTTCCCGGCGGTAGAACCGGTACTCGATAAAATCGCTGACAATAAGCGTCAGCAGGGTGATGGCGCCCACAAACATGAGCAGGATGGTACTGAGCCGGCCGATGTAGGTTACGGGAGCGTAGTCGCCATAGCCTACTGTGGCGATGGTCGTCATTGTCATCCACAGCGACTCGAACAGAGTCAGGTCTTCAACCGCCCAGATAATCAGTATTTGGGTGGTTAATAGCGCGATCAAAATCATGAACAGGCGCTTCACTCGCTTCCGGATGAGTCCGCCCATAGGTACATGGCTTTTCTCATGTTCGGCATTAAGGGGAAAGCGGTTTCTCAGCATCCGGTGTTGGCCTGTTCAGTCTCGGGTAAGTTCGTTATACAGTAACGGGAATATAACAGAGAGACAGGGGTTTGCATTATGTCTGAGCCATGGAGTTGCCTTCCGTCGCTGTTGGCCGACGATGTCGCTGCCAGCTGGTCGTCGGTTTTTCCGGAAGGTTTGCCGGGCTGGCTGCTGGAAGATGCTGGCATATCGGCAGACGTAATTGCTCAGGCCATGGCCCGGAGCCTGTTCCTGCGTCAGACGCTTGAGAGGCACCCGGAACAGGTGCGAGCGCTTTTGGATTCACGGGGATTGAGTGAGCCAACCACCCCCGAATACCTTCACGCACGCTGGAGTGAGTATCTTGTCGAGGTCACCGACGAGCCCGGTTTGCATGCAGCGTTGCGCCGTTTCCGCCGGGAAACGCAATTCCGCATTATTTGGCGGGACTTGATGCGGTGGGCGGATCTGGCGGAGACCATGGCTGCGACCAGCACGTTTGCAGAGGTGTGCATTCAGGGTGCGCTTGACTGGCTGCATGAAGCTGCCTGTGAGCAGTACGGCACGCCTTGGGGGGTAGACCCGGTGACAGGTGCGGACACGCCTCAGTCCTTGATTGTAATAGGCATGGGGAAGTTGGGTGGATGCGAGTTAAACGTATCGTCGGATATTGACCTGATTTTTGCTTTTCCCGGTAAGGGTGAGACCCGGGGCGGTCGGCGCTCACTCGATAACCAGCAGTTTTTCATCCGGTTGGGCCAGCGCCTGATTCAGGCTTTGGATCAGATAACCGCTGATGGTTTTGTGTTTCGTGTGGATATGCGCCTGCGCCCATATGGGCAAAGTGGCGCTCTTGCGCTCAGTTTTGCTGCGCTGGAAGCCTACTATCAGGATCAGGGCCGGGACTGGGAGCGCTACGCCATGGTCAAGTCCCGGGTGGTGGCTGGTGATGTGAAGGCCGGCCAGGTGCTTATGGAAAGCCTCAGGCCATTTGTGTATCGCAGATACATCGATTTCAGTGCATTTGAATCATTGCGCAGCATGAAGGCGATGATTAGCCGCGAAGTGCGCAGGCAAGGGCTGGAGAACAACATTAAGCTCGGCAGCGGTGGCATTCGGGAAATTGAGTTTGTGGTTCAGGCGTTTCAGCTTATCCGCGGCGGCCGCGACAGGGAGTTGCAGCAGCGTGAACTGCTAGTCATCCTGAAAGAGTTTGAGGCGCTTGAACTCCTGCCTTCGCAGGTGGTTAGTGAGCTCCGAGAGGCTTATATTTTTCTTCGCAACCTGGAGCACGCTCTGCAGGGCATGGAAGATAAACAGACCCAGCTGTTGCCCGAAGACGAGCTTTCGAGGGCGCGGGTTGCACTGATCATGGGCTTTGACGGCTGGCCGGGCTGCCAGGAAATGCTGGCGCAACACCGGGAAAACGTTGCCACCCACTTTGCCAATATCATTGCCACGGAGGAGAGTGAAGAGAGCGCGCAGCCTGCTCTTGATGAGGGTTGGTTTGAGCTTTGGCTGGCGGAAGTTGATGAGGTTTCAGACGCGGAATGGCTTGAAAAACACGGCTACGAAGATCCAGGCGGTAGCTTAGCCATGCTCAGTAGCCTGCGTAACAGTCGCACGGTGCAGACCATGCAAACCCAGGGGCGTAAACGGCTGAACCAATTCATGCCAGTGTTGCTGGAGGCGTTGACGGAGGTAAAAAATCCATCAGAAACCTTGTCTCGTGTGCTTATGCTGGTTGAAGCTATTTTGCGCCGAACCGCTTATATGATGCTGCTTCTGGAGAACCCGGGGGCACGTACACAGCTGGTTAACCTGTGTAGTGAAAGCCCCTGGATTGCGCGGCAACTTGCAGAAACGCCGCTGCTTCTGGATGAGTTGCTCAATGCCGAGAGCCTTTACCACCCGCCTGCACGGGACGAGCTGCAGGATGATCTGCGCCAGCAAATGCTGCGAATTTCTTACGACGACCTGGAAAATCAGATGGAGTCACTGCGGCATTTCAAAAAGGCTCATACGCTTCGGGTTGCGGCCTCCGAATTGAAGGGTACTTTGTCGCTGATGAAGGTGAGTGATTATCTGACCTGGATTGCCGAGGTTGTCCTTGATCATGTTGTCGACGTAGCCTTTTCAAACCTGGTTGCTCGCCACGGTTATCCAGGTCGCGCTGGCGGCGCCACCCGCGAAACGGAGTTTGCGGTTGTCGGTTATGGCAAGCTTGGAGGTATTGAACTTGGCTATACGTCGGATCTGGATTTGGTGTTTGTTCATAATGCAGACCCGGAGTTGGCAACTGATGGCGATAAATCCATTGATAACGCGGTTTTTTATACCCGTTTAGGGCAGCGAATTGTACACATCCTCAATGCTCAAACCCCTTCCGGTCAGTTGTATGAAGTCGACATGAGATTACGACCATCGGGCAATTCCGGGCTGCTGGTAAGCACTTTGCAAGCGTTCGAAAAATATCAGTGCAATGATGCCTGGACTTGGGAACACCAGGCTCTGGCAAGGGCCAGGGGTGTTGCCGGGTGTTCCGCAACGGCTGTGGCCTTTGAGGCTGTCCGGCACAACATACTTTGCCAGAGTCGTGACAAGGAAGCGTTGCGCCAGGAAGTGGTGGAAATGCGCGAAAAAATGAGGGCTAACCTAGGCACGCCAGAAAGTCGACGCGAGGAAACCTTCCACATCAAGCATGATGCCGGTGGCATTGTGGATATGGAATTTATGGTGCAGTACCTGATGTTGGCATGGAGTGAGTCGCACCCGGAACTAACCGGGTGGTCTGATAATATCCGGCAAATGGAAGAGCTGGGCAGGGCTGGTGTGTTGCCGGTGAAAGAAGCAGAGCAGCTGCGGGAAGCCTACATTGCGTTGCGCTCATGCATTCACCGGCGGGCTCTGCAAAACCTTAACAGCCAAGTGGCGGGGGATGCATTTTTGGACGAGCGGCGTTACATACGGTCGGCCTGGCAGAAAATCATGGCGGGATAGCGTGCTGGGTGTCGTTCCGTCAAAATTTCCTGCTAGAATGCTGTATCCCCGAAAACCGCTTTTTTAGGAGCAACGAAGAATGTCGATGGCTGATCGCGATGGTGTTATCTGGCTGGATGGTGAAATGGTTCCCTGGCGTGAAGCCAAAACTCACGTCCTGACCCACACCCTGCATTACGGCATGGGCTGTTTTGAAGGGGTGCGCGCATACAACACTGCGAACGGCCCGGCTATTTTTCGCTTGAAAGACCATACGGATCGACTCTTCCGCTCCGCTCATATCCTGAATATGAAAATGCCGTTCAGCAAAGAAGAGCTTAACGATGCTCAGTGTGCGGCTGTCCGTGAGAACAATCTGGACGAAGCCTACCTGCGCCCCATGGCCTTTCTGGGCTCCGAAGGTATGGGGCTGCGTGCTGACAATCTGAAGGTACACGTGATGGTCGCCGCCTGGAGCTGGCCGTCTTACATGTCGCCAGAAGCCAAAGAAGTGGGCATCAAGGTTCGCACGTCCTCGTATACTCGCCATCACGTTAACATCACCATGTGTAAGGCCAAGGCGAACGGCAACTACATTAATTCTATGCTGGCGCTGAATGAAGCCATTGCCAGCGGCTGTGAGGAAGCTCTGCTGCTGGATAACGAAGGCTATGTGGCTGAAGGCTCCGGCGAGAATGTCTTCATTATGCGCAACGGCGTTCTGCATACGCCAGAACTGACCTCCTGCCTGGAAGGCATCACGCGCCAGACCATTCTGGATTTTGCCGCCGAGCTGAATATCCCAGTGAAAGAGCGTCGTATTACACGGGATGAAGTTTACGTTGCCGATGAGGCGTTTTTCACCGGCACTGCGGCCGAAGTGCTGCCAATCCGAGAGTTGGATGGCCGTGCTATTGGTGCGGGTAAACGCGGGCCGGTTACTGAAAAGCTGCAGGCCATGTATTTTGATGCTGTGCAAGGGAAGCTCCCTCAGCACAGTAACTGGCTGGCGCCCGTGCGGTAACTCCCCTATGGGGACAAACTACATCAAACACATTGGGGACACAGGAGGCTATCTTGTGTCCCACTCCGTCAGAAAAAGCTTCCGGGAAAACTGGTTTAACCCGGTGTTCTGGGGTAGGCAAGCGGCTATCGTCACTCAAGGTGGTCGAGGCGCCGCTTGGTTTATTCATGCACCTTGTGGCGAACTTGTTTTACGGCACTTTTGCCGCGGGGGGTTGCCGGGGCGTTTTATTCGGCGAGAGTATGTATTCACTCGTGCGGATGCCGTCCGGTCATTTGCTGAATTTCGGTTGTTGAATAAACTCATCACGAAAGGTCTACCCGTACCTGAGCCTGTTGCCGCCGGTTATCGTCTGCATGGCCCTCTGCTTTACCATGCGTCGCTGATTGTTCGCCGCATCCCCGACGCAAAGCCACTCTCTGAATGTGTAAGAAACACTTCCAGTAGTAAAACATGGCACGCGGCGGGTGCTTGTGTTCGCCGCTTTCATAACGCCGGAGTGTTTCATGCCGACTTAAATTGCATGAACATACTCGTTGCGGATCAGGTGTATCTGATTGATTTTGATCGAGGACGCATGATGCCCAAGCAGGCTAGCGATGGCTGGAAGGAAAACAATCTCAGCCGTCTTGAGCGCTCCGTGAAGAAGTGTCTTGAACAATTAGATGCTGAGGAGCGTGGGCAGCTCTGGCGGAGCTTCCTGGCTGGCTATCGTAGCGACTGATCAGTATATCGGTGTTTCGCCAGGAGCGGTTCGGCGAAAGCGTTTGTACTCCCACTGATATTGCTCAGGAACCAATTCAATACAGCGCTCAACGGAACGATTCAGTGCGCTAAGCGATTCAGACACATCTTTTGAAATCATGCCTTCATCCGCTCGCTTTATAACAATTTTGAATCCTTCACCTCTGGGCAGTCGCTGGGCAAAGGTAATTAGCGGGTGCGCGTCTGTTTTGTGAATCAGCTTTGAGGCGAGCGTCATAGTGACCGCAGGGATACCAAAAAAGGGCGCAAACTCACCGCCTTCTTGCCTTGGCGTCTGGTCAGGCAATACGCCTACCACTCCACCTTCACGTAAGATGGCAAGGAGGCGCATAATACCCCTCCGATCGGTAGCAACCAGCTCGGAACCGCTGCGGCTACGTACGTTTTTAATGTAGGTTTCAAATTCCGGACGGTTTGGCGGACTGTAAAGCGCGGCCATCTTGTAGCGGGAAGCAAAGAACAGCCCGGCCAGCTCCCAGTTGCCCAGATGCGGCGCCAGAAGGAGCAGGCCTTTGCCGTCGGCCTTGTAGTCATCAAGCAGCTCTTCGCCTTCAATTTCCTTTATCAAACCTAGGCAGCGCTCAACGGGCCACTCCCACATCAATGGAATCTCCATCGCGGTCGCGCCGGTTTCTCGGAGGCTCTGCTTTCCCAACTCTTCGAGTTCTGAGTCTGTTAGCTGTGGGTAACAAGCACGAAGGTTTGTGCGCGTGGTTTCCACGGAACGGCCACCAAGTTTCCACACCGCGCCTCCCAAAAAGCGGCCGATGTGTTGTGCCCAGCGCAGGCTGAGTAGGGACAGTAAGCGGAAAGCCAGAGCGATGAGTTTGGCGGACACAAGAAAAATCCAATCAGCGGAATGCAGAGCGGAAAAGTACCATTGTCATCGGACCCGCACAAGAAGATGGTCGTTCAGTTAATGAAGGGTTTTCTGTTTTTGACGTGGCTCCGTGATAGAATTTCCCGCTTTTAGAACTGTCGCCCGGAGGAACATCAGCTTGCAGCCGGGCTCAAGAATCAGACGTGGTCCGGGCAACAACTATGTGGAACCTAATCCAATTGGCTTTTTTCCGATTTGCGGCAGGTGGCTGGATACCGCCCAGGTGGTTTGAGCCAAACCTACCTCCAGAAAATGATCGGGCCGCCCGGAAGGGACACCTAAAACTGGAGGTGGTCAGCCATTGTTGGAACTACTCGCACTTTCTTGTGTACCAACTTAGTTCCGTCGTGCTTTTCCCGCCCAAAAAGCTTGATGTGACAATGACCGTTTTTTTCAGCCCAGAAGATACCAAAACGAAGACGTTGCTGGATTTTTTTGGTCAGCAGACCGTGCCGGGCGTTACCTGGAACTGGCAGCCAGTGCCAAAACAGCAGCTTTTTCGCCGCGCAATCGGCCGCAATCAGGCGGCACTGGCCACAAAAGCTGATTGGGTTTGGTTTACAGACTGTGATCTGATGTTTCGCGACAACTGCCTCGACGCCCTTGCCGAAGCTTTACAGGGGCGCCAAGAGACATTGCTGTTTCCGGAGGTTGAGCGAACAACGGATCTGCTGGCGGAAAACAACCCTATGCTTCAGGCTGGCACTACCGAGCCACAAGTACTGGACATCGACACAACCTCTTTTACCTCCCGGCAGATATCCAAGGCCACCGGGCCTTTGCAGATCGCCCATGGGGATGTGTGTAGAGCTGTCGGGTACTGCCGAAATATAGGCCTTTATCAGCAGCCCGTAGAGAGCTTTGCAAAATGCCATGAGGACCGTGCGTTTCGCTGGTTGCTGCGTAGCCAGGGCGAGCCTGTTTCGGTCCCTGGAGTGTTTAGAATCCGGCATGTTGCGAAAGGACGTTACAGCGGAAATGAAACCCGAAGCCGGCTTAGAACCCGGTTGCGGGTTTGGCAGTCGCGAAGGCGGGACAGGAAATAAGTGGTGAGCGCAAAATCAAAAATTGTAATTATTACTCCAACCTGGGCCGGGGACGTTGATCACTTCAGAGTGATGCGCCAATCCGTTGAACGGTCGTCACTTGCTGAACTCGAGCACTACGTAGTCGTTCAAGATGAAGACATGCCGCTGTTTGAGGAATTTCGAGGCCGTTCCGGGCTTAATCTGCTCTCCACAGCAGACGTACTGCCACCAGAGGTTGAGAGGAAACGACGGATGGCACGCCGCTTATCGGATCGTTTCGGACGGAATGTCACTCGTCTTGCCGGCAGCTTGCGACGCCTGTTTTCTTTTCCGGAATGGCCATCCTACACAGGGTGGCACACTCAGCAACTTTGCAAGTTGCAGCTTGCCAGTGAGCTGGAATGCGACGTAGCGGTCATTCTCGACTCGGATGTAGTGGTTACTAAAGCCGCGTCTTGTCAGGACTTTATGGGCAAATCGCGGACTGTTTGCTTTGCAACGTGGAGCGCCAGATCCGAGGTGGAGGGTAAAGTAAAAAACTGGGTAGCTGAATCTGAATCATTGGTGGGGACAGTTCAGTTGTGTGACCCGGTAAATGTTTACTTTGACACCCCTTTTGTTTTCGATAGTGTGATTTTACGAGAGGCACTTCGTACGCTAGAAGTGCGCTCAGGCAAGCTGTGGTGGGAAACTCTGCTAGCCAGGCCCCCACGCCGTTGGTCGGAATTCGGGTTCTACAAGGCATTTCTGGGGAATTACAGAGACCAGCAGGACATAGAGTGGCGGGCGCCAGATTTTTCTAGGTATATCTATAATACCAGCAACTCTGAAATGGTCATTGAGACAGTGCGCTCGATGCTGGCGGATTCTGATATTCATTATATTACCATTCACTCTCACGCCAGTGGCCGTGAAACCTGGAGTCCTGATGAGTACCTTGGTCGGATGACAGACCTTCTGGATCAAGAGATATAGTGAATGAATGGAATCCTCTATGACTTTTGAGAGACTGCTTGGAAGCCGCGGGTTGAGGGACAGGCAATGGCTTTCCGGCTTCTTCGCATGCTGGTTGCTCCTGGCGGTTTTAGCGCCAGACAGTGTTTACAAGCACTTTTTTCACGCAACAATTCTGCCATTAAGCCTGTATCTGCTCATTTCCCGCAAACAGAAGGTTGACTGGAAGGATCCTTTCCTCGGTTTGTTTCTGGTTTATTGTGTCTATATGTCCATAATAACCTGGGTAGTTGCCAACACCTCGACAGCTGATAATGCGCAAGCATCCCGGTGGGGGCTAGAGGCAGGTGCCGGAATGCTGGCATTTTTTCTATGGATACAGGAGGTAATAAAGAAGCCGCGAGAGTGGGGGGCGTTTTTTTTATCTGCAGCGCTTGTCGGGGCACTTGCCGGCCTAGTAGGTGCTCCAGTCGAACAGCTTTTTACGGGACGGCTGGAGGGTATCGGTGCGGCGGAACACTCGATTCAAGGAGCGTCGATTCTAATAGTTTTTTTAGCGGTGGGTATGTTTTTGTTGTTCGGTCAGCGAGACAGCAGAATGAATCGCAAAAGCATTGCTCTGGGTCTTATTGCATTTTTTTTGGTTAGCGTATTTGTTGTATCAACCAAAAGCAGGGCGCCCATCGTTGCTCTGGCTATTTATGTGCTTTTTTTTATTTCTCTTATCACTTTCAAGACCAGATCCAAGCTTGCGCTTGGAGGTACTTTGGCTGTCGTTGCGGGCCTGATAGGGCTTGTTCATGGGTTTATTGGTATTCCGGACTTTATTGAGCAACTTATGTCTCGGGGAACCTCCTACCGATTGGATATCTGGGCTGCCTACCTGAAGCATCCGCCAGAGTCTATTTTGCTGGGAAATGGCGCAGGGCTTGGATTCGAGTTTACAGCGCCGCATCAGGCCTATCTTGCTCCCCGTGGCTTGGATATAGTGCATCCACATAGTATTTGGTTGGGAGCCTATGCTGAAACGGGATTGATAGGGGTAGCAATGCAGTTCGGGCTTTTAATACTGGTTGCTTGGGCGGCCTTTCGCTGTCCTTGTGCAATGAGTCAAAAGCTCCACCTACTCATGATTGTTGGCTTATTCGTCATGCTGACGTTTTCTGATGAGTATACGCTATTGATATCAGTGCACCCGATTTGGATATTCGGCTGGATCCCCTTAGTGCTTGTTTGGGCTTGGGCCCGGGCCAGATCTGGCGAAACTGACCCTGAACCCCGCGTCAGTGGTAGTGAAGAGGAGACGCGATGAAAAATAAACTTACGATCTGCATTTTTTCCTTCAACCGGGGAAGGTTTCTTCGCAACTGTGTGAATTCTATTCTGGCGTGCATACCTGACGCAGAAATTGCCATCTTCGATGATAACAGCAGCGATCCGGAAACTTGCAGCTACCTCGAAGAAGCAAAGAAAAACTGCCAGGTTATAACGCCTGATACAAAGGGCACGATAAAGCATGGCGGCCTTTATCATAATATGAATGCTGCTTTGGAACTTTACCGAAACCGATCCTTACTTTGCTTTCTTCAGGACGATACCCAAGTGGTTCGTCCCTTGCCGAGTGGCGAGATTCAGGCCTTGGAATCGTTATTTGAAGAACACCCGAAACTTGGCTTTATCCACCCTTGCTTTATAAGAGGGATAGATTTGGCAAAGCGGCCTGTAACACCTGAACCAGGGCCTGCTCCTGAATTCTTTTTTAGAAATAACATGGGGCAAAGTGCCGGGCTTCACTACTCGGATCTCGTCATTTTTAAACCGAATCGACTTACTGCGGCAGGGTGGGAATTCCAGCAGTCGGAACCGTCCAATGATCGACAGGCGAGGCAGCTCTTTGGCCTGATGGCCTATATGTGGTTACCTTTTGCAATGTGGTTGCCAGAGGTTCCGGCTTATCGAGGCAAAAACAAGACGCTGGGACTGCGGCTGGCTGAGAAAAATAAGCAGGTTGGTTTTTACCCTTTCGACTTGTGGTCGAAAGAACTAGCGGAAGCACGAAAAGAGAACTCTCAAGGGCGCGTGCCTGTAGCCGAAGAACTTCTTGAGTGCACTCCTGTGACACCGAAAAAGCCCTGGACTTATAACCCGCTGACGGGGTTTCGTTTACTAAAACACCTCAACAATGCCGAGGTGGCGCTTCGTCGCTGGCTGGGGCGCTGATTAGTACAAAGGACTAAAAGATGGACGGTCACCCTGAAATTGTTGTTATCAGCCTGCACAGAGCCACTGAACGGCGCAAAGCCATAGAGGGGCAATTTGCTGCGCTTGGGCTTCCGTTTGTTTTTTTTGACGCGGTTGATGGGAAGCTCGGGCATGAGCTGTTTTCCAGGTACAGTGCCCAAAAAGCCAGAAGAATCGGTGAGATTCCTCTGTCTCCAGGCCATTTAGGGTGCTTTGCCAGCCATTATATGGTGTGGCAAAAGTGCGTTGATTCGGGGAAGGCAATGATTGTCCTCGAAGATGATGCAATGCTTTATGAGAAAGTATTCCGGACTTTCTTTAACTCAGTGCAAGAGCTTCCCGAGTATGTTGAGTGCCTTCGGTTATTCGAGAGCAAGTCGCGAAACAGGCAATATATACCGGTGTTTAAAACAGAAGGGCTTGGCATTGGTAAGTTTTTGCGGGGGCATAAAAGCGCAACTGGCTACTATTTGACACCTGGCGCTGCGGAGAAGTTTGTGAGGTACGCTGAGACATGGGCCGAGCCAGTCGATATTGAGATGGATCAGTTCTGGGCTAATGGTGTTGAATGCTATGGTTTACTAGAACCATGTCTGACTCATAACGCGACATTTGAATCTGCTATTGATTTTGGCGTGAACCCCTCGAAAGAGAGAAGAGGCTTGATGCGTCTTCGCTGGCGTTGGTATTTGCTAAAAGGAAAAATTCGCAGAGAAGTTCACAATTTGTGGTTCAGATTGGCGAATGACTAATTTACTTCTTGGTTGTGACGCAACTTGCGCTATGCAATTCGCGATGTTTTTAGTGGAGTCGTTAAGCGTTGAGCATTCCTAAGGTCCTTCATTTTATTTGGGTAGGCGACGAAGAAAAACGTCCCGATGCATGCTTTGAAACTTGGAGGCGGTTGAATCCGGAGTTTGAAATACGCGTGTGGGGGAATGATGAATACAATACTTACCCTTGGCGAACCAAGCGTCATATGCAGGCTATGTGGGATACCAGGCAGCTTTTCGGAGTGGCTGACCTTATGCGCTGGGAAATTCTTGCCAGCGAGGGCGGCTTTGCGTTAGATGCTGATTCGATTGCTGTGCGTGCTTTGCCTGATTGGCTTTTTGAATGTACAGCGTTTGCATGCTGGGAAAATGAGTTGGCTTCACCGGGCCTGATAGCTAACGGCTACTTTGCATGCAAGCCTGGAGATCGCATGGTGACCCATCTTGTCGAAACCTTCGAGGCCAGGCGCGATCTCGCAACCAGGTTTGTCTGGTACGAACTTCGGCACAAAACTGTTGCAGCCTGGAAAAGCGTTGGACCAAGGGCGCTCACAAGTGCTTTTCACGAGCTCAATTACAGTGAGTTGACGGTTCTTCCCAGTCATTTTTTCTGCCCTCGGCACTTAACAGTGGAGCAGTACCATGGGTCAGGCCCGGCCTACTGTGACCAATTGTTCGCAAGCAGTCGGCCAGATGGATATGCTGAGCTTAAGCTGCATGAACAGAGTCCCGATGAACTTATCGCGATGGCAAGGAAGCGATTGGGGCTATTAGCCGACATCAAACAGACATAATCCTTCGTAGCCAAGCTTCAAACTTAGCCATTTTTCTCAATAATCGGTAACGGCGAAGTGGGTCAAAGATCCATGGCGATCTAAGGCCCTGAACCGTTACTTCAAGGTATTCTTCTGCTATTGGAACCTCTTTTTCAGGACGAATTCTCAGGCGCTGTACCGTACCTTCATTCATTATTCTAAACGGATAGAAGCCAGCCTTGTTAACAATCTCGGCGAGCTGAAACGTGAAGCTTTTCTTCTTATTACGGTAAGCCGGTGGGTTGGGCAACCACATGGCGAAGGGAGCAAACATATAGCCCATTTCTATGAAGTTGTTTTTTGCCTGAATTTCATTATCAAACTCCCCCGGTACAAATTTCCAGTTTGCCTTTCTCAGGCGGTCGCTTCGGGTAACGGATATGTCTGAGTAGTAAACGCCCGCGACCTGCTTATTGCTTCGGTGTTCGCACACATATACCTCACGATCCTCGCGATAAATAAAACGATCCAACGTGCGCTTGCGAGTGATTTTTTTCTGGAACACTGGGGCGAGAAAGCCTGCACCCGGAACTTTGTCAAAGTAGCCGTCCATAAAGGCGATGTCATGCTCGTCAATGGGGCGAACTAGCTGCGTATCGTCCTGCAGAAAGCAAATCAGATCCTTTTCTCCGGTAACAGAGTCAATAGCCCGCTGCATGTTCGTATACAAGGCGCCATGTTGGTCGCCGGAGACTTTGTCGTCTCTGGTTCTGACCTCGTGTTTCTTTCCAATCTCGAGAAGAATCGATTGGGTTTCCGCGTCATTGCTTGCATCGTCATAGATTATAACCTGGTGTCCCGGAGCGCAGGCTTCGATAGACGCAATGCAGTTTCTCAAGTGGGGGCCGCGGTTATAAGAAAAAACGAAAAAAATCAATTTTTTGCTCCAGCGGTATGTTGATGCTGTTGAATGCCATGCTTGGTTTGGATAATGCCCTGCTTGTCCACATTTAGGCGGTGTGACTTATTGGCCTGTACTGTTTTGGGATCAACATACCCTCTTTTATGATCCAGGTGGATCACGATTGCGTTATAACGAACATGCTTCGGTTTGATGCCGTTGTTAACCAACCGTACTCCAAACTCCCGATCCTCACCGCCATAGGCCATGGTCTCGTCAAAGCCGTTGACGGCCAGAACATCTTTTTTCCATGCTGATCCGTTCGACCCTTTAAAGCGGCAGCGGGTTGGGGTTAGCGTATTGTATAGCTGTGCCTGCCAGCGGTTGGCGGTCAGCTTACTGTTCTTGTAGCTCGCTTTCAGGCCATGTTGCTTGAGCCATACCAGATCGAAGCAGCGGCCGCTCAGGATATCGTCTTTGGTAATGGCCTCGCTCGTGGTCATCGGGAGCTTGTGGTAACCGCCAGAGAGGTATCGGCCTGGTAGGGCTTCGTTTGCGTGTACTTCAAGAAAGTCTTTTCTTGGGATGCAGTCACCGTCTGTAAATACCAGATAATCAGAAGTGGCTTCAAGGACGGCTTTGTTAAGGATTCGACACTTGCGAAAGCCTTCGTCCGGTTGCCAGACGTGCTTGATGTTCAAGCCGGTTTGCGCACGCATGTGGTCAACCAGATCGCGCGTCTCATCGCTGGAACCATCGTCCGCCATGATGATTTCGAAGTCTTGGTGAGACTGTACGCTGTAACCCCAAAGCACTTTTTCCAGCCAGCGGGGGGAATTGTAAGTGCTGATGATGACCGATAGCTTCATGAAAATTGTCTCACATCGAAATGTGTATGAGGTGCCTCAAACTCGCTATTTGTAGAATCTGGACAGTTCATCGAGAACCTGTTTTGTAATGCCGGGTTGCAATGTGTAGTCCTTTATTCGTTGCATATCTTTGCCGAGTACGTCGACGTCGCCGGAGGGGGCCGTCACAATGTTCAGATCATCCAGAAGCAAGGCATAGTCCATATAACTGTGGGCGATGCTCCAGTTTTTCTGACGTTTTCTGAACATGCCATTGCCAGAGGCGTAAGTACTGGCTGACGATGCCCCGCAACCCAGGACGTTGGCCATCAGGGTTGGGGCAATATCAAAATTCTCGGTGTGGTATTCAATTCGTGCACCGGTTTTGCCCGGCCAGTGTATCACCATGGGCACCCGCAGTTGGTACTCGCCAAAATTGCTGCCGTGGCCCCAATAATTCATCCCGTATTCGTTGAACTCTTGACCGTGGTCGCCGGTGATCATCACAACCGTGTTGTTCAGCAGTTTGTGGGATTGCAGATCATCAAGAACCCTGCCTACCTGGCCATCAACCAAATGCAGAGTTGATTTGTAGTTGTTCTTGATCAGTTCAGGATTAAAGTCCTGGTCTAGTGCAAGCTTGTTAACCGTTTCCCAGTAGGGCTGGAACTTTACGGGATAGTCGTCAGGAACGGTATGATTGTGTGTAGTGTCATAAAAAAGGAACCCGAAAAACGGCTTGTTTGTTTGGCGCTCGGTGCTTGTAAACGCTAGCCAGTCATCGGTGATTTGCATGTCTCTGTCCCAAGACTCAGCGCCCGGTGTATGCAACCTTATGTCGGGAATGGATGAGAAAACATTCTGGTCAAATGCAGGGCTTGTGAGTGTTGCCGATCCCAAAACCTTCATTTGGTAGCCAAGTTCCTGCATCCGGCGGATCGTAACGGGCGGTTCTTTGGCGGCAGTAAATGCGGCCCAATAACTGGCCGGGAGGGAATAAAAAAATGTAAAAATGCCAGGTTTGGTGGCATTTCCATTGCTGTAATGCTGCTCAAATACCAGACTGTTACGGGCGAATTCGTAAATGTTGGGCGTCCACTCGGGCGCCAGCATGTCCCACCTAGCTCCGTCTATTACGATCATTAATACATTGAAGGCCTGCGCCGGCTGTGTGCAAATCAATGGTTGAGTGGGGTAATTGAGAGACCCGTCGGGAGCAGTTTGAGCCAGCGACTTCGAGGCTTCGGTTGTCCGGGCTTGTTGTTGGTTAGTCAGGCCGTAGCGCTGCATAAGCCGTTTGGCGGTTGCTCCGTAGTACAGAGGTACATGCCGGCTAATGCCGGTTATCCGGCTATCGTAGTTCGCGTCCGCCCAAGCGTGCCAACCGTGTACGCCCAGTTGCATAAATAGCATGATGGCAAATGCGCCTGCCAACCATTTAGCTCTGGGGCGTTTTCTCCAAAGCATGGCTGCCAATAGGCTCTCGACGAAGAGTATGGCAACAAAAATGCCGAGAGAGGCGCCCCATAGTTGCCACGAGAACGAAAAAACCTCTGTACCAGCCTCTATAGCAAGCTCCAGTACAAAGCCAGAAAGATGAAAGCGGTAGAGGGAGTAGGCTACTGTATCAATGAGTAGCAGGGCGATGGCCAAGCTGCTGTAGATCACTGCAATTAGCGAGAGCAGTCGCATACGCAGCGCTAGGCTGAAAACCAGTAACGGAAGACCGGCCAACCAGGCGAGAAGCAGGAATTGCCCTGGCAGGAGCAACGCCACATAAACGGCTGTTGTGTTGTCGGGCACAGTCATCCAAGGGAGAAAGCGTAATCCGACCAAGACGCACAACAAGCCGTTGGCAAAAATGAACCACGCCGCCCAATTTAGACGTGAACCTGGGGTAGGCGAAGGTTTGTTGATTTGCATACAGACTTGTAGCCTCGAAATGCTGGGTTGGTCGCTGCTGACAACTGAGTACCGTAAAGTTCACGCGTGTATCGCGACTTTAGATGGGGCGGTTCTTCAGGATGTGCACTCCCGCCCGAATTGGTACGTCAGTACTTTAGAGCCGCTGAGATACTTCCCAGCTATACTCCCTGTCGCTCAGTTCCCAATCTATACGCTTGTAGAATCGCCGAACTCGCCGCGTTATATAGCGCTTCCTCCATGCAGGAAGTGCTGAAAGCAATCGAGGAACGGTGGGTGCTCCTAAACCGTCTACCAACAAAATTTCCTGTTGACTGTCTCGCTCGATGATAACCAGGTTGTGAGGTAGTAAGTTGCGGGTGAGGATGCCGGTTTCCTGAAGCCAATGGCAGAGCCGCTCCACAGCGGCTTTGATGGATGCGTCAAAACCGTATTGTTGTAGGTAACGCTCAAGTGTTTGAGCGGGATCCCCGTGGTCATCCAGGAGCAGTTCACTTTCATTAGCCGCGCCGAGGGATGTTGGCGTTTCGCCATAAAATCGCGGAAGATGGCTCCAGACAGTGCTTTCGTGGCCTTGTTTGATCAACGACACTATCGCACTCTGTTGATGGGCCCGCAGCTCCTGTTTGTTGTCATTGAGCCTAGACTTGCCAAGCAGTTTCTTGAGAGGCTGCTGTCTTTGATGGCGAGCTTCTATATTCTCAGGGCGAATTACCTTCAGACAGCGTCCAGGGATGTTTGGGTGCTGGTAACAATGGCGGTTGTACCCTGAGGCAAAGGGCTTTTGGTCTGAGAGATCTATCACGACAGGGCTTTTTCTCTTGGGACTTTTATCATGATTGCTGGGCTGGCTTTCATCACTGACAATTCGTTTCGTTAGCAATTGGAGCCTGATGGTTATGAGACTTTCTGAGACAACCAAGCTTTGTTTAGCGTTTGGTGATTGTAACACAGAGGGTTTTCGAACCCTCGAGGGCCCGGTCTGGGCTAAGCAGGTTGCGAATGCCTTGGGACACGAGTTCACAAACTGCGGGCACACCATGAGTACCACCCGGGAGTTGTTGCAGTATGCTGCAGCGTTTCCCCCATCGGAATACGCGTTAGTGTTTATTCAGTATGGGTTGGTGGATTCTTGGCTGACGTTTCGCGGCGCACCTTACGTTCTATATTACCCCGACAACCCGCGCCGAAAACTGGCGAGAAAACTTGTTAAAAAACTAAAGAAATGGGCGCGCCATTTGCAGCTCCAAAAAAGGCTGGGGGCTGTCGAGCAAGTACCTTTAGAGGAGTACATTAAAAATGTGCGGTCGGTGCTTAAGTCTGCCCCTGATAGCCAGTTTGTGTTGGTTGCTACAGCGCCGAACCGCGACACCTCTCGGAATCCGAGGATTTTAAGATATAACGCAGCTCTTGCAAACCTTGCTAATGCCGAGAATAACGTACTCTATGCCGACGCGTGGGATGAGCTTTGGGGTAATCTTGAGGCATGCCTGATGGACGATGGTACCCATCTTACGGAGCAGGGGCATCGTATTGTGGCCGATTGTGTTAGAAAAACTCTCAGCCCTGAGGTTTTGCGTTGAGAAGATCGTAATAAAAAGCTTCAGTCCGATTCGCCATTGCCTTTAGGGTTAGTTCTTTCAACGCGTGGTCAAAGCACGATTCCTGAGCCTTTTCCAGGCTTTCCAGAACGGTAAGCTGTATTGCCAGCAGTGACTGCAATCCCCTGAGGTCTGTTGAGTCTGCCAAGCTTTCCGTAGGGAGGAGGTCAACAGCGCCGTTTACGGGCGTTGACAGAACCGGGCACCGCGCCAATAGCGCCTCGACCAACGCATAGGGGAAACCCTCGCGCTCTGAACTGATTACGCAGACAGATGCCTGTTGAAACCAAGCTGTGGGGTTGTCTTCATGGCCGGGTAGTTTTATGAAACTGTCAGCGCCAAGGCGTTGGATTTGAGCCTTTAATGTACCCGCCTCGGAGCCATCGCCCAAAATATAAAGTGGCAGTGACGGCCTGAGTGTCGTCCACGCGGATATCAGGTTGTCGAACTGCTTGACCGGCTCGAGGCGACCTACGGCCAGTGCAAAAGCTTGGGCTTTGGGTATTGGGTGAGTCGTTTTAGCCTCATGGCTCTGGGGCTTAATCCCATTGTGAATCAGTGTTGTATTAGGGTGTGATAGCGCCTGGTGGATTCCTTTGCTTACGGCAATCACACCATCAAGCTTGTAGAAATCTTTATGGCTGGATTTGGTGCCGTGGATCGTGCCCACCGTTATGTTCTCTGGCCTCCCCATCCCTGACAGCAGTGCAGCAGCTTTATTGCCTTGGGCATGGAGTACATCGGGTGACAGTTTGCGGAGCATTTGCCCCAAGCGCAGCTTAAGCAAGAGGTTTCGCCTACCCCATTGAACCGGTATAGGGTGGAAATCAACCGTGTGTGGAAAGCGGTGCTGGTAATCCGGGTGAGCAAGAACGTGAACTTTATGGCCACAACGTGCCAGCTCTTCCGAAAGGTCGGCCGTATGCTTTTCCATGCCCCCCCAGTTGCTTCCTGGAGTGGCGATGAGCTGGGCAATATTGAGGTGGCCTGATGCGCTCATGATAGCGGGGGCGCTTCGCTGAGAACCTTACGGTAAACCTCTAGCGTCGATTCCGTTTGTGCCTGCAGTCGAAACCGGGACGGAATCTCGATTGCAGGCTCCGTCCCGTTCAGCAGCCTGAGCGCAACCTGGGCGAATTCCCGAGTGTCATCCGGTGTTACTAGCCCATCTTTGAAGCAGGCTTGAAGAGTTTCTGCCGCGCCGCCACGGTTAAATGCAGCCACTGGCGTGCCGGATGACAAAGCCTCGGTTACCGTGCGGCCGAAGGGTTCCGGTTTTGTGGACATGTGGCAGACCAGGTCAGAGAACAGGTAAAGCTCGGCCATGTCATCTCGCTGCCCAAGGAAGGTTACCTTGTCGGTTAGCCCGAGTTTCGCCCGGTGCTGCTCAAGCTCCCCCATAAAGCGCTCTTTGCCCGGCTCTGCTCCGCCAACAATGATGCCGTGGCAGTTAGGCGCTTCGCGGGTGATTTCTGCCATGGCTTCAAGAAACTGCAGTTGGCCTTTCCAGCGGGAAATGCGCCCTGGCATCATCAAAATGCGCTTGTGTTCGAGGTGTGGAAACTGCGCAAGCAAAGCCTGCAGCCATGTTTCTCCTAGCTCCCGTTGCTGAAAGTAATCCACATCTACCCCGCGCTGTATGACGGTAAGCTTGTTATCCGGCACCTGAAAGTTCCGGGTAACGTAATTGCGCACGCAGTTTGAAACCGCAATCACGTGGTCAGATTTGGCCATAATAGCGCTGTAGGGGTTAACGGAGTACATGCCATGGAAGGTTGAAATAATTGCGGGCCGCTGATGCGCCGGTAGCCCCTTCCACGCCAAGCGTACAATCCAGGCTGGCATGCGCGAGCGTACGTGGATAATATCTGGCTGCAACTCGCTAATCAGATTCCGCATGGGGCGAACCTGCCCGAAAGATGCGGGTGATTTGCGATGAATGGGCATTTGAATATGCGTTGAGCCTTGTTCCTCAAGGCGATCGGCCAGGGGGCCACCGCTAGAGACGACGAACGACTCATGGCCGTGCCTTGCAAGGTCTGCCGCGAACTCCACGGTTCCTCTCTCCACACCGCCACTATAAAGGGCCGGCAGCGCCTGAAGAATTCTCAAGTGTTGATCCTCTTTTGTGCTTTATCCATGGTGCCCGGCATAAGCCCACGCTGGATTACCCATTGAGCGGCCCGGTTGGCTTCCCATAAAGGTGTCTCCTGGCCGGTTTTGCCGCCCATCACCGTAGCATGATCGCTCCAGCGAGCTACATGGCCGGTTTCAACCAATCGGTGTACGCCACTTGCAACACGGCTGCCGGGGCGCTCCTGCAACTGGAGTAACCCTGTTGGCACACCGGAAGTAGCGGCTTCGCACACCATGGACATGCTGTCTGGCGTGACCCAAATTGCCCGGGATGCGGCAACGCTATGGCTGAGCCAGTCTTGGTGAGTGTTATCGGGGTTTGCCACGGTGATTCTGGGGCCAGCAAGCTCATCAAGCCGCGCCCTGAGGGCATCCGGGGTTCGCCTTGAGCCGCTGATTGTCCAGCGCCATTGAGGATACTCACTAATCAAGTGGGTAACCTGCCCAAAAACAACGTCATCGTCCCAGTCAAAATGGGGGGACGGCCCGCCAAGCAACAGCAGGGCTTCCGGCTTGTCAGTCACCCTGGCCATGGGGGTGACGGTGTTTATAACGCCTTCTGTAATCAGAGTATTCTGGTTTTGAGTCACTCCATCGTGGGCGGGGATAATTGATCCGTCGACCCAGCTACGCGGGAACCCGGGCTTCATGATAACCAGCGTTTTGGTGTTTTTGAGTCGCCGCAAAGAGAGCAGTAGCTTGTGGGTGCCCGTGCCGGCTGCGATAACCAGGTCTGGGTGGGGGAGCGTTTTATCCAGCGCAGGGGGTATCGCCAGTAATGCGCGCCACAATGGAACGTTTACATCGAGAGCATTTACCCAGAACAGGCTGGCGCCGGCTTTTACCCGTAAACGGTTACCCAGGCCTTTTAATTGATTCCGGTGCCCGGGCTTGTTGTCTGTGAGCAACCATATTACAGGTGCTGCTGGCATGTTATTTGTCGCCATAAAAGCCTGGGTCGTTTTTATCTGGCCGCGTTTTGAAGCGCCGGTGCATCCAAAGGTACTGGTCGGGTGCGCGTCGGATCTCCCTCTCAAGAATTTGGTTGATCACGGTTGCATCCTGTATGTCGTCGCCGCTTGGAAAAGGCTCTGGCGGGGGATGAAAGTAAATGTCGTAACCGGGTTTATCGTTTCGCCGGAAGTGGCTGAAAGGAATAACGCAGCAATGGCTGCGAGCGGCGATTCGGGATGTCGCATTGATTGTGCCAGCTGGAACGCCAAAAAAAGGCGCAAACACAACATCCTTGCGGCCATAGTCTTGGTCGGTGGCATACCAAACGGTACGGTTTTCCCGCAGGCTTCGGAACAACCCTCTGATGTCCTGGGCACCAAGAACGGTTTTGTATCGCCGTTCTCGCGCCCGGGTCATCACCGCATTTACTAGTGGGTTGTTGTGATCCCGCTGCATTACATCTGCCTCAATGTACTCGGTAATCAGACTGCCCCCCAGATCCAGAGTGCTGTAATGGCCGCCCAGCAACAATACGCCCTTACCCTCCGCCAAGGCGTTATCAATGTGCTCTTTGCCGTGCACTTCAGTTATGCCTGTGAGTTTGGCAGGGTTACGGAACCAGGCTATTCCTAACTCCATCAATCCTATTCCGTTGGCGATAAAGCTGTTGCGAACAAGCGCAGCCTGTTGAGCGTGTGTGAGTTCCGGAAAACACAGCCGTATGTTGACCTCGGCGATGTGTCGGCGCCTGCGTGCAAAATGCCAGGCCAGCAGCCCCGCCTGTTTTCCAAGCCACCACTGAAAGCGGATAGGCAGTTGGGCAGTGCACCACATCACAGCAATTCCAGCCCAGGTTGGCCACCAGCGGGGGTGGCGGTAGGCTGAGTAGTTTGTGTTGCGTGCTTGGCTTCGGTGTTTCTTCTTCACTTGAAACGTATCCTGAGAACTCAGTAGGTTGCTGGTTAGGCTATGTTGCCCGGCAGAGTCAGTTGGAAGCAAATGATAAGGGTTTACGCTATGATACCGCACTGGTTTGCCGGGAGTCCTGCGTGCTTCAATTTATCTATTCACAACTTATACGGCTGGCCTTGCCGTTTATTCTCCTGCGGTTGTGGTGGCAAGGTCGCCAGGCGCCTGAGCTTCGCATTAACTGGCAGCAGCGTTTGGGTTTTGTGCCCCGAACCAGCGGTACGGTGGTTTGGGTGCATGCGGTGTCGGTTGGCGAAACCATTGCGGCTGCACCCATGGTGCGGCGCCTGCTTGCCCGTAATCCTGACATTACCATTCTGATGACGGCCATGACGGACACCGGCCTGACTCAAGCCATGAAAATGTTCGGCGACCAGGTTCAGTATGCTTACGCACCTTACGATACACCTGGGTCGATACGCCGCTTTCTGAACCGGGCCAATCCCAGAATTCTCGTTATCATGGAAACGGAGATTTGGCCGAACATGATCCGCCAAAGCCGTTCCCGGCGAGTGCCCGTTTTTCTCATAAACGCACGGCTTTCCGAACGCTCTGCCCGTGGTTATGAACGCGTCAAAAGCCTGGTTGCGCCCATTATGCGCAGCATTAGCTGGGTGGCTGCCCAAGCGGAGAAAGACGCGGAACGCTTTCGTCGGATTGGGGTTGCAGCATCAAAGGTGTCTGTTACAGGCAGTGTGAAATTTGATGTAGATATTCCCGAAGCGGTGCGCAAGATATCTTTTCAGCTTAGGGCGTCGCTGTCGGATCGCCCGGTTTGGATCGCAGGCAGTACCCATGAGGGTGAGGAGGCTCAAATACTGGCAGCACATCGGCAGATTTTGGAGGCTCACCCAAGTGCTCTGTTAATCATTGTCCCTCGTCACCCTGAGCGTTTTGAGTCCGTGGCAGATACGATCATTCAGCAGGGTTTTTCCCTTGCCCGGCGGTCCCGAGGCGATGGGTTGGTCGGGGCAGAGGTTTATCTGGGCGACACCATGGGTGAGTTGATGATGCTCTATGGTGCCAGTGACGCAGCATTTGTAGGTGGCTCGCTAATTAAGAGAGGCGGCCACAACCCGTTGGAGCCTGCGGGTTGGGGTATTCCGGTAATCTCCGGGCCCAACGTGTTCAATTTTGAAACCATATACCAGCGCCTTGTGGACGATCGTGGCGTTGTTATCGTAAGTGGCGCCGATGAATTGTTTCAGCACCTTTCGACATTATTTGATGATGTCGATGAGCGCCGGGCCAGCGGGCAAAGAGCGTTGTCAGTGGTCAACAAAAACAGAGGTGCGCTGGATAGGGTGGTTGATGGGATAATTGAGCGTGTGTGAGGGCGTCAGGGGCAAGATAGGGTGAGGATGTTCGGCCTTCACCCTATCTACACTGTGATTTTCTGCGCTATGTCAGAGCAAGCTAGCGAGTAGGGTCGTCCAGAGTCTTCTGATCATTGGCCAGAGCTTCTATGCCCGGGGCTTTGGCGCTCAGCCAATTGTTCAGATCAATCAAATCCCTCGGGCTTAGCGTGCCTGCGGACTGTTTTAATAGCAGCGAATTTAGAACATAGTCGTAACGAGAGTTAGCGTAGTCGCGCAGAGCCACATAATAGGCGCGCTCTGCGTCCAG
>Ga0208553_1000076_pt1 | contig 41655 bp, 61 predicted proteins | sample 6_EtaG_FD_184079 | JGI IMG/M metagenome (GOLD analysis project Ga0208553, IMG submission 184079) | Marine viral communities from the Subarctic Pacific Ocean - 6_ETSP_OMZ_AT15160 metaG (SPAdes) (version 2) | ecosystem: Environmental > Aquatic > Marine > Oceanic | place: Pacific Ocean | collected...
CCAACTTTTTGGGGGCTATTTTTGTATCAATACAAGCAACAGGCAATAATGGTTGCATGTCCCAAGCAATAAAATAAAGGTAGGCCTGTTTACCATCGAAGTGCATCGGCCCCAGGCTGCCTATAATAGTTCCCGACGCACCCACGGGTGTATAATCATAATCTTCTGCCATTGTTTTTTCTATTCTAGCCCCTCTTCTCAATGGGGCACCTTTTGAATCTTTATCTGTATAAGCCCTAGACGTGCCATCAATATCCAGACACTTTAATCCCAACGACTTTTTATCTTCTTCATTAATTTCAAATTGATTTTTATTTATCCGCATATTGATTAAATCCTTTATTGAGTTGCTATGTCCCGCTTTTTGACATATTTTGCCCTTCGTTGCGCATTCTCCTTCTTTCGATATTCTGGTGATTTTCTTTTATTTCTTTTCCACGCAGTATTGTATTCTGTCCATTTTTTTCTTTTTTCAGGGGATTTACTTATCATTCGTTTGTATTCACGTTGGTACTCATTATATTTCTTTCGTTTTTCAGTTTCCTTAATCACCATTTCGTAATCTTCAATCGAATATGCCATAGCCCTTTCTAACCCTACCCCAAACGCTATTTTAGCTGGCTTTCTATCTTTATCTAGGGACCAATCTCTAGCTCTAAAGAAAGCGTCTTCTAAAAGTTCTCTTTCATTCATTTAATCATCATCCTTTCTTTTTTTTCTTTTTTTTCCAATTTGCGTTACTTGTTAAATGATATTGTTCGCAGTGAGGGCACTTGTAAATATGAGATTCATTTCTACGTGATCCAGGCTTTTTCATTTTCCTTATTGTCTTTAAAATTATTCTTGCAACATATTTGGAATATCGTTTTTTTCTTTCACAAGTCTGTATACTTAGTTCCTTTTTTGTTTGATTTATCACATTATTTCGTTATTCATAGTGCCCATGTATCGCAACCCATGTTTTTTTAGTATCTTTGTTTTTTGGCGTTTGTTCATATTAATCAATTCCTTTCCTATAATGCACCTTATATGAAGTCATCGTCTCAACCCACCAAAGATGTCACAGATATAAAATCTTTGTGGGATTCTAATAAACCCAACTCGGACAATTCAGAAATCAATAGAGTGGATTCTTGCGTTTCCCCAATTCTAAAAAAACTTATCTCGAATAATAACCTAGTTTCTAATTCGTGAGTTGGCTCATGGGCTATATCCATATGTTTTACGGGCAGCTCAAATGAACCCCCTTCTAAATATCGTTCATGTACCTTAAGAAACCCTATTAAACGAATGCGCACATTTCCCCCGAAATAGTCTTCATACCTTTTATAAACCTGTACTATTTTATGCTTACCCACGGCCTCGCTCATTTGGCTCATGTTTTTGCCTCTTTTCTTTAATTGTTAGAAGATCATTAATATTAATACGTTTTTTTCTATCTTCACTGGATAAGTCACAGTCATCTAAATTTCCGCAGATACCAGTGATAGACCCGTAGATACCAGACACATCCCCATAGATACCAGACACATCCCCGGATATACCAGACACATCCCCATAGATACCAGACACATCCCCGGATATACCAGACACATCCCCATAGATACCAGACACATCCCCGGATATACCAAACACATCCCCGGATATACCAGACACATTCCCAGATATATCAGACACATCCCCAGATATATCAGACATATTCCCTGTGATAACAGACACATCCCCAGATATACCAGACACATTCCCATAGATAACAGACACATCCCCGGATATACCAGACACATCCCCAGATATATTAAATACATTCCCAGTGATACGGCTATGAGTGCCCTCTATTCTTTCCCCGTCTACAAAGTGATGTCTATCGCTTTCAGTTTTTGTAAGTTTCCTTTTCATTTTTATTGGCCTTTCGCGTAAAATAGGTTATGTGAAATATATTTTAAATTACCCAGCATCCAGCAGAATCATACCCCCAGTTTCTACTTTATACCCACGGCTTTCAATGTGTGACAGTATTGTGTGCCGAGTGGCTGTTATTCCCTCATCTTCTTTAAATATTCTTACGGCCTGTCGAATATTCTTTGACTTTTTTAAAAGTTCCGCAAGCCTTATATCTGACAATTTATTTAAATTATTATTTGCTTTCATTAAGTAAACCTCCTTTATAAAATTTTTTTGTGGTCTCTTATTCCGGATCAAAAAGTCTGCCCACACACGTAGCTTGTGTGGTTCCATAAGCGTATATGATATTTTATTTCCCATGACTACCTCCTAAAAACAAGTATACCGCATTTTTAAAAAATGTCAAATTAATATATTTTTACAGCCTCAAATCACTTTAATATTTTTAACTTTTATAAACATGTGACTGTATTTACAAGTGATTGATGATACGTTGGTTTTATTTTATTTCCCTTCTCTAAGTATATTTGTGTTGTGTTTAAACTAGAGTGCCCAAGATGGGCTTTTGTTTCTAAAATACATCTTGTGGACTCATATACCTTAAATGCTGAAAGGTTCCTTATGCTGTGTACGGTAGGGGTAGATTTATCACAATATCTCAGTACAATATAATTATAAGTTCGCCCTTTTATTGGAACATTATTACCCTTGTTTGGGCTCGTAAAAACATAGTCATCATCGGTCTTGTTTTCCATAATCTTTAATTCATCGACAATGCCATATAGATAATCTGGTATTGCTTTCGTTATATCGGTACCGCCTTTGCCTTTTGACCGGTACTGCCAAGTATCCCCATTGAGTTTAAAATTGCAGTGCCTGGCAGATAGAACCTCAGATTTTCTTAATCCTGTAATATAGGAAAACTGAAAAAGAATGTAATCCCTAAAATACATATTATGCTTTTTATCTTTGAGGCTCATCTTGTGCCTTATGTTTTTTAATATTTCAACCAGGGTATATTCGGTTATTAGATTTATATTTGCATACTTTGTAACGGGTCTTCTCTTAAGAAAGAATGTTTTTCCAAACTTTTTTAAAAATGAGTTAAGCAGGGATATTCGCTGGTTAAATGTCTGTGCGCTGATTTCTTTTTTGTTCAAGGTCTCAACAAACATATTTATGTGGTCCTGGCTTATATCGTGCATGGATAACCCATTCATATTTAGAAATTTTGTAAATGTATTTACTACGCCATGTGCAGCTATGCGTGAGTTTTTAGAATATGAGGCAAGAAACCCCATGTACTTAGTTTGTATGTGTTTTGACTCTTCGTCATCAGATGTGATGATTTGTAAGCTATGGTTTTTTTTCATAAGTAATGTTGTATTTTATTAGCGCACACGGGATACAATAGTCATAATGCTTCATATCCAAAAAAGGCCTTTTACATACAGAACATTTTTGTTCTACCATTTTAGTAATGTTGTATTTTATTAGCGCACACGGGATACAATAGTCATAATGCTTCATATCCTTAAAAGGCCTTTTACATACAGAACATTTTTGTTCTACCATTCTAGTCAACTGAACCAATTGTTAAATCCTTATCTTTGAAAAACTCATTTAATGCATCTTCTAAAATTTCATACTTCTTTATTGGCCGCCCATTCATGCCCTGAATAGTTTGGTAAATTTGGATTTTGTATAAATTTTGTTCTGTTATATCAAGTGTTCGCGACACTCTTTTTTTTGATTTGGTCACTAATTTTGATATGTCTCTATTCGGATCATATGATTCCTTAGTAATGTCAATGTCTATTTCGTCCAGCGGGTTTTTTGTGTTATCCAATTTATTCATTTCGATCTCTTCTTAAGATCTTTTATAATCTCTGTCATTATTCTATTTTTGCGAATTGATGAAATAGCGCACATCGAGATAATAAATATTGAAATAATATGAAATGGGAATACGATGAACCAATAAAATTTATTGCCAAGACAAAATGTTATTACATCATTCATTTTTCAGCACCCCTTTTTATGATGTCCTTGACTAAGTTTCGATAATCTTCCGCACCGAAAGAATTCGGGCTTGATAAATTAACTGGCAGGCCATGTGCCGGTGCTTCCGCTATTGATGTATTATATCGAATTTTAGTATTAAACAAAAATCGTTTGAGTTTTGATTGTTCTATCTTTTCCAAAACTGATCCACTTAAGTTTGTGTTTGATTTCATCGTTGCAATGATCCCAGTAAGCGCAGGCTTATAAACAGATGTTTTATGGTGTTCCTTTATTTTATCAATCATTATTCTCATCCCTTCCAAACTTAGAAATTGGCATTGGGTAATTAAAAATATTTCCGACGCAGCCAAGATTGACATCGCTTGAATAACCGATTGTGTTGGGCAGCTATCTATTATGATATAGTCTGGGGCTGTTTTTCCTTCTTTTATCCAATCTTTTATTAATTTATCAAGCCCCCTCTTAAGATTTAGCTCAACCCCAAAAGAGTAAGCGTTCGCAGATCTCAACCTTTGATCTGATGGCACAAACATTATTGAATTATTGTTATATTCTTTCCAAGATACATTAATTAGATCATTAGGTTTATAAGTTCCATTTTGTAAATCCCAGCTTGTTTTGGTGTTGTCCAAAACTTCAACGTCCAGATGCGTGGTTGCATTGAACGACCCATCATAATCAATTAGCCATACATTTTTTTTATAATCTGCTAGATTGTAAGCGACATTAACTGCTGTTGTTGTTTTCCCAACGCCGCCCTTTTCATTTAGCATTACTATTGTCCTCATTTTTTAACCTCTTTTTTACAAACCGTTTGTTTAATATTTTAACATAATAACATTTTACTATTTTAGTGCAACCTTTTTTTGTTTTTTTCTTCCATCAATTCCTTTGCTTTTGCGATTATTTGTCCTTCGTGAGGATTAATTTTTGGGTTTTCTTTTTTTAAAATCATTTCAGCATCATTCATAAAATGTGTTTTTTCTGCTTGGGGGAGTCTATAAAAAGCATCATTCGTATCATTGTTTTTAGAATCCTTATTTAACTCATCGTCTTTTACTGTGGTGCGGATTTCATTTATTTTCTGAATGGTAGACATAATGGGTCCAATTTGCCATGTTTTTTTAAGGATTCCATCCATTGTTTTTCCCTTATATGAATCAAAATTGGTTCTTGGTTTTTTAAATACCGCATAATGGTGGGCAATAAATTCAAGTTTCTTTGAATCGAGTCCTAAGATTTCAATAAACTTATCCGGTCCAAGGGCGTTATATTCTTCTAAAATATTAGAAAACGACAACGACGTTGTTGTAGTTCTTTTAGTTTTAGTTTTAGTTTTAGTTTTAGTTTCTGTACTTATGTCCTCATTTTGTTCTTTAATGTGCACATAAACTCGTTCACTTGAGCCTGGTGCCCATTCTTCACCATCAACCAATAAGATCGCGGGCTTGCCATTTATGCTATTTCCACGTTCTGAAATCGCATAAATATCTTTTAGTGGAACAACCAGTTTCTCATTTTCCACCCATAGTGGATTAGCACGCCTTTTTGCCATGCAGTATCTAGTCTGTATGCTCGCAGATGTAACGATTTGGAGATCTGCAAACATTTTATTGTTAATCATGCCTATCTCTAAAAATGTGTCAAAAATTTTCAAATACGCTTCAAATGAGAGGCCATAGGAATTCGCCACCACTTTTTCGTTTCTATCAATCCAGTTAAGGTAGTAAGAATTACCATAGACTCTTTCTAGTAGTTTGAACCAAATGGCATAGCCATTAAGACCATGCTCACACTGTAAATATGCCATGTCATCATCATCTGATGAATTGGTGTCATGTGAAAAAAAATCGATGTGTTTTTTTGGTTTTCGCATTGCGTGACCCCTAGTTAATTTCTAGCTTTCTATTCCCCCCTCTGTTCCCCCGGCCCTTTTTTTTGATGCCATGTTCACCCAAATAGGTGTTTAGTGTTGCTGGGGATATCCCCAAAATTTTACTGGCTTTATAATTTGTGTTGTTCATGTAAATATTTTTTATTTCAGTCTTTGAATATTTAGTTCTCAATGTAGACCCCTTTCAATAAACATTATAATAATTAGTATACATTTGCCAAATTTATTGGTCAAATGCTTTTGCAAAAAATATGGGTTGAAAATCATTGTTTTTCTGATTTATCTATATCGGATCCATGGATATCATTAAGCAATTTACGTAAAACACATTTAAGATCTTCAGGTGTTTTCTTGGCAATAGCTAGTGATGTGAGATATGTGACGTCATCAATATCGCAAAGCTTTTTGCCAATGTGAACCCCATTTTCAATCACGTAGTTTCTGTCATAGCTTTTACCAGAATTGACCCATTTTAATATTTCATGTCCTGTTTCTTTTGTGATAACAAAATCTTTTCCATCAAACAATCCAGTATTGTCTTTCGATGGGAACGCCATGTGTCGTTGATTTAAATTGAACACAACCATGTACTCATATTCCTGGCCCTCACGCTGAATACCTTTTGTGCCCACCTTCTCAACTTTCCTGCCATTCTCAGATACATCATAAGCGGCCTTAGATCGCATAGTGGAAATGATATGGATATTTGAGTTTACAATGGCTTGCATAAACTTATCATGACGCGGTGTTACCTTTTTCCATGCCGCAAAAGAGTTCCCCTGTATATTATCAATGATGTTGAGTAAATAGGACCATTCGTGTGTTATAGAGTCAATTATTAATACGCCATAGCCAGCATCCTCTGCCATATTTATTGCATCTATGTATTTTTCTGGGGATGTGTCACCTTGTGCCAATTGTATGTCATCAAAATCAAATTTGTCCGCATACATACGACTTCTTTTGTTTTCTGTGTCTATAACGGCAATTCGCGCATCGCCGCAAAGACCTTGCGCCAAAAGTAGGGAGCTGTAAGTTTTCCCAGATCCAGAGAACCCCTCAACTAAGATTTTGGCTGGAAGCCTGTGTTTAACTGCTTTTGTAAATGACATCAATTAACCTCCATTGATTTTTTTTTGCGATATTTTTTTACGGCATTATCAATTAGTATCTCGGCGAGGCATGTTCTAAGTCTGTTTCTATAGTCCATACTAATGTCATGATATAGAAATTCAAAAATGGCACCTTCTTGAAACAATATCTTATCTGCTTCCGATTTATCATCAAATGCAGATTCCATCATTTCCCAGATCTCGGCTCCAAATGCGAACTTAAATCGTGTGGCGGCCCCATTGTCTATTGATAGATATTGCTCTATTTTGTATTTTTCGTTTATAATCATATTGTCGATTCCTTTCATCTTTTATCATTTGGATATTTGGTCTCGGCCCCCTTACTTTGGGTATACACGACTCCCCCATGACACGTGTATACCCTTATCTAAAATCACATTTAGATCCAGTATATACGCCATGTATCCCCCTAAAAGCAACTTTGTAATTTCATCTATATCACCACCCGCTTTTTAAAAATGTAAAATAAATAATAATATTTACACTCATTTACAACTAATATATTTAAAAAAAGTTAAAAAGTCAACCAAATATTATAAAAACATTTTAATATAAAAACACAAATAATAAAAAACGTATCTATGAAATGTTATAAAAACATTGTATAGTCTTGTTCTCAGGGACTTAACAGGGAAAAGGCAAAAAGAGGGAATATGATTGAATATCTTCATCAGGGGAAGAGATTTGATGGGCCAAGCGAATTTCCGCTGCATCTTGATTTAGAAATAAATTCAGCTTGCAACTATTCGTGTACGATGTGCCCACAATCTTTACCAAAAAAAGAGCAAGGGTTTAAACAGGGAAAAATGAGTTTTGTAGATGCAAAGAAAATCATTCAATACTGTGCAAAAAAAGGAACCAAAACAATAAAGCCATTTTGGCGCGGTGAACCCACTATAAATAAGGATTTAGTGGATGTTCTTAGGATCGCAAAAGTGTCAGGGCTATATACCCAGATAAACACCAACGGGACATTCCCTTTAGATAACAAAGTGGAAATTTCAAAATGGCTAGACTGGTGCTCATTTTCAATTGATAAGTATCACTCAAACAATCAAGATAACAAAGATGTGTTGAACAACATTCTTATTATGAAGAAGTTTGGGGTCCATGTAGAGGTCCAGACGTCAACCCCAACAGACAAATTGCGTACATTATGTGCACATAATGACATCATATTAAAAGAAGATGTGCTCACTAAGCGCACACCAAGTGGTGATTATAAACACATAATGTTAGCAGGAATGCCCCGAAAAGATTGTAATTTCCCAAATTGGCGCATGATCATCACCTGGGATTTCAAGGTCAAACCATGTTGTGTATGTTGGCCAGACGGGGATTTAGAAATGGGATCGTTACTAGATCCCAATGGTGACTTGTGTGTATCTCGGATAGACGGCATTTGGAATGGTGACGAGTATCAAATGTTAAGAGAAGACCAAATCGACCTCATTTATTCATCCACAGCCTGCAAGAATTGCCAAAGCGCATCAGCTTATATGTTAGATGAAGAAAAGGAAATAGCCATTGATTAAAGCCATAGTACCCATACAAGCCATATCACAAGGATTGAAAAGAAAAGACTTTTTAGATTTATGTGGGAAACCTATGTTTTATTGGCCGATTAAAGCTTGTTACGAATCACAGTTAATTGATGAGGTGTATCTAAGTACCAACTTTGATCATGCATTCGATGTAATAAAAAAGTTTTTCCCGGACATACGAAGAATAACGAGGCCAATAGATCTACACGGTGAGGTCGAATTGTTGTCAGTAATGAAATCAGCCGCAAAAAAAGTTGGTCTCCCGGGTGATATTTTTGTGCAAGTACAGGCAAATAAGCCACTTACAAAAGCAAAAGACATCGATGAATATCTAAATGAATTTATTTCTAGGAAACTAAATTCATTGTTCCAATCACAAAGAATATGCAGAGCGATAAATGGAGAATATAAGCGTTCAAGAAGGGAGGGCAAAGAAAACTATGTGTCATGCTCTATCGCTAAGATATGGGACTACAGCACGTTATTGGGGGCAGATGATGGGACATGGGGGAAAGGGGTTAAGCATTGTAATTACTTAGTCCCGAATCATCACATAGAAGTCGACAGTGAAATTGATTTAAAGATGGCAATTGCGCTGAAACAGGGGGGATTATAATTTTAAGAAACACTGGAATAATAGTATTGGCAAGGATGGGATCAAAAAGATTGCCCGGAAAAGCACTTTGTAAAATTTTGGGAAAACCATCAATCCTACATCTATGTGATAGGTTGAAACGCACAAAGAGCAGTTTACCAATTGTGATTTGCATACCAGATACAGAAGAGGACCAAAAGTTAAAAACGGTTTTAGAAAATTATGGCATGACTGTTTTTGTTGGTGAATCAGATAACCCATTGAAACGCATGATACTTGCAGCAGAGAAGTATGATTTTAAAACCGTGATTAGAATAACACACGACGACATTTTAATAGACACGACTGTAATGGAGCGAATGTCCAGATATCACATAAAAAACCAATTTGAGTATACTTACACATCAATGTTGCCTAGTGGCTGTGGATGTGAAATATTTAATTTAACAGCACTAAAAAGAGCTAGGGACAAAACCCCCAACATAATATTTGAGGGGGTATCTCGTTATTTTAGAAATGACAATTATAAGTGGGGGGATTACATCCCAAATTATGAATACCATCATGACATCAGATTAACTATGGATACACCCGAGGACCTTTCAGTATTAAGAATAATGCTACAACAACTCAGCTCACTACCCAGCCACAACACATACTCGTATACATCAAACTTGGGCACACTAGACTTCATTCACTTTATGAATAGGAACTATTACATTGCAAAAATCAATCAAACCCCACGTGTGTCTGTTTATACTCCAAATTATAATAATGCAGAGTATTTAAAATTAACAATAGATAGCGTGCTCAATCAAAATTTTAGAGAATTAGAACTCATTATAATAGATGACGCAAGTACAGATAAATCAATGGAGGTATTAAAACAATACATTTATCCGGGATCCCCAGTGAATATAATCTTCAATGACCGACACAGGGGGCATCCAGTTACATGTGATAGGGCGATAAAACAAGCACGAGGAAAATATATATTAAGGCTAGAGCCAGGTGACATTCTATGCCCTGACGCTATAGTAAAATTACATGTCGATATTGTAGATAACCCATCAATGGATGGTGTTGGGTCAGGCTATTTAGAAATAGACAAGGACTCAAGTGTTGTGCGAGAGGTATTACTATCTAATTCAACACAAGAAAAAAGTGCAGATAATCCTAATACGATATTAATACACAAAAGGAAGTTTGACGATTTCAGAAACGAACAGCAGATAAACGGGGTTGAAAACTATGATCTATCATGTAAATTCATAGAGACCCGTAAAATAAAATGTCTGGATGAAACATTATGGAAGAAACGAATATTTGAGGATGATTCCACATGAGTATTATTATTCCCGTATCATGTCCAAATAGCAAATTGTTAACAAGTGATTGGAGCCTTATTATTGCGACAATAGATCGGGCACCAACAATCAAGGGAAAAATAAAAAGACTGCTTAAACTTGCCGATGAATATGGAGTGATAAATAGAGGGCATTCAAAAGGACTGCCAGAGCCAATATTGTTTATATTACAGAAGAGAATGACTGAAGTGGAGAGAATAGCGAGATACATCATAAAAAATGATCCTGGAATGTCTCATGAGTTTAAAGAGGGGCTAGAGAATATCCGTCAAAGATTTTCAGGGATCAATGCAACTAATGTTAAGAGGGTGTTTTAATGAACATTGGAATAATCGGGTATGGGTTTGTTGGGAAGGCGATATCAGCTGGGTTTAGTAGCAAGTGCAATATCTACATCAATGATCCAAAATTCCCTGAAAATTCACTACCATTAAAATTCATATCTGAGGAATGTCGATTTATATTTGTATCTGTATCCACACCCATTAATGACAAAGGAGAGTTTGACTCTAAAAACATAGAATGTGTGTTAAACAGTCTTAATGATATTAATAAAGACCGAGACATATATGACCGGAATATTGTAATTATTAAGAGTGCTGTCATTCCAAGCGTGATAAAGGAGTGGGAAACTAGAGCCGAAAATATAGCCATTATCGTTAGCCCAGAATACTTGAGTGATAAAGATGGGGCGCGCATGTTTGTAAATCAGAAGCTATTAATACTTGGGGGGGATACAGACGCATGTGAGGATGTGGTTGACTTATACAAGGATTACAGCCTATGCAACATGGAATGTCCCGTTGGTATATGTACAGCATTGGAAGCATCCCTAATCAAATATATGGAAAACTCATTTCTAGCTACAAAGGTGATATTTATGAACGAATTTTATGAACTATACAAACGTATGATTTGTGCTAAAGCAGGGAGAAAAGTCAAAGACGATCAACTGCAACCCCATTGGGAATCAATAATGAAAATGTTTCACTACGATGTAAGGATGGGAACGTCTCATTACCAAGTTCCTGGGCCGGATGGAGACTTTGGCTTCGGTGGACGATGCCTGCCAAAAGACATCAGAAGCATTTCAAGAGACGCAAGTGACAAATTCGGGATGGAAATGGGGCTCATTGATTTTATTTGGGATAAGAATAGCAAAATAAGATCATTAAGAGATTGGGACAAAAAGGATACTACCAAATGAAAACTGAAACAAAAAAACAGCTAAACAGGCTATACATGCACGAGCGAAATATTGGGAAATATATCAGGTTTAAAAACTGGACAAAAGGGCTGGATCAAAGGGGTCTGATTACTGGGGTAAACTCAGAATATAATGAAGGTAGGTTTTCAATTCTCTATAAGGTTAAATTCCCAGAATCAAATAAGGAAATAGACTGTATACCTTCAAGAGTCGAGGTTTTAAATGACGATTAATGATTTCATAATAGCGGGACCATGTAGCATCGAGTCTAAAGACCAATTTTTTAAGGTTGTCGAATTCCTTCGTTCATACGGCATTAAATACATAAGAGGTGGAATCTGGAAATACAGAAGCGATCCAGACACATTTCAGGGAACTAACATGGCGATGGATTGGGTGAGAGAAGCTAAGGAAAATTGGAACTTCGATTTTGTTTGTGAAATTATGGAATGTGACGAAATAGAAGATTTTGTTGTCAAACACATTGATGTTATTCAAATCGGATCACGCAATATGACAAACACCCACTTACTAAAAGCAATCAATAAAAAGTTTCCAGGAAAGATAGTTCTGCTAAAAAGAGACTTCACAGCATCATTAGAAGCATTTGTGCGACATTCTGAATACTTAGAAGACATGCGTGAGGTGTGGATGTGCTTAAGGGGCGCACAGTCGATGCATCCGCAAGAACAAAGATTTATACCGGACATCGCAGACATACAGAGATTAAAAGAAATGACTGGCAATAAAATCATATACGACCCCTCGCACGCAGCATGTGAAAGCAAGTATGTTGATAAAATAATCCATTCCGCACTAGAGTTTGATCCCAATGGAATGATGATAGAGGTTCACCCAAACCCTAAAAAGGCTCTATCAGATCCAGATCAACAACTGGATTTTAAACATTTTGACGCTACATATAAATCCATTAACAAAAGACTTAATAAAGGAGGGTAACAATGAATTGTAAGGTGAATAAAAACCGAGGCGTTTTGAAAAGTGAGAAACAAGTTGATATTGATACAAATATTTATACTGAAGCTGATGCTGTAGATGTAGAGAGGGACATCGGCATCGTGTATAGAATTCGTTTCAAGTCAAAACAAGATGTTAAATATTGGAATTTTAGCGTTGAATCTGTGCGAGATGAAAAGTTGGAAGATATAAAAAGGAATGCAAAATGACAAAAGATAAGAAAATCCACTGTTTCATGTGTGGGGTCAGTGATTGGACCAGTTTAGATCACCTAAAACAAAAAAAAGACTTTGGTGGGTTTGTTGTATGTAATAAGTGTGGATTTGTTACATACTTAATTAGTGATAACAAAGAACTCGTAGATATGTATAAATCTCACAAGCACAATAAAAAAAGAAGCTTCTCAGGTAGTAGCGATGATAAAACGAAGGCAAATAAACTATCGTATCATAGGAAAATGATAGGGGATCTTTTAAGAAAGAAAAAGAACATGTCTATATTAGATTTTGGATGTTCTACAGGCTATGTGCTAAAGATGTGCCGGGATGAGTTTGGGCATAAAGATGTAACAGGGGTTGAGTTAAATGGGGCTCATGCATCATATGGACGTGGTGAGTTTGGGATTGATATACATGAGTGTGCAACCATGGGCGAGCTTGCAAAAGATACTAATAACAAAAAATATGACCTAATAATCCTTTTTGCAGTACTTGAACACCTACTAGACCCAGTAGAGAAGATGAAGACATTCAAGAATTATCTTAAGCCTGGGGGGCAGATGTATGTTATGGTCCCGCTATGGTTTGATGGGCTCCTTGACTCAGAAAAGAACTGCACAAACTTCGAGCATCTTTTTATCCCTCATCATATCAATTGTTTTTCGAGGCGACACATTGATAATACATTTAAATTGAGTGGGTTTAATGTGAGCAAATTCTGCAATACGATGTATGGAAACATGTTTATATTAGACCAATGTGAACCTTCAAAAGATATCATTCTGGATGACTCAAAAAAGATAAGGGAAGAAATTAGCAGAATAAAAAAAGCATTAGAATTTATGCATCAAGAAAAGTTTGATGAAAGTTTAGAGGCATACCCATTAAACCCTGAGGCATGGATAGCAAAAGGTCTGAAAGTCTATAAATCAGATTTCAACAATCAATTAAAGTGCTTTGAAGAAGCATTAAAAGTAGATGCGTCTCATGTGAAGGCTGTTATACATATTGCTGAGCTGTTTATGCAAAATAATCAATACAAAGAATCGATTGAATTTCACAAACGTGCAATTGACCTGTCCCCAAACTCTTATGTCTCTTACCTCACAATAGCAGAGATATACAATATACAGGGAGACTTCAAAACCTCAATAGAGTGGTGTAAGAAGCTTATGGAAGTAAACCCAAATATATCAGGCATGCAGTTTCATAAAGGTGGGAATACAATACGAGATCTACTCGGTTTAAATTATGCACGTATATGGGAGGATAACAATGGATAATGAAAGAATCGATGAAACATTTCTAAAGAACTGTGACGATGATGTCATTCTAATAAATAGTAATAATGAAAAGGGGTTTTTGTTAATGCTCCTTAATGCGTGTTATCCGATGCTGTATACCCTAGAAACGTAAGAAATAAGGAGAAATAGAAATGAAACAAAATAAAGAAATATTAAAGGTTTGGAATGAGAGAACTGTAAGATTGAAAAAGTGGAGGGAAGAATTTAGGAAAGCTGGCATTGAGGAAGCAAGAGGGAAATTGTTGTTAGCTGAATATAAATTGAGGCAATCAGAGTTGAGCATTGACGATAAGCTTCACTCTACAATCGGCAACTTAGAATGGGCTTGGACAAGGACAAAAGAAGCAGCCGCCAACGTAATTTTGAATAGAGCTGGAGAAATAAGAGCTGATGCAGATACAGATTTTACAAATTTTTGTGTCGATTTTAACAAGGCTATATTAAAAATCCACGGTAAAAAGATGGATATGAAATGGAATGGTGAGTATCATTTGATACTAGGAAACGGAGAGGAATACAGGGTCGACGATGAAGATAATTAATGTGTGTTATCCGATGATGTGTTCCATTGAGACATGAATATAGACCAGGTTAAAATATGCGACTTAAAAGCGTCAGAATACAACCCCAGAAAACTATCAAAAAAAGAGTCAGGCGATATTAAAAAGTCATTATCTAAATATGGCTTTGTTGACCCTATAATCGTCAATAAAAGAAAGGATAGAGAGAACATAATTATTGGGGGACACCAAAGAGTCAAAGTGTGGAAGGCTTTAGGAAATAGCACTGTCCCCGTTCATTATGTGGACCTAGATCAAAAAGACGAAAAAGAACTTAATATAAGACTTAATAGAAACACAGGATCATGGGACTGGGATATATTAATAGCTGAGTTTGAACAACCTGATTTAATTGATTGGGGATTTGACCCATTGGACTTTACTATGGAGACTATTGCCCCAGAAGAAACAGAGGGTGACGACGATGTTCCGGAGAATGTGGAGCCAATAACAGTCCTGGGGGATCTGTACGAGTTGGGTGAGCATAGGGTTTTATGTGGGGATAGTACGCTCATTGATAGCGTTGAGAAGTTAATGGACGGCCAGATGTCCGACATGGTTTTTACTGACCCACCCTATGGGATATCATACACAAAGAAAACAAAAGAAGTTTTTAAATCAAAGGAATACACAGAGATAAAAAACGATGACCTTAATAAAGAATCGTTAAAATTATTTTTTAACGATTCTTTTTCTGTATTATCGGCTTTCATGAAAGATACCTGTCAATATTACATATGTTCGCCTCAAGGTGGCGATAGTGAACTGCTGATGATGATGATGATGAGAGAAAATGGTATCAAATGTAGGCATCAAATAATATGGGTTAAAGATGCACCTGTATTTTCTATGGGCCGTTTAGATTATGATTATAAACACGAACCGATTTTGTATGGATGGAAGAAAAAACACACGTTTTACAGGAAAGGAGAACAAGACAAGTCTGTATGGGAGTTTAAAAGAACTGAAAACAAATTACATCCTACCATGAAACCGACTGAATTAATTGTGAACGCATTATTGAATAGTTCAATTGAGGATTATTCAGTTTTAGACATTTTTCTAGGATCTGGATCGACACTAATAGCATGTGAAAAAACAAAAAGAAAATGCTATGGAATGGAACTAGACCCGATATATTGCGACATAATTGTAAAAAGATACATAGAATTTTGCAAGAAAAACGACCGTAAATACTCATTAAAAAGAAATGGCGAGGTATGTGATGAGTTTGATTAAATCAATAAACCCAACTACATTCCCAGTTTGTCTAATTTGTATTAACCTATTAAGCAGTTTGGTCTATTTTAAAAATGGTATGTATTTTAAGTGTATATACTGGATTGCAGCGGCAACACTAACATTTGTGGTCACTTTTGATCAAAAAACGGTCATAAATATTATATCTGACACGTTCAAAAATGCAACAGAGTTCTACAAATGAAGGTGTCAACAAAAATACTTAAGAAGGTTTTATGTGACAATTACGGCCAAATTATGCCCACCGTCAAAGTGTTGAAAGAGAAGTACAATATAGAAATTGACCGAACAGCAATCTATAAACGCATACAAAAGAACCCTTCAATGAAAGAAGCCATAGCCCAATCAATTGAGAGCCTGAAAGACATCGCAGAATATAACTTATCAAAATTGATAATTGAAGGTGACCGGTCATCAATATTGTTTTATCTTAAGACTAAGGGACGAGATAGAGGTTATGTAGAAAAAACTGAGATCGCGAATCCAGATGATGGGAATGCATTCAATATTGTGGTTGAGAATGTGCCATATAAAGGAAATAGAGGTTAAAAAAAACAAACCCACCCCAATTTACAGATGTTATCATAGCACTGGGGGGTCTACTTACCCCGATTTGCTGTTGGCATGAAACTACCAGTGATTATCCGCAGCTTTCAGAAGAACGCAGACAGAATAAGTTTTAGCTATGAAAAGTTCAAAAATATAACGGTCAAAGCAATAGACAGTGTTTTTAATATATCAACCCATATTATAGTCGTTATCAATGCAGATAAATCAAATATTCATTCTGAAAAAATATGTAAAACATGGGGCACCACCCCAAGCGAAACATATATAAACAGATACTACACCCCGCCAAGTATGTATAAAAGTGTGCACCCCATCAACTGCACTAATTGGGGTAGGAATATTGGCAGTGCAACAGCATTGAATGAAGGTCTTGAGAAAATAAAATGCTTAAATGATAATAGCAGATACGTGCTAATACTATCGCCTGAATTAAAGATAGAAGAATTCTTAATAGATGAGGCCATAGAAAAAATAACATCACAGGATCTGGACGTTGTTGGATTTTACCGAGAATGTTGGGGAGATCATGCGTCCTGGCAAGTCCCTCAGAACACCGGGGCAATATGGAAGGTTGACTCATTAATGAACGTGGGGGGGTTTGCTGAAGAGTGTAATGGGGATGGGAAAACTATTCAATTGGATGATAAAACAAAATCCCCAATCGCAGGAATGGAAGATTATCACGCTATGATCCGAATGATGAATGACAATCAGGATTTTAAATGGGGAATGGTGGGGGAATATAACCCTGTTAAATGGGATGTGGATTTTAGAGATCCCGTTCAGATACGAAAAATTAACAGACAGGGTAGTATTATGAAACATTGGGCGATAACTTTATTAAAGCCACATCAAAGTGTGAAAACAGAATGTATTCTTGGTTACAATCTTAAGCGATTCAGGGAAAGCAAAGTTTAATCCATAAAGAAAACAAATCATATATAATCTATTGTTGACAGAGTAAACAATAAGGCGTATAATGAAACATATAAAATATAAGGAGGTGAATAAATGGTTGAAGTAAAAGAGAGAGTGTTTGAGGGGCCGGAATTTAATGATAATGGAAAGCTGATTCATTACAAGGACGAAGAGACAGGGCTAGAAACTTGGACAGAGCACAACGATGAAGGAGATTTGATACACACCCGCAACTCAATAGGCTTTGAGGCATGGTATGTATATGACGGTGACTCGAGAGAAATATTTTATACGAATACTTATGGCGAAGAAGAATGGGCGAAGGAGTGGACGTTCAATAATAAATAAATAACTTATCGTAGGGGGGGGACTACAAAGGATATGAAAGAAAATGAAACATGAAGTACTAAAAAGAAAAGTTGAAAGTGATATAAAGAAAATGCAACAAACACTAAACAGATATGTTGTAGGGACAGAAGATGGATATTGTGAGTTCTTTTACTACGACGATAACGAAACTCTTCGACTGTATGAAGATTCTGAGGGAAATAAAAGAAAATATGATGAAAGAGGGGATTTAATATATGAGAAAAATGGAGAGGGACTTGAAGTATCTATAGAACGAGACCTGAATGGTTTTGAGATAAATAGAGAAACGACTTGTTAAATTAACTTAATGTAGGGGGGGCTAAAAAAGGAGTGAATGTAATGACACATGTTATAGATTCGGGAGTAGATGAGATTGGCTTGAATGATATTGTACCGGTTAGAGAATACGATGAGCATGGGAACGCAGTAAGGGAAATAAAAAAGCTGAACGGGAAGTTTTATATTAACGGTAAGGAATTAAAAAAAGGGGATGAGTAATATGACAAACACAATCGATACAGTACTTAAAGAAAACGGGTTTGAGGCATACGCAGCGAAAAAAGAATTCAAAGGGACAGAGGGATATATCCTGCATGTAGATCAAACTGAAGAGTGGTGCGAATACGAGCTTCCCGAATCAGATTTAATAGGCGGAAGGCAAAGCAGGGTACTTGAAAAGATAAACAACAAATTCTACTTAGATGGAGAGGAGCTTAAAAAATGACGAACATAATCGATTTAATACTTAAAGAAAACGGGTTAGCTGTCACGGGACATGCTGGCCCCTACATCAGAAACGGTAATCATAGCCATTGGGTAAATGATGATGGTGTTGACGAGTGGCGAAAATTCGACGACGCCGACAATGTGATTCACTTTCGGAATTCTAACGAGTATGAGGAGTGGCGAAAATTCGACGCCCACGACAATATGATTCATTATAAAAATTCAGATGGGGACGAAGAGTGGCGAAAATTCGACGATAACAATAATATGATTCACCTTAGAAATTCAGATGGTGAGGAGGCTTGGAGACACTTCGACGAGAATAGAAACGTAATTCATTATGAAGATTCTGACGGGTTGAAAATTTGGAGGGAGTACGCAGGAAAAAACCTATTACTCAGGGAACTAAAACAGCACCACGGGGTATTTTACTTTAACCAAAAAGAGATAAATAAATGAAAATAATCAAGTACAACGTCCATGAATTAAACCTACTACTGAAAACACATAAGACACTGCGAAAAATAGCACCAAGGGTTATAAATATTCATGATGGGAAGGTGGGTACAACCCCTCAAAGTTTGAGCCGGTGGCTAAAAAACAACGGGTATTATTTAGATACGCAATCAATGATAAAAAAGAGATAAACGGGCCGTGATTGAAAACACTTAAAATAAACAATGTATTAACTGATAAACAGCTCAAATTCTTTGATGTTAATACAAAATACACTGTCCTAGCTGCCGGCAGACGATTTGGTAAAGGTGAATTTGCTGTTAGATGGCAGACTATAAAACACACACTGGTCAATAAAACCGACGAGGATAACCCACATGCATGGGTGGCTCCAACGTTTAGACAAACCAAGCTGGGATACTATAAAACGATTCGATTTTTAAGGTCAAACAAGATACCCCACCATGCGAACAAGTCAGAATTACACATCAATCTATTTCCAATTGGTACCAATGCCATCAAGGGTTTCTTTTCACGCATTCAATTTTTTTCAGTAGACCGTCCTGACCTCATAGAGGGCTACAGCTTCATGTCGTTGGTAGTTGATGAATCAGGGATAGCATTTAAGAACCCTGAAGTATGGGAGAACTCATTGTCACCGACCACACTAGATTATGACGCCCCAGTGTTATTCATAGGCACACCAAAGGGAAAGACGCTGTACTATAAGTTCCACTTAAATGGTCTGGATAAGACAAAGCCACAATGGACAAGTCTAAATGCCAGTACATATGACAACACAATCGAAAAAGGGGGATTCCTAAAAAGAGAGGTCGTAGATGAGCTTGTAAAGCAACTTCCAGAAAATGTTGTGGATCAAGAGATATACGCAAAGTTCCTTGATGGTGGTGGAATTGTATTCAGAAAGGCTAGGATATGTGCCACATCAAAGTTTGAGAAGTTTAGCCCAAAAAAAAGGTATGTTGCAGGACTCGACCTTGCAAAGGTCAATGATTATACCGTCCTTACAATAGGAACGGTTGAGGGTAGGGTTGTGCATATTGAAAGATTTAATCAATTGGACTGGAACATTCAGAAGGATATAGTGTATAATTTGTGCAAACAATACAGGTGCAAGGTAATTATTGATAGCACAGGCGTTGGTGATCCAATTTTTGAAGACCTGAAGAGAATGGGTCTCCCTGTTCAAGGGTATCATTTCACAAGTAATTCTAAAAGAGAGCTTATAGACAAGCTGATTGTGGCTACAGAGAACGAAAGTATCTCTTACCCCCCATTCAAGCAATTACTTCTGGAGTTAGACGCCTATGAATATCAAGTTAGCCAGGCAGGAAATATCAAAACCAATGCACCTCTTGGGTTTCATGATGATTGTGTTATTAGCCTTGCTCTATACAACTGGTTATCTTCAGGGAGTTTTAAATTGAGTGATATGGATATAGCTATTGGGGAAGACCGCCAAGCTATCAAGGGTTGGTAATGGGGAAACGAAAAAGAAAAAAAAATGTAAATGCACTAAATTTTGCTAGGGATGACATGGGAAAAGGGATTCCCACGTCAGAGGTAACTAGTAGTCGATCAACAATGTACTTTCCTAGTCAGTTTGAGCCATACAATCCAGATGAGTTGTACAGAAAAAGGGGAAACTTTGATATCTATGACAAGATGAGAAAGGATGATCAAATACGGTCGATCCTTATGGTCAAGAAGGGATCTGTTTTGAACTCAGGTTGGAACATCGTTATTGACGACCAAGTACCCATTCATGAAGAAATAAGAGACGACATATTAAAATGGTTGGAAGATGACATCGAGATATCGTTTGATCAATCAATGCGAGAAATGCTCACCAACCTAGATTATGGTTTCTCTATAACAGAGCCAGTATGGAAGATAGATGACGGGAACGTCAAATTAAAGTATTTGAAGACTAGAGCCCCGCATTCATTTAGAATATTTACAGACGAAAAGGGGAACGTAGACAAGATCGAGCAGGATGGTGAAACGGGGGTTATTAAAATTAATCCAAGTAAAGTAATTCTATTCCCTCATCAAATGGAGTTTGGAAACTGGTATGGTAAAAGTGATTTAGAATCAGCATACAGGTCATGGTGGTCTAAGGATCTCATTATAAAGTTCTGGAATATTTACCTTGAGAAATATGGATCCCCCACAGCAATAGGCAAATACGGGGTATCAGCAACTCAAGAAGACAAGGACCAGTTATTAAAAGTTCTAAAAACCATCCAGACATCCACATCTATCATTATTCCAGAGGATGCTTTGGTAGAGCTGCTAGAAGAAAATAAGTCTGGGGCTAGCGGGGATGGATTTGAGAGTGCCATTGATAAATATAACATGATGATATCTAGGAGCATGGGGATACCTGATCTATTGGGTATTGGGGGATCAGAGACAGATGGGGGATCATTCGCGCTAGGTAAGAATCAATTTGAGATGTTCTTCATGATAATAGAGGACATTAGAAAAGATCTGACACGAATTATAAACCGTCAAATCATAATCCCAATGGTCGATGCAAACTGGGCGATAGGAAACGCCCCATATCCAAAGTTTGCGTTTAATCCACTTAATGCAGAACAGAGGTTTGAAATGCTTAAGTCATGGGTGGAGATCGTTAAGGGGGCGGGGTATAAGCCGAGCGATGAGGAGATAAATTGGGCTAGAGATATAGTGGGAGCCCCAATAGGGGATGTGGAGTTCAAAGAAAGTTCAACGGGGATCCCGTTCGAGGGTAAAAAGCAAAGCTCCGACCAAATTCAAGATCCCAAACCCAAAAAAGACCCCAAAGATGTGGATGGTGTAGAGAAGAAACAGGCTGAGGATGAGAAGCAGATGGCACTGGGCCCGGTAAGAAAACCCAACATGGCAGAGAAGAAGGTAAACTTTAAAGATGTCTCAGCGCGACTTGAGACCACCGAGGATGAGAATATAATCAAATTGGGGTCATCCATATCAATCATTAGGGAAAACTTGATCAACGCAGTGGAGAAGGGCCGATGGATAGAGAACAAGAGGTTAGATAAAATAGACAACCTAAAATTAAAGGGGACCAATAACTTCAAAATGGGTGTAAAGGGGATGCTGCGGGAGTTTAACAAACTAGGTGTAAGGGATGCAAAAGACTTATTTATCACACAAAACTTCATCGATGTTGATTTAGAGACAATCACAGATGATATATTAAACGCTCAACCAGTATTCATAACAGACCTTGTGAATGAAGATATATTGAGTAAAGCAAAGCTAACACTAAAGGGTGCCATAACTGAGGGGGCATCAGTAAAATCAGCTGTTAGGCAGTTAAACGAGATCTTTGAAGATTATGACCCGTCATTTGATGGGCACCGTTTAGAAAATATAGTTAGAACGAACGGATTAAAAGCGTACAACCAAACAAAACAGGCATATTTCGAACCGTTTGTTTCGTCGGGTGACATCGTGGCATTTCAGTATTCTGCAATTATAGACTCAAGAACAACAGATTTTTGCTTTGATCACGATGGAAAGGTATATTTAGCCGACAGTCCTTATCTGGCTACTATAGAGCCCCCAAATCATTTTCAATGCAGATCAACCATGATCCCGATAACCAAGATAGAATTTGAAGAAGATGAGATATTTGGAGCGACAAAAGAGGAAAATGATGGGTTTTTTAAAGGTGGAAAGTTTCAAGAATCACGAACATTTGGTGATCGGTATAAACAAAATCCAGGTGGATTTTGGACTAAGAAAAAAAATAATTAGGAGGATAATACAATGGCAGGATCACAGAGAGTACAAATATTAGATGAGAATAACTTAAATTGGAACGCAGCAAATCCGCTACCAGTAGAGTCAGTAAGTGGAGGGGGGCCGGCAACCGCTAATATAGCGATATACAACAAGACAATGGACACAATAGGGTCATTTCTAGCAAATACATTTACTAGTCAGGTGGTGGGATTCACCGTCAGCACCGTAGCGAATACAACTACATCAAGCCCCCCCAGTTTCGATATCGCAATGACTTCAACGGGAAGCCCATTTTTTAGAGTCCCTCAATCAGCTTCGTATAATGAAATTGATCTTAATTTGGCCACGAATACTATCATGTATTTTAGTGTTAGCTCACAGACAAACTCAACCTTACAGATATTTTCGAGGGAGATTGATTAAATGCCAATTACAGCGCATGGAAATGTAATAGGTCCGATAACAGCAACTGATGGAGCCATCGTTGTTTATGATGGGACAACTGGTCAGCTAGTTAAGAATACAGGTGTCACGATAGATGCAAGTAACAATGTCGCTGGAATATTGACGCTTACGGCAACAAATCTTGCTGGTACATTAACAACCGCAGCCCAACCGAATATCACAAGTTTAGGTACCCTTACACACCTTAATGTAAATGGAAATTCAACGACTACCCTTATCTCTGGATCAAATGATTGGCCTCTTGTATTGAGAAACGATAACGATCCTAACGGGTTTGATTTTCAAATAGCAGGAGAGAATAATTTGATATTTAATGAATCTGGCCTAGGTGCGTACTTTGAGAATACAAACGGGACTATACAAATCAACCAATATACAAGTAACGGATCTCTAACAGTTGGAAGTGGAAATGGAACGATTGTTTCATCTTCAGACGCAAGGATAAAAACAGAACCTACTTTGATGACTTATGGAGTTGATGAATGTAAGCAGTTAAGAGGCGTTATGTTTGAGTATTTAGCAGACCCAGGCACGCCAAGAGGCGGTCTAATTGCCCAAGAAGTGGAACTTGTAATACCAGAAGCAGTTGACGGTAAAAAGATAGAGTACAAATGGGAAGTTGAAGATGATGGTGAGACCGTAAAAACAGATGATAATGGAGACATTGTTTATAGACTAGATTCAGAAGGGGAGCAAATAATTAGACCCAGAGGACTTGATCTTAATCCATTGGTGGGAATGTTGATAAATACATGTAATGAGCAACAAACAGTAATAGAAGATTTAAAATCAAGATTAGAATTATTGGAGGTAGCATAAATGAAAGAGTACAAAGTATCAGATGAAACAGTTAAGAACATTCAATCGATAGTGTCAGAGGGGATTTTCCCAACACTAAAACTTGGCCAGATCAGTCAAGTTCTATCAAGTCTGACCACTCACGAAATTAAACCAGATAAAAAAGAGAAAGATGCAAACAAACAATGACCGAAGATGAAGGAAGTAAATTAGATAAAATATACACAAAACTGATGCTAATAGAGCAGGGATTGAACGGTGTGGATGGCGGGCCGGATGGGCTATACAAAAAGGTAACCCACATACAAAAGCGTCAATACAAATTTGAAAAGTATGTCTACATGTTCCACGGTGGGCTTGTGATGTGTGGCGTACTTTTCAGCTTTGGTGTGACCTTATACCAGATGGTGATTAAGTAATGGTATCGCCTAACAATAAGGCAGGGGGCGAATATAGCCGGGACTGTTGATGAAATGGTCCTATGTGTAAAGCCCGTCGGTGGATCTACGAATGCAGATGTTGAGGCCAGTATACAGTGGCGAGAATTATTATAATAAGGAGACATAAAACATGGAAATAAAAGATTTTAATTACTGTGACACAGATATAATCGATAAATTCATAAGAGTGAAGAAAAAAGATGTAGACGAGTTTGAGGAAAACTCATTAAAGTTAATGGATATTGATATGATGCAGGGGATTTCAGCTGTGGCCGGATTCATGAAGGGGGATAGGAACACTGCTATACAGTCCTATCTATTCACAAAAGACCAATGGACTCTAGAATCAGCATCAGAATGGGTATACAGGGCAGATGAGACAGGAGAGATCACACATAAAGATGATAGTGGAAAAGAGATCATCCAAGAAATTGCTGTTTTACTAGGTGAGCTAGAGTCCAGCATGCGAGAGCAGTTAAAGTTGGCTGCAGAGGACGAGGCAGAATCAAAAGACTTCGCAGATTTAAGAACCCTTGATGGTGTTGAGATTTTCGCAGTAGGCACCCACAACGGTGACAAATACACACTAGATGATCTTAAAGAGATTGAGAAGAACTTTGAGCCATTAAAACAACGACTACAGCCATACGTTAAACTTGGGCACAATTCAAAACAGGCACTTTTAGCTAATGACGGGCTTCCCGCAGCCGGGTGGCTAGAGCGTGTCTATGTCGTAGGTGAAAAACTTATTGCAGACATTGTAGATATCCCAGAAAAGATATACCAGCTTATTCAAAACAAGGCATTCAAAAGGATATCTTCTGAGATATACTTCAATTTAAAAGGACAAGATGGTAAAATATTCCCTAAATCGTTAAAATCCATAGCAATCTTAGGCGCCGACACCCCAGCAGTGGGTACACTCGACGACATCCTGAGCCTATACACATCAAAGCATTGTCCAACACAAGAGACCGCAGAAATAAGAGAAGTTGAATATAGTATCGGGAAAAACAATCTTGAGGAGGATGAGACTATGGAAAAAGAAGAGCTACAATCCAAAATTGCTGAATTAACTAATAAAAACGCACAGTTAACCAGTGAAAAAGAAACCGCTGAAAAGAAATTCTCTGATGAAAAAGAAGCGAAAGAAACCGTTGAAAAAGATTTCTCGGCTCTAAAGCAAGCATCAAGGGAAAAAGAAATAGAATCAAAAGTTGATTCTTTAATTGAAAACAACAAGATTTTACCAGCACAAAAGGAACTTGCCACGGCTCTTTACGCACAGCAAGATCAAATAAAGCAATACTCAAAAGAAGACAATCCAATTGATGTCGTAACAGAATTTTTTGAGCTAAGTCAATATGCAGTAGATGTCAAAGAAAACACATCCGCTGTTTCACCAAAAAATGAATCGGAAAAAGAAAAAGCGAAAGCAACTGCAATCAAAGATGCGCCAAGCCTTAAGGATGCAGTAGCCGCTTACACAGCACAGGAGGGCGAATAATGTCATCAGTACACTCATGGAACGCAGAGATATCTGTTAAAGCCGGAACCACAACTGTAGCTACTTCAACAGCTGAATATCTTGCTACATATTGGTCAGCAACTAACACCGTGGCACTAATGAATACAACTACAAATTATTCAAAGTTCGCGGGGGTAGTTCAGGCTGGGGGGTATGCTTCGGCCAGTGGTGGATCTGTAAGAATATCACCATTCGGATATAGCAAAGTAAAGTTTTCAGGAGCTAACACAGCAACCGCAATCGGTGATTACGTAAGTTTTGATACAGACACTACAACATCTTGGGGAACATTACGGGTTCAAGCGAGAACCGTTTCAGATCTCACATCAGGATCAGCATATATTCTTGGTCAAATCCAAGGTATCAGCGCAGGAACAGGGACCGTAAGCCAAGTATTTATTAACCCAAGTTTTAGTCAAGCAATTACTACGACAGTGACATCATAATCGAAAGGAGATAAAAAATATGCCATATGCATCAGGCCAAGGCCTTCATCAAATCGACACCCCACTATCTAATCTTTCGGTTAGATATGCAAACGAGTCTAGTGCGTTTATTGCAACAAGTGCAATACCACAAGTTCCCGTAGCAAAAGAAACAGATGCTTATTACGTCTATGGACGTGATCATTTCAGAATCCCTGAAACGATCAGAGCAAACAAAGCCCCAGCAAACGAAGCAGAATACACACTATCTACATCCACTTATCAACTAGAGCGTCATTCATTGCGTGATCTAGTATCGGACAGAGATAGATCAAATGCAGATTCACCGCTTGCCCCGGATGTGGATGCAATGGAGAATCTAACTGAGCGGATATTGTTAAAAAAAGAATTACAGGCAATGCAGACAGTTCTTACATCCACAGCAGCAGGAAATTCACATTCTTTAACAAGTACAATCAAATGGACAACATTGACGACAACGTCAGATCCCATTGGAGACGTGAGTACAGCGACCACTGTCATATTGCAAAACTCAGGGAAGAAACCAACTGACATGATAATTGGGTTTCCAATCATGCAAGGTCTTGAAAATCATCCTAACATCTTAGAGAGGATCAAATATTCTGAGCGGGGAATAATAAGCAAGGATATTATTCAAGCCACGTTAGGAATTTCAAAACTACATGTTGGGGAAGCTGTCTATAATACAGCAAGAGAGGGTGCTGCAGATTCCATGTCATATATATGGGATACAGACGCATGGATTGGTTACAATAGTCCAACTCCAAGCCTGAGAACTGCATCAGCGCTTAAAACGTTCTTCAAGCAAGATCGTAAAGAAATGCCTTTTAGCGTAAAGAAATACCGGAATGATGAACGTGAAGGGGATTGGGTCGAAGTTAACTCATTCTTCGTTACAAAACCTGTAGCGACTTCAGCAGCGTATTTAGTACGTGGTGTTAACTAGTTAAAAGGATTTGGGGGAAGGAACTGATCTTACCTTCCCCCCCCCCCTAAAAATGGAGGCAAATAATGAAACGAATAAAAAAAGCAGATGTGATTGATAAATTGGATAATTTGGGGCTTGAGTTTGATGTGGATGCACCATATGAGACGCTCTACACTCTTCTAAAGGAAAACCAGCCGGATGACGAATCGGATGAAGAACCAGAATCAGTAAACCCAAATAACGTGGTAGATGGGCCAGTTGGGTCAAAAGTAATTGTATCTAGTAAACGGCAACCAGGAAGACCAGACCCCTCTAAAATTGATAATACGGTTAAATCAGTTACTTATGAAACAGAGAAGATCCGGAATCATAAAGGAATGACAATAATAAAAACATTTAAAGTCACCAGAACATCAAGGAACGTATCTCGACGACTAGATTCAATTGAAAAAGTAGACTAAATGGGGTCATACGCCAATACGACAAACATGAAGGCACGGTTCCCTGGATTTCCACAATCCAGCACCACTTTTGATACCGTCTTATCAGACAATATCACAAGAGCTGAGTCCGTTGTTAATGCATCTATTGCTCGGCGTTATGGACTTCCATTTACCACTGTCCCCCCCTACATCATTACTATAGCAGAAGACTTAAGTGCTGGATATGCTTATCGATCTTCTTTTATGAGAGACTCCCATAATACATCAGAGTGGCAAGAAGAACTTGTCGATAAAGCAATGGACATGCTTAAGGAAATCAAGGATGGAGATATAGACCTCGTTGATACATCAGGGAATATAATATCAGAGCGATCCACGAGAACTGTAATAACTAGCAACACAGAAGATTACACGCTAGCCTTCGGATTAGACACATCAACATCATGGAGAGTTGACCCAGATAGATTATCAGATATAGCGACCGACAGGTTTTAGAATGGCGAAGACTGAAACAGAGATTAAAATAGATCTTAAAAAATTGAAAAAGCGTCTTAATAGAATGACTAAGAATGCCAGATCGACAAATAGACTAATGGGGTTAACCTCAATTATCATGCACAAAGACATTCTTAATCATTTCAAGCAAGAAGAGGGGCCAGATGGCAAATGGAAACAACTGGATCCCAAGACAGTTAAGCGTAGGCGTGTTGGTAAGAATAAGTCTAGGGGTCACAAGATATTACAAGACACTGGATTGCTTAGAGCATCATTAATACTTAAGCACACAAAGAATACCGCTAGGGTAGGTTCACGCTTAGAATATGCCGGGGCTCATAATAATGGAACAGGGAATGTGCCTGAACGAAAGTTTTTATGGATCTCCAAGAAAGCAGACAATTTAATAGAAAAATTGGTTGGCAAGCATTACGTGGGTGATTTATAATGGCATATGACTACAGAGCACTACTAGAAAATGTACATTCTGTTTTAGGTGCTACATCCACCGTTTCTACGCTAGTAGCTTCGATGAGTGTTGATTATCCAATCGCATCAGACAATATACACAATCGAATTAAAATAGGCGACCCATCAAAGATACCAACATATGCAAGTGAATACCCAAGTGCGTATGTTGAGCTCATTGGAAAAGAAGAAGAGTTTTCACAATTGGGAACCACATCAATAGGTGGGGGAGCAGTATCTATAAAACGAGACATAACCACAAGCATTAACATTACAGCCTTCGTATATAAGCAAGATGGTTCAGATGCATCTGACAAACAAGTACAAACATTTGCAAGGAACATCGAGACTATATTTAGATCAAATACACAGGTAGATGGCTCAGATGGGTGGGATACATGTTTGTTCACAAGTGCTCAGTTTGCCGACGCATACTTAGAAGGTGCCAAAAACAGGGATGGGGTGCATTTATCAGCAGTAAAATTAGAAGGCGAATTTTTTAAGGCAGCAATAAGTTAAAAGGAGATGTTAAACATGGCAAAACACAAACATAAAAAAGATGAAGAGGAAATCGATGTAGAGGAAAGGCCCATAGATTTCAATGACATATGGATGCGAGATTTTCAGGTTCGGGATACCCAAGTATTAGTTTCAGAAAGAATTGAATACCTTATGGAAGCATTTGATGAATTGAATTACTATTACACGCAGTATCATTTTCACAAGAAATCCGCGATAAAACTGATGCAAAATATATTAAGAAGCTGTGAGTCTTGTCATGATGAACTGGCCAGGGGATATGACCAAATGGTAAGAGACAAAAGGGGAATAGAAATATAATGGCACAAGTAACAGCAGAAGAATCACTAGAACAATCAAAGAGAGCGTACAATACATGGGGTCCTCAGTGGAGATATAATACAGAAATAAATAGGGAATTCATGAATGTACATATGAAGGAACTTATGTACCAAGGTACGGGAAAAGTCGCAGTTTGTGTGTCCGGGGGTGCTTCACTAGATGATCAACTTGAAACGATTAAATCACACCGGGATAAAATTGATGTTCTTTGTATAGATAAAACATTTGGCACACTGATTGACAATGGAATAATCCCTGACTACATGTTTACAGCTGATGCCAATGTGTCTTTTGAATTGTACTGTGAGCCTTGGCTTAAATACACAAAGGACATTATTATGGTAAGTAATATCTGTGGAAACCCTAATTGGGGGGCAAATTGGAAAGGCCCGAAGACCTATTATGTAAATAAAGACAATATTGAGTCTGAGAAGGAGTTTTGTAAATTATCTGGCATACCAGATACGATCCCAGCTGGGTCAAATGTCTCTAACTCAATGATCGTATATACATCTTCAGTTATTAAATACGACGAGTATATATTATGTGGGTTTGACTTCTCATTCAAGATTGGTGGCAACTTCTACTCATCAGACAATTACCATGTTAAAAACTTCTACTTAAACCAAATGAGGGTTATAAACCCCCATGGTCGTCTCGTCAGCACTAGTCATAACCTATCGTTTTCCTGCCGTTGGCTATACGAATGGATAACAAGACAAATTGGAGCCAAAAAGGTAATCAATACAAACGATGAGGGGATACTGGGTATACCAAGAGTTGAGAATCTTGAGGATGCATTGGGAAACATATTAAATTACAGAAGGGCATTGAATGAGCAAGAGTTAAGGGCCGTAAAAAGTAAAAAATTTGAAGTTACCGACATAAAGAGTTTTGAGGCGGCCAAAGAATTATTGTGTAGTGAAGATGTAGTCATATACGGTTGTTCGATTGACTACAGATCAAAAGGAGATAGTAATTATGCCAGAGAACAAAAAAGCAGAACGACAGTCGATCACAAAAATTAATCAAGAGCCAAAAAAGCAGAAGAATGATAAAATAAAACTTAAATATATTCTAACAAGCAAAAGATGTTATTTGAATAGAACTTTTCCGAGCGATAATCCAGAGCAAAACATAATTGAATTACCCGCAGACATGGCCAAACAATTTTTAAGAATGAAAATAGGAAGAGGCAGAGTCTGGGAATCATACAAAGAGCCTAAAAAAAGAATCAGGGAAGGTGATTAATTATGCCAATCGGATCAAACGCAGAACAAGGCTATCGGTCAGCAGCGACAGTATTAACAGAGACAACATTTGGAACGCCCAATACCTCAGCAGCAGGAACGGCAGCTTTCGAATTTAGAAGCATATCATTAACAAAGAAGATCGATGAGCAAAAATCAGAGGGGATAAACGCAACTAGATCATATAATCGTCGTTTTCAAATGAATCAGGTTGTGGATGGCTCAATTGAAATGGATTTACACCCAGTAGATGGGATCCAATTATTTCTCGCAGGGATGGGGGGATCTATAAACACAACGTCACTTACCAGCGCCGCATACACTCACAGCATTACAGTTGATAATGATTTGTTACTAGGGAGCACAACATCGTGGACAATTGATGTCAGAAAAGGGCCAACCATTTCTAGACGATATACCGGTTGCAGAATTAATCAAATGACGATAAGTGCAGAGATTGGGAGTCCTATATCCGCCAGTTATGATATCGTAGGAAAAGCAGGGACGACAACAACAGCTATTGCAGATACTGCAATCGGTTTTAGTGCTACTAGACCATTCTTATTTACTGATGGGCAGTTTCAATATGCTGAAACGGTTGCGTCTCTTACATCCACAGCATATGAGGAGATTGTAGGATTTGAACTCACCGTTAACAATAATCTAACAAACGACAACAACGTTAGAAGTATTGGGACAAACACCGTTCAACAATTACCGCCTGGCATGAGAGATATTTCTCTAAAGCTAACCATGAGAGCCGATACCACAGCAGTTTATGACCGATTTATAGCGAACAGCCAGGCATCAATAAAGCTGTTTTTAGAAGGGCCAAGCATTACGGCAGAAGCGAACAATACATTAGAGGTCGTCTTGCCTAAGGTGTTTTACAATGCCGGGGATCATGAAGTTGGGGGGCCAGACACATTAATGGTTGAGCCTGAGATAACAGCGATACGATCTGGTGAAGATCCAACGACCACCAATACTGATATATCTGCAACGCTCATCAATGATGTTGCCGCCTACTAGGTATTAAAAGAATATATGTTTTCTGATACTGAAAAGAAAATACTCGATGTAATTAATGTGGACGTGGATGGGGTAGCCTACGAAATAAGGAAGGTTACCCCGGACGACTTTCTGGATAAGCAAGGCGTTCCGATAAGTGATTGGGATATTGAAGCCAATGCTTTCTATAAGAAACAAAAGGAGAAACAGACAACATTAAAAGATGTTCAGAAGGTTTGGGTTAGACTGTTTAATAAGGCGATTGTTAGCATTGATGGCAATTATGATGTCGAGCCCTTGATTAAGCACGTTATAGAAAACTATATGGTGGGTAATGATTTGTATGACATTATTGTTCAACACTGTTTTTCTGTAAAAAAAAAGGGACCTCGGTTCGGTCTATTTCGAAGACGCAGGCAGTAATATATGATGTGCTGTCTAAACGATATTCATGTTTACCAAGCGATCTTTTGAAACTGAGTATCAGTGATTTTACATTTAATCATATCGTAGCAAGTGAAGGGATCGATCAAGAAAACAAAATTCAAGATAAATTAAATAAAGAACAAACCCGTGGAAGGTAATTATGGCAAGAAATGAAAATGTTAATGTAATAGTCCGATTAAAAGACAAGTTTTCTACTGGTCTTAAAAAACTTAATCGTGGCATAGCATCCTTAACTAGTGTCGCTAAAAAAGCGGCTAAGAGTGTTGCCGCCATTGGTGTTGCCGCCGGCGCAACAGCCGCTATATTTCTAAGAGCCGCAGGAAAAACAGAGCAATGGGAAATTGCATTTACTACAATGCTTGGATCGGCAACAGAAGCAAAAAAGCTATTAAAGGATCTTGCACAGTTCGCAGCTAAAACGCCATTTGAGCTCCAGGGGCTAACCGATAACGCTAAACTATTGCTTGGTATGGGAATTGAAGCAAAGAAGTTAATACCTACAATGAAGGCCTTAGGGGATGTGGCAGCAGGGCTTGGGATAGACTTCAGACGACTGGCATTAAACTATGGACAGGTTCAGGCCCAGGGTAAGTTAACTGGTCGGGAATTGAGAGACTTTGCCGTAGCCGGTGTTCCATTATTATCGGAACTGGCTAAAAACTTAGGTAAAACAAAGGCTGAAATAGCAGCTATGACATCCAGGGGTTTGATTGGGTTTAAAGAAGTAGAAGCCGCGTTTAAGAGTATGTCGGGGGAGGGTGGTAAATTCTTCAATTTAATGGAGAGACAGAATAAAGCGTTCTTTGGGATTATATCAAACATTCAAGACAATCTATTTCAGTTGAGTGTTGCCATAGGAAATAAACTATTACCTCGTGCTAAGGGATTAGCAGCAGCTATAAGAGATATTACAGATACGAGCCATTTGCCTGAGTTTAATCGAAAGATGGATCTATTTTTATTAGACTTAGAGACTAGAATAAAAATATTTTCGGCAATTGCTACAAATCTAATGGCAGCACCTTTTAGAGCTGAAACATACACAGCAATATGGGATGAACTACAAAAAGCTCAGGATAAATTGAGTGACAGGATTTTGGATTCTATATTGTCATTTGGTAATAGGGCAAATAAATCTATGGGCGGTTTTGCAGAAAAAGAAGTCAATCGAACTGAGCTTACATCAGATAAACTAACAAAGATAAGAGAAGACGCCTCAAAAAAACGAATTAAAATCGAGGAAAATTATGTTAAAGAAGTAGCAAAAGTCAAAGATGCTTCAAGAAAAAAAGAGATTGAAGAAGATAAATTATTAACAAAACATATCAAAGAAATAAATGAAGAGACGCTTAACTCAATGCGAGATTTTGGCGAGTCATCAGCTAAATTGTTTTCAGGATCATTTGAGGATGTCATAAAAGTTCAAATGGGGTCTGGTGGTCCGATATCTAATGCAATACAGGCTGGGGTATCAGGTATGGTGCCTGCTATGTCATCTTTCCTTGGCGGAGCGGTTACAGGGATAATGGGCGGACTTTTAGGTAACTTATTTGGGGCTAGGCCTGTAAAAACGGTTGCTCAATACGCACAAGACGCCTTCAATACAATGGTCAAAAACACAAAGCGTGTACTAGGCACTCTTTCAGCAGATAAAGATTTATTCCAAGAGCAATTGGGACTATTAGAAGATCTTAAGGAGTCTATGGGTGCAGATGGACAAATACCCGACAGATTTAAAGACTTTCTTAATTTACAAGGGGAAAACTTAACTATAACTGAAGGAATGAAACAGGTTCTTGAAAGATTGCAGCAGAGCAATAATAAAACTAATTCATTGTTAGACCAGAGATTAGAAAAGGTTCAGAGATTTAACAAGGCAATGGCAGAGGGATTATCAGAAAGAGGGACTATAGATTCATCTACGGAAACTGGTAAAATAATAATAGAGGCATTTAAAGAGGCGTTTCCAGGAGCAGGTGAGCGTGGAGAAGGTATTTCTCAGACAGCAGCACTTGGCATTAGAGACGCATTGTTAAGAGAAGAGGCCGAGTTAAGAAAACAGGGGGCAGGATTAACTGCAGGTAAATTAGCACGATTACGTGAGTCATTGAGATTTGAAAGAGAGTTAGAGGCATTTAAAAATGGTGGGATTGTTGGAAATGCCCCCAAGTTTGCAATGGGGGGAGTAGTGCCAGGAAATAGCTTCTCTGGTGACCGTGTATTAATTGCAGCTAATTCAGGTGAAATTGTATTAAACAGAGCGCAACAATCAAGACTATTTGAAACATTATCAAGCGGTGGCGGTGGTGGCGGTCAGAATGTAAATATCACGTTTGCCGGCCCTATTATGGGTGATCAACAACAGGCTGCCGAATTCGCCAAGAGAATTGATTCAGAACTATTCAAACTTAAAAGAAACAATCAAAGCGTTGCGCTAAATTAAGGATAGAGAACTATGTTTAATATGGAAATAAAGAAAGCGAATTTTATAAACACCACAACCGCATTGACTGTGGATAGCAATAGCACAACCGTTGTTAATATGATCGATGGGAATAGGGATACTGAATACGCATCTAATGGTTATAGTGGGGCAACGGCCACCAATATTATTATGACATTCTCAACACCAACCGTAATATCTCGAATTTATCTGGTTGATCACAACCTAAAAGACTACAGCATTTTTTACGACGAAACGACCACAAACACATTTACATTAACGGGATATAGTACCAGCACCATTGCTTATACGGGGAATAGTGAGACATCACAATATTTTGTTGTATCCTCACAAACGGTTAGTACAGTATACTTAAGGGCCAATGAAGCGATGACAGCAAGTGCTGAGAAGGTCATAGCCGACTATTACATTGGAGATCTATATCATCGGTTTACCCAAAACCCGTCTGCAGATCAATATGACCCTAGAATAAATGAAACAAGTTTTAATCACAAAATGTCGGATGGGGGTACAGTTAGATACTTTCTTGCTGATAAATTCAAGGCATCTATTCAAATACCATTCGTATCAAGCGCAGACAGGCTAGAACTTAAGACAGCATACAAATCAAGGAACCCTTTACAATTCACCCCACTACCAACCGAAAGTGACTGGGGTGGAGACACATACGAAGTCAATTGGGTTAATGGGTTCCCATTCCAGAAGTTTACAAGCAACATCATAGGTAATGGTTTTACTGGTCAAATAGATTTTGAGGAAACCCCAGGGAGATGAAATGATTATTTTTAATAGGTTTTGGATAGAGAGAGATTGGATTTATGCATTATTATACCTTGTGTTTATTATAGGTATAGGGATGTTTATTGCGTTGCACAGACTAAATGTAATTTCGATTAAACGAGCTAAATTACGCGCCCAGATAAAGCATAATTTGAGCAAGGAAATACTGCCCAGCCGATATATATATTCCAATGAAATAGATTTTGAGGAGACAATCGGACGATGAATAAAGACATGATAGATAGACTTAAGTGTTGTCGAATTATTGGCCATTTGACTGGTACGTTAAAAGGCATCCAGTTAACAGGTGCTGTGGATGATGAACTGGTAAATATTGATTATGATGATTTAATATCTAACCTTAATTTTTTATATGACTATATTACAAAAGAATTCATAGATCCCACTAAGCCAAAGGGAAAGAAAAAATGACTATAGTCCGTCAGATTACAAAAAAGAACAAAGCAGAGGTGTTTCGTAGAGCCTCTATCAAAAGGCGTTTAACTGGCTCATCCGGGGGGTATGAGACTAGTTGGTTCGATATAACTGAAAAAATAAAAACATGGGGGAAAATTAGCACAGATGTGGAAGTTGCGAAATACAACTCATTTAGACTTAATGGAATCACACTGAGCGTTCGCAATGATGATGGACAATTTAATCCAAGTGATGACTCTGCATCTTTATGGAATACTTATATTCCATCATATAAGACAAAAGTATTAATAGAGACAGGCTATATTGATGATGATGGGGTTGAGGTGCCAGGGGATGCGGTCAGATGGGGCCGGTTTCTTTGGGGTGGTGATTTATGGGGACGATCCCCAATAAACTCAGCGAATTTCTTGGGCGTCATAACTGATGAGATCATGTTAAATGCTAACAATGAGGCTATTTTACCAGTCAAGCCGATGTTAAGTGTTTTTGAGGATGTGCAAGCAACAGACTTGACCGGATTAACAGGGTCTCAAACTGCCAGTGATATTTTCATTCAGATTAGAGACCTTGTAGATTCAAATAGTGTTTCTGTCTTTGGGGATTTGATTAGCACAGGTGCATGGGATATCCAAACAACAACATCTATCTATACAAATTTAAACACAACAACATCGGTGGACATGTCTATGTGGGATTTAATGGTCAAGCTAGCTGAGACTGAAAGTAAGGCACTTTGGGCCGATCCTGATGGGGCATTTCATTTTAGGGATAGGTCAACACTACAATCAACAACATCGTGGAAATTTTCCGGGACTTCAACAAGGAACCCAGAATATGGACATACTATAAAATCAATAAGACAATACAAAGAGGCATCAAGCAAGGTGTTTACTAAACTGAGAGTTAAAATAGACGAGGCAGATACTTCGAGCAGTTATAGAATAAATCAAGAATCATGGGCCATTGGAGACTCTTCTACCTCATATATATACGGCCAAAAGAAGTTTGAATTTACAAATACATGGCTTAATACAGCTACAGCAGATACATTACTTTCAACATTAGCGAGCGACATATCAGAAATCAAAAAAGAAGTAGAAATCTCAACGAAATTCATTCCTAGCCTTAGACTGTTCGATAGAGTTGAAATGGCCTATGTATCCAGTAACCAGTCAACCGTTGGATCACTATGGGGAAGTTTTATATGGGGAAAGGATAATTGGGGTGGTGGTGGAGAAGGTGATATATTTAATGTCGAAGGGAATTATAAAATAATAGGATACGAACACAATTTAGATTTAATGGATTCAAGTTTTTACTTAAGGGAAATATAAAGGAGTTATAAAATGGCAACAAGTTCATGGCCCACATTAACAAATAGTACAACAGCGTCAGCGATAGACGTGGAGGCAAAGTTTGACGCAATGGAAGGGGATATAGTCCCAATGGATTCTGCTGGGTCATTCACAAACGACACCTTTAATATAGGAACATCCACAGCAGAGTGGGCCAATATTTATGCATCTAACGCTCACGTGGATGCTATAAGAACCAGAACGGTATCCAAATCATCAGATTACTCAGCTACCGCAGATGATCATACAATATTAGTCGATGCTAGTGCTGGCACGGTGAGCATTTTCTTTCCTACAGCAGTTAGTAATACTGGAACTAATTATTTGATAAAAAAGACCGACTCATCAGCAAACCCCGTATTTCTTGACCCAAGTGGAACGGAGACAATTGACGGTGTAACAACTACAAATTTATACTGTCAGTATAATTATATTGAAATAGACTCAGATGGAACTAATTGGAGCGTAATAAATAAAGATATGAAATGTATTCAACAGATTGGAGACTGGGACATGGATACAAATAACTCAGCCACTATAACAGCCGCGGTTCCATCCACAAAATTTAGAAATTGCGAATTAGTTATCAGAAATGACGGTGATGATATTCATAGAGTGGCCCCACAAATATCTGCAGCCGGTACAAGTGCTGTGTGCATGAATGCAATCCTCGCAACTAGCTCTAGTCACTTTATCAGTTTATTCAGAGTTACTTCGGGGCCATTCGATAATACAGATCATAATGCAACAAGCTATAATAGAGGTTATGTTAACTATGATTATTCACTATAAAGGAGTTATAAAATGACACAAATAAATTTTGCAATGCCAATCGTTAAACTAATAGACAAGTACAACACAGGAAAATTGAAGGATGCATCAAGCACTACACTTGACGGAGATTCTGTAGAAATAACAATTTTAAGGGAAAGTGCAATCACGGGTGAAGCAAAAGCCCCATTGATAGTCACCGTTCTCAAGTCTCACATTGAACAATCTATTGCAAATAGAAAAGAGAATACAAAGAAAATGGAAGACTTTCTAGCTGAACTGTAATGAGAATCACGAACAAAAAGATATTATGGGCATGCATGCAGGGACTTCTCTATAGACCATACAAGTGGGGTGGGGATGACCCCATGGGTGGGTTTGATTGTTCTGGGGGTATCCAGGAGTTATTAGCTTCCATTGGGATAGACCCTAAAGGAGATCAGACAGCGCAAGCACTATATAATCATTTTGATCTTGAGATAGATAATCATTGGATTGGGGATTCATATGCCTCAATCTATAGATCTTTTGGACATCTCTTATTTTTTGGAAAGGGAAATGATAAGATAACACATGTATCAATGGCAATAAATCACAGATCAATGTTCGAGTTTGCTGGTGGGGGGTCAAAAACAAATACAATTGATGATGCAATTAGACATAATGCATACGCTCGAATCAGGGCCATCGATTCAAGAAAAGATTTTATTTCAGCAATTGGTATATTAGGGGGTTAAAATGATAAATTGGTTAAAATCAGCGGGTCTTTGGATATATCAGTATGTTGTAAAAATAATGGTAAATTGGGCACTAGAACCCAAAAACATTAAATTTATATTTAGGCTACTTACATACACGAAACTCTATAAACAGTTCGTGTATAAGTTTGTATACCATGGCGACAATGGGGAAATGTTGGCTTTACTGGCTAAGACATTTGCCGAGAAAACAGAGTCTTTTTCTATTGATGACACAAAAAAAGAAGCAGAATACGTTACAGATGCGCATGGGAGCATAAAATCTCTTAAGGTCGATGTGGATGATAAAAACGTGATAAAAATGTCCGCATTTGGGCTAGAGGGATCCTACGATCCAAAGACAGGAAAGAAGAAGTGGGGGCTTGAAATCCCATTCATAATATAAAATGTTAATCAGGGCTGATTGTCTGATTCATGTTTTATCAATTTTTATGAAGATAAAAGCCATCAATATTATGGGAATCATCTTTCATAATGGCAGATTGTTTGTTGAAGATGTTACCCACGAGAAGATACACTCGTATCAGTGGTTCGAATTTATACCCATTGGGCTTGCTTTGTATGTTGGAACTAGAAGTATCCCTATCGCTCTTTTTGGTTTGTTTGGGTTCCCGATCTTGTATGTTATGAACGTTCTGTTAAATCTGTGTTTGTATGACACATTTCAAGATGCGTATAGGAACACTGTATTTGAAAGAGAAGCATATAGGAATCAAAGCAATAAAGAATATTTAAATAAACGAGTTATTTTTTCTTGGGTTAATTATATCTGAATCTTACTTTTTTGATTAACCTCAGTGTACCTAGCGACCTTGATGTATTTTTTAGCTAAAGTATTCAAGGCCGCTATTTATTCAGGCGTGAAACTGAATTTCACTCACATCTTGCTAACGTAGTGTCAAGTAAGTCCATTATAACACGGTTGTAAATCTAGGCCAAGGATTTTAACGTTGTATTCAATCCCCCCAGTGGGGATTGGGACGATAAGACATGTTTTTACCCGGATTATGTTGATATTTATTAACAATATATGAGCGTTGCTTTATATTAACAAAATTATGTTGTGGTAGATATATGCGTTTTAATGTATATCAATAGATGTTGTGATACTTTGGTGAATGGTAGTTTGGGGATGTTTTAGATATAGGCCAACTTAGAATTCTTAGTAAGATTTGCTTCACTTTTGAAAAACCCCCCAATTTTAGCTTTTAGGCTCGTGACTCACGTGGCTATAGAGGCTTGGGGGGTATGTTGGTGTCTCTTAGTTTAAAAGCGCAAAGTGACTAAGTGGTGCGCCGACCGTGTTCTCACAATCCATTATATTCATTGTTACAATAGTTTTTTGCTTTGTAAATAGTCCTATTTGATCGGATTGATCTGTCCCGTGTATCCATGTATTTGAATACTCTATCGTCTATATCGTCAGTATATTCCTCGCCATTGCCCAGTATGACGTGTTTATAACTAATCCAATCCATATCGATATCCCCACCATGAATATTTATTACTTTGTTAATAAACAAAGCATCGCCCTCAATTAACAGTTTAATCGAGTTAGCTGTAACGCCATTCATACATATTGCGTTCCTATTCGATTCATTCAACAATTTTAATCGTTGTACCCATGTATCTAGTATATATTTATTCTGTTTCATTGGCCTGCCTCCTTTTGTATTCTTCTCGCTTTGCGTCTTGTTCTCTGTCCCACATATCCATGTCTTGGAAGATTGTGTCGTCATCTTGTTTGTAGTATGGAACCCCCATATCGTTCCTGATTATACGGTTCTCATCTAAATGAAATGATTGATTATCAACTGTGCTTGTTGACCCATATTTTATTACGACCGTTTTACCATTCCTGCTTTTGACAATTTGGTCTTTGGGTACATTAAATTCATAAATAGGTTCAATATTGTCCCTATTTTGAGCCTTTTTTGAGCCTTTTTTTAGCAACCCGTTCTTACCAAATATTATCTCAAATACAACAATGCAGCTTATTACCCATATTAGATAATCTACAACTCCATTATTCGATGATTCGATCACTTTATCTGGCAAGTTAAATATCCAGTCTGGTATGTTGGGGTTTTTCATGTCTTGTGCTTATCCTCTGTTTTTAGTTCAGTTCGTTTTAGTTCAGTTCGTTTTAGTTCATCGTATATCTTAAGGGTTGTTGGCGATCTATCTGGGGGTCGGATTGTTTTTCTTCGAGATCGATAGCATGATTGTTGTTTGTATTTAGATTGATCATACAATGGTGTTTTTCTTGGCTCTAATATGTAAGGGTTCATTTAGATGTCTTCCTCTGTATAATATATTGGCATTTGTAATTTATACCACGACATATTACCGGCAGGGTTTTTATATTTGTGCATCTTAATTTCCGGATGTCTGGTAGCATCATTTAAATGTGGCAAAGCGCACCATTTTATTAGCTGAATATCAGTAACACCGTGCCCACACCATGCCATCCGATTGAATCTACCCTTACCCCACCAGGCGACTATTCTTTTTCGTCTTTTCGTTAAGCCTAATATTTCGGTACCATCTTTGGGGGCTCTTTCGATTGCGATCCAACATGTATTCCTCACGCTACCCAACCAACTTTTTGGGGGTTATTTTTGTATCAATACAAGCAACAGGCAATAATGGTTGCATGTCCCAAGCAATAAAATAAAGGTAGGC
>Ga0208553_1000078_pt1 | contig 41377 bp, 39 predicted proteins | sample 6_EtaG_FD_184079 | JGI IMG/M metagenome (GOLD analysis project Ga0208553, IMG submission 184079) | Marine viral communities from the Subarctic Pacific Ocean - 6_ETSP_OMZ_AT15160 metaG (SPAdes) (version 2) | ecosystem: Environmental > Aquatic > Marine > Oceanic | place: Pacific Ocean | collected...
GTCAGACTTCACCTACGTTTCCACTTGGCAAGGCTGGTTGTATGTGGCTTTTGTTGTGGATGTCTTCGCCCGCCGTATTGTGGGTTGGCGCGTCAGTCGCACGATGAACACGGACTTCGTGCTTGATGCTCTGGAACAGGCACTTTACGCCCGTCAGCCCGACAAATCGGAGAACTTGATCCACCACTCCGACAGGGGTTCACAGTATGTGTCGATTCGCTACACGGAACGCCTGGCCGAAGCCGGCATCGATCCATCGGTAGGCAGCAAAGGCGACAGTTACGATAACGCCCTCGCTGAGACCATCAACGGCTTGTACAAAGCAGAATTGATTCACCGGCGCGGCCCTTGGAAATCCATGGAATCCGTTGAGTTGGCGACGCTTGAATGGGTATCCTGGTTCAACCACCAACGGCTGATGGAGCCACTGGGGTATATCCCGCCGGCAGAAGCTGAGGCAAACTACTATCGGCAACTTAACAGTCAGGCTGCTATGGCAGCGTGACTTAAACCAACGGGCCTCCGCAATACCCGGGGCGGTTCAAAGCCACTGACTTCGTTGTCTTCAGCCAAGCCCGTATTAATTTTGCTGAGATCTCCTACTTGTCCAGTAGAACTGACATCCTCATCAATGTCGTAGCTCGCGCTCAATCGAGCGAAACCGTAAATTTCAGCTTCAAGCCCTGTAAAGCCTGACTTGTGATCCGCATCTCCCACTATTTTTATAGCATTAGCTTGGCCAGCAAGACCCAGAATCATTGCAGTAGTAGTTGCCTGAACTGTAATTGTTATTTTCTTTTTGTTCTTCATTGAAAGAATCTCCGTGCTTTTAAGTGGGCCCCATAGTCAAGACAGGATTTCCCTCAGCTTAATCAATAGGTGCCTATTTACTCGCAGCTGAACAGCGCTGCCCTGTTTTAATGAATCTATCGACGATTAAAACGCCGCCACAGACTCCTGTCGCATAGACCTGATTCAGCGTGAGCCCCGAAAGCAATTGATGGGAGCGAAGAAAATTAAGATACCCAAAGCGCTAGGTAGGAGCAGTGTGGCGACAGCGGCTGACTGCGATGCCTGTGGATTTTAACAATTCATGAGCATGCCTCTTGTGCGGTGCGGTGACAGGATTGGGATATGTTTTCTATCTTAGTATGTATAGACAATAGAGCAAGTTTTCGCTATCACCCGGCCATCAATATTAGACATTAGTCTAGTTCTTAGATCGATGTTTGATGGCTGCAGAGTTGAAGTCTCTCGCTATCGCATTGATTTAACGTAGTTGCTTAGTATTATTTCCTTTTTGGAAGCGGTGCTGGCCCTCGCTGTCAGCCTGGTTGTGTGTGCCACAGCAATGCTGCCTAGTCTTACGATTTAACCGAGCCATATGAGAGCCTGTTGAAGTGACGGAGGAGCCAAACCTCCGGAGGCTGCCTGAAAGGGCTGGTTCCATACCACCCCGAGCGGGGATTGGCCGAAGATCGTTATCGTAAGTGTCAGAGGGAAGGCTCGCCCATGTGGCGTGTTAAGTATGCGTCTATTCATACGCGCCCCTTTAAGATCCAGAATGCCTAGTACCTGCATGTATAGCCAAAGATGATTTTTTTTGCACAATGGTTAAACTTAGAGATCATCAACCAGAACGGATGCTAATACAGCATGGGCAGCACGCTCCCTCTATATCTCAAAATTCAACAGCACCTGCTGGAAAAAATCCAAAGTGGCGAGTGGTCCCCTCAACACCAGATTCCTCCGGAAGAGCAGTTAGCTCGTAATTTCGGCGTAAGCCGTATGACCGCCAACAAGGCGATCCGCGATCTGGTCCAGCAGGGATATCTGGTTCGCCAAGCAGGTGTCGGCACTTTTGTGACTGACCATAAAGCGGAATCGTCACTGGTCGAAGTGCACAACATTGCTAACGAAATCCGCAGTCGTGGGCACGAACACGATTGCGTGGTGGTGGTTGCCGAAGCCCGCAATGCCGACGATGAAGTCTCCATGCGCTTGGGCGTGCGCCTGGATACCGCAGTTTTTCATACCCTAATTCTGCATCGCGAAAATGGCGTTCCTATTCAGCTAGAAGACCGCTACGTCAACCCCCGGCACGTGCCGCATTATCTGAACACCGATTTTCACCAGCACACTCCCAATGAAGTTTTGGTATCCGCCTGCCCGATCACCGATGTGGAACATGTTGTCGAGGCAGTGCTGGTGGAAAGCGCAACCGCAACACTTCTGAACATCTCTTCGCAGGCTCCCTGCCTGCAGCTAATTCGCCGCACCTGGTCAGGAGACCAATTGATCAGCTATGCACGCCTGACCCACCCCGGAGACCGCTACAAACTGCGCTCTTCAGTGCATACCTCAGGTTGACGACCAATACCATGCTGCTGTATATACATAAACCTCTTAAAAACGACCCTGTAATTAGACTTTAGTCTAATTATTTATTCTAACTTTTAAAAATATACGAAAAAAAATCATTATAATCATATTGTTATATTTTTCCTTCCTTGCTGCTCATAATACCTTCATAGACTTGAATTAAATTTGGGGTGGCGCGATGAGCAATCCTCCGCTAATCTATTTTGTATATACATTATCGAAAGCAAGGAAAGCCCCATGACCCGCACTGTTCTAAATTGTCGCATTTGGCGCGACGTTGTTGTCTTCGATGGCCTGCAGACCCTTGATGGGCTCCAGGCGGTGATCGTCGAAGGTGAGACTATTGCTGAGGTTTTACCTATGGCAAAGGTCGAGGACTCGCGTTACAGCGACTATCAGAGCATGGGTTCAGGCGGGGTGATTACCCCCGGACTGGTGGACTGCCACACGCACCTAGTATTTGGTGGCCACCGCGCCGATGAGTTTGAAGCACGCTTGGAAGGCGTCAGCTACGAAGAGATCGCCCGATGTGGCGGCGGCATTCTGAGCACCGTCAATGCTACTCGCAAGGCCAGCGAAGAAGCACTGATCGAAAGCGCACTGCCTCGGCTGGATGCCATGATTGCTGATGGCGTTTGCACGGTAGAAATTAAATCTGGCTATGGCCTGAGCGTCGAGCATGAAATGAAAATGCTGCGCGTGGCGCGCCGGCTCGGCGAATTGCGCCCGGTGAGAATCGTCACCACCCTGCTGGGTGCTCATGCCCTGCCACCGGAATTCAGCAACAACAGTGGCGGCTACATTGATCTGGTTTGTCGCCAAATGATTCCTGAGGCCGCCCGCGAAGGACTGGCCGATGCGGTGGACGTGTTCTGCGAAAAAATTGCCTTCTCCGTGGCCCAATGTGAGCGCGTATTCGCAGCGGCCCAAGCCCACGGCCTGCCGATCAAAACCCATTCAGAACAGCTGTCTAATCTTGGTGGTACTGCGTCAGCTGCCCGCTATGGTGCTCTGTCAGCGGACCATATTGAATATCTCGACGCCGCCGGCATCGAGGCCATGCGCCAGGCGGGTACCGTCGCAGTGATTTTGCCCGGCGCCTTTCACACTCTGCGCGAAACCCAGCAGCCGCCTATCGAGGCCCTGCGCCAGGCCGGAGTGCCCATGGCGGTGGCCACCGATGCCAACCCCGGAACCTCGCCGCTGTATCAGCCCACGCTGATGCTTAACCTGGCCTGCACCTTGTTTCGCATGACTCCAAACGAGGCACTGGCCGGTATGACCGCCCATGGTGCCCGCGCGCTGGGGCTAACCAACACTGGTCGCCTCGCAGCGGGTTTGTCGGCCGACCTGTGCCGTTGGAATATTGAAACACCGGCAGAACTGGCCTATGCCGTGCAATCCGGCCGCCTCAGCCAGCGCCTGTTTCGAGGAGAGCTGACTCATGAGCACTGAAATGGATCGCACTGTCTGGCAGGGTCGCATCGACCCGGAAGCCAATAGTGATCGCTGGCACCAGCGCATAGAGCCGCTCACTGTCAAAGCCATCCCCGGTTGTGCATTGATTGGCTTCGCCAGTGATGCCGGCGTCGCTCGTAACCGCGGCCGGATCGGCGCCGCCGAAGGGCCGACAGCCATTCGTCAGGCGTTAGCCCCATTAGCCTGGCATCGCCAGAACCCCGCCTATGACGCTGGCAACGTAAGGTGTAACGGCGACGCGCTCGAAGCCGCGCAGCAAGCCCTGGCCGAGCGCCTCGCCCCGCTGCTCGATGCCGGTCATCTACCCATTGTGTTAGGCGGCGGGCACGAAGTGGCCTACGCCAGCTGGTGTGGTCTGGCTTCGCACCTGGCGCGCGAAGAGTCCTGCCCGCAAGTGGGCATCATTAATCTCGATGCCCATTTTGATTTGCGTGATCACGCTCACGTGCGCTCCTCCGGCACACCCTTTTCGCAAATTGCCGAGGACTGCCAGACCCGGGGCTGGCCGTTCCGCTATGCCTGCCTCGGTGTGAGCCGGAGTGCCAACACCCAGGCGCTGTATCAGCGCGCCGAAACCCTGAACGTTATGGTTCGTGAAGACCGCGACATGCACGTGGCCGCGCTCCCTGAACTGCAGAATGACATCAAAGCGTTTATGGCGCAGTGCGACTACCTGTACCTGACCATTGATCTTGATGTATTGCCCGCTGCAGAAGCCCCAGGCGTCAGCGCTCCGGCCGCTCGCGGCGTATCTCTCGCCTTACTGGAACCGTTAATCGAGACCGTGCGGGATAGCGGCAAGCTCAAACTGGCCGATCTGGCAGAGCTAAACCCCACATTCGATATCGATCAACGGACAGCACGAGTCGCTGCCCGACTCGTGCATCTGCTAACACTGAACGGCTAACTGTTGATAACTAGCCAACGACAACAAAAGGAACCTATCACATGCTCAGCACAGACAAGCGCCACGACTCCAGCCGCAACATTGCCGCACCTACCGGCACCAAGCTCAGCTGCAAAAGCTGGCTGACGGAAGCTCCAATGCGGATGCTGATGAATAATCTGCACCCAGACGTCGCCGAACGCCCCGAAGATCTTGTGGTGTACGGCGGTATCGGCCGTGCCGCGCGCGATTGGGAGTGCTATGACAAGATTATCGAGACTCTGCAGCGCCTGGAAGACAATCAAACGCTGCTGGTCCAGTCTGGTAAGCCCGTAGGCGTCTTCGAGACCCATAAAGATGCTCCACGGGTACTGATCGCCAACTCGAATTTGGTGCCAGCTTGGGCCAACTGGGAGCATTTCAACGAGCTGGATAAAAAGGGCCTCATGATGTACGGCCAGATGACCGCCGGCTCGTGGATTTACATCGGTTCTCAGGGCATCGTTCAGGGCACCTACGAAACCTTCGTCGAAGCCGGTCGTCAACATTTTGATGGCAGCCTTAAAGGCCGCTGGGTACTCACTGCCGGCCTTGGCGGCATGGGCGGTGCTCAGCCATTGGCCGCGACGTTGGCCGGCGCCTGCTCGTTGAACATTGAGTGTCAGCAGTCCAGCATCGATTTCCGCCTGCGTACCCGCTATCTCGACGAGCAGGCCAGCGATCTCGACGATGCGCTGGCTCGGATTGAACACTACACCGCTGAAGGTACCGCGGTTTCTATTGGCCTGTGTGGCAACGCCGCCGATATTTTGCCGGAACTGGTGAAGCGCGGCGTTCGCCCGGATATGGTCACCGACCAGACCAGTGCCCACGACCCACTACACGGCTACCTGCCCTCTGGCTGGTCTTGGGAAGAGTACGTGACTCGCGGCAAATCCGAGCCAGAAGTCACCGTCAAGGCAGCCAAACAATCCATGGCCGTGCACGTGCGCGCCATGCTCGATTTCCAGAAGATGGGCATACCAACCTTCGATTACGGCAACAACATTCGCCAGATGGCGAAGGAAGAAGGTGTCGACAACGCGTTCGACTTCCCCGGATTTGTGCCGGCCTACATCCGCCCACTGTTCTGTCAGGGCATAGGTCCGTTCCGTTGGGTGGCGCTGTCTGGTGATCCCGAAGACATCTACAAAACCGACCAGAAGGTCAAAGAGCTGATCCCGGACGACCCGCACCTGCACACCTGGCTCGACATGGCCCGTGAGCGCATTGCTTTTCAGGGACTGCCCGCACGTATCTGCTGGGTCGGCCTCAAAGACCGCGCCCGCCTCGGTCAGGCCTTCAATGAAATGGTCGCCACTGGTGAGCTCAAAGCACCGATCGTTATCGGCCGCGACCATCTGGACTCCGGCTCAGTCGCCAGCCCCAACCGCGAAACCGAGTCCATGCAAGACGGTTCGGACGCTGTTTCCGACTGGCCGCTGCTCAACGCCCTGCTGAACACCGCCGGCGGAGCCACTTGGGTTTCTCTCCACCATGGTGGTGGTGTCGGCATGGGCTTCTCCCAGCATGCAGGCGTTGTCATCGTGGCCGACGGCACGAATGATGCCCACGCCAGATTGGGCCGCGTACTGCGTAACGACCCGGGTACTGGCGTTATGCGCCATGCGGACGCCGGTTACGACATCGCTATCAAGTCTGCCAAAGACAACGATCTTGACCTGCCGATGATCAAGTAAGCGAATACTAAAACTCCGCAGACACTCAATAAGAGGGGCTGCCAAAAGCTGGAGATAGCTATGAAGCCATTACAGGGTGTGACCGTTCTTGATTTATCGCGAGTGTTAGCCGGCCCTTACTGCACATCAATGCTGTCCGATTTAGGGGCGGATGTTATCAAAGTAGAAACCGAGCACGGAGATGATAGCCGTCATATAGCGCCGTTCATTGAGGGAGAAAGTGTATATTTCTCATTCATTAATCGGGGTAAAAAAAGTCTATGTCTAAACCTTAAGGATGAGGAAGATAAGGCACATTTCCATGCGCTCTGTAAGAAAGCAGATGTGCTTGTAGAAAACTTTCGCCCCGGTGTTACCAAACGGCTAGGTATTGATGAGCAGTCGCTTCGCAAACAGTATCCTGGCCTAATTTACTGCTCAATTTCCGGCTTTGGTCAGACTGGCGCCATGACCGCCAAGCCAGCATACGACATCATTGCGCAGGCTTTATCAGGAATAATGTCTGCTACCGGTCCCGAGGGTGGGCCACCGACTCGTATCGGTGAGTCTATGGGTGATATCTGTGCAGGAATGTTTGCCAGCTGGTCGATATGTGCAGCACTGTTCCAGCGCGAGAGAGACCCAGAGAATAAAGGAAGTCATCTGGATGTTTCTATGCTCGATTGCTTGTACTCCATACAAGTCACCAACCTGGCACAGTATATAGCCAATGACCACGCTCCATCACCCATTGGCAATCGTCATCCCTTATCAGCGCCTTTTGACAGCTTTCAGGCTAGTGACGGGCAAGTAATTATCGCAGTCATTAACAATGCTCTTTTTGCACGTCTTTCACAATGCATTGACATGCCAGGGCTCAGCTATGACGAGCGTTTCACGAACGATGAGCTTCGTTGTGCCAACCAAGCTGAACTCAAAGTTTTTATTGAAAAATGGACGAGCAAGCGCTCTGTGGAGGAGATCTGTAACCAGTTAGATGGCGCCGGAGTTCCCGCTTCACCGATCTGGGATATTAAACAGGTATCTCAATCTCAACATGCTGCAGATCGTCAGCTACTCCTTGACATGGGGGGTTGGAAATCCCCTGCTCAGCCCGTGTTATTTAATGGTAAAAAAGTTGTCAATGATCAGCCAGCTCCATCGCTTGGCCAACACAACAACTTATTTAAAGGATAACTCACACATGAACTTTACATTTACTGATGATGAAGTTGCCTTTCAGGATGCAGCCAGAAAAGTTTCTTCCGATGTGCTTAAAGGCAACGCTAAGCACTATGATCAATCTGGCGAATTTTGTAGTGAAAGCTTAAAAGCCTTAGGTGAGCTCGGGTTCTGGGGCATGAACCTCCCATCACAATACGGTGGTGTAGATATTAGCAGCATAGGGATGTCGCTAGCTGTCGAGGAAGTTGCTTATCACTGTGCGGCAACTTGCTCCTCGCTGACCGCACACTTTCTAGCTACTGACTCGGTGTTGATAGGTGGTACAGAAGAACAGAAGCAAGAACTTTTACCTTTGTGTGCAAGCGGTGAGAAGCTGGGCGCTTTTGCACTCACCGAGCCCGGCGCTGGCTCCAATCCGGCCGATATGCGTACAAAAGCGGTTGCCACCGATCAAGGTTGGCATCTTACTGGCACCAAACACTACATCACCAACGGTGCTCATGCCGACTTCCTCGTGGTCTATGCAAAAACTGATGAGGCTTTAGGTCATAAGGGGATCTCAGCATTCCTTGTTGGCCGTCACACGCCGGGTATCGAGTTCGCTAACCCTGAGAAGACCCTGGGCCTGCGCGGCAGTCATATCTACGAGATCAGTTTCGACTGTATCTTGCCGGCTAGTTCTCTTATGGGTAAAGAAGGCTCTGGTTTTGCTACGGCGATGGAAGTTCTCGATGCCGGACGTGTCGAAGTTGCCGCGATGAGTGTTGGTATCGCACGGGCTGCTTATGACGACACTTTAGGCTGGTCTCATGACCGTGTAGTAAGTGGTAAACCACTATGCCGACACCAAGGTATCCAGTGGATGCTTGCTGAGATGCATACTCAGCTCGAAGCCGCCAAGTTGGTGACGTACAAAGCTGCCTACGCCCGTGATTCAGGGCAGCGCGTCAGTTTGGAATCGGCTGTCGCCAAGCTATTTGCTTCTGAGGCAGCGGCTAAAATTACCGACAACGCAGTACAGATTCATGGTGGTTACGGCTATATCAGCGACTTGCCTATTGAACGTTACTATCGGGATGCGCGGATTACTCGCATCTTTGAAGGCACATCAGAGATTCAGAAGATCATTATTGGGCGTGCTATTACCGCATGACATCGGTGGCTGAGGAGTAAGTTAGATGAGTCGAGGCGGTCGAGGGTGGTGATCGTGGCGATCAACCGCCCACTCAATATCTGCCAGGGAGTTTTTAATCATGGAAGTTATCACCAGGTGTCAGTATTCCTCAGTGCCTCTTTTTTCGGTTAATTTAATCAGAAGCACTATGTCCATTAAGTAGCCGGACTAAATTGCTAACGGAGATAAAAATGAATAAAAATATAGCACTTACCAATAATGCTAACGCTGGTGTGTTAAAAGCATTGATTGGCAGTCTGATCGGAGTTGGCATCTTTTTTGTCCCTTTCCCGTCGCAAGGAGGCGAAACCAAAATACCGTTGGTAACCCTGATTGACTACATCAAGGGTTTTATGGGTGGAAGTCTGCAGTATCTTACACTTGGAGTTACTATCCTGCTTTGTGTTACATGGGTAGTGTCCAGGGTTACTAAAAACGAAAGGATTAAGAATTATCATAAAAAAGATGGAAAGATAATTGGTTTTCTTTTTATATTGGCGGCCATATTTTCAATACTGATTATATACAATATCGGACCCGATTGGTTACTCCACGAAGATGTAGGTGGTTTAGCGCTTACGCTTGGTGGTAGTGTCCTATTAACGGTATCCGTCGCCGGTTTCTTAGTGGTCTTCTTAATGGCATTTGGCTTCCCTGAATTTATCGGTACTTTGATGGAGCCACTGATGAGAAAAATCTTCAAAGTTCCGGGTAGAGCGGCTGTGGATGCCGTCACGTCATTTGTTGCCTCCCCTGCCGTCGGCGTTTTTGTCACCAGCCAGTTCTATAGAGAAGGAAAATACACTCAAAAAGAAGCAGCAAGCATTACTACAAATTTCAGTGTGGTTAGCATCGGTTTTTTCGCACTACTGGCGTCTATCGGCGGAATACTTAGCTATCTTCCTCATATGATTATTACCTCATTTATAATAACCTTTATCGTCGCCATTATAATGATACGAATTCCACCGCTTTCGAGAAAGCGTGATGTATATATAGATGGCACGAAGTATATAGAAGACGCTTCTTCAAACCTTACTGAAAGAAATATTTTTATACGTGCCTGTAAAGCGGCTTCAGACCGTGCCGCTGACTCTGGGCCTGAAGTGTTTAAAATCGCCCTCTGGGATGCGATCGTTTTCGCACAAAAAATCGTTGCTTATGTCATCGCGATTGCGACTTTATCGCTTATCCTGGCTACTTATACTCCATTCTTCGATTACCTCGGTGCTGTTTTTCAGTACCCGCTGGATATGCTTCAACTCCCTAATGCTGCTCAGATTGCACCAACCATCCTAATCTCTATTGCCGAAGTCGCGCTGCCAGTCATTCTTATTTCTAGTACCGATGCCGCACCGATGAGTGTTTTCTTTGTTTGTACTCTATCGACAGTTCAGATCATCTTCTTTACAGAAAGCGCCAATGCTATGCTTGAGTCGGATATCCCTCTCACCTTTATTGACTTGGTGATTATCTTCTTAATCCGAACCCTTATAGCCATTCCTTTGGTAGCGATTGCGACACACTTGATTTTTTAATCATAAACGGAGGTGGCAACTACGCTAACATTTACAGAAAGGGGATGACGTGCCTAAGTTCGATGCAGTACATACTGCTTTCGAACGCGGGCTCAACGAACCACAGATGGCGAACGGGTCTCGTTCCAAAGGATGCACTTGTCGCGCAGTCGAACTCGCTGACAAGGCCGGCGTGGTAATGACTCCCACCGCTGCGGCCTTTCTCTATGGGGACGGTCCGAAGGATAGCCCATGACAACTTTAACTCTCTCCGCAGGCAACATGACCCTGGCGCAAATCCGCCGGGTGCTTGCGGCGCCCATTCAGATCAGCCTGTCAGACCGCGCCAACGCAGCCATTCAGCGCAGCGTTGACTGTGTCAATCAGGTGGTGGAACAAGGTCGCACGGCTTACGGCATCAACACCGGTTTCGGTCTGTTGGCCCAAACTCGCATCGCCAACAACCAGCTGGAAGATTTGCAGCGCTCGCTGGTACTGTCCCACTCCACCGGTATCGGTGCGCCCATGGACGATGCCCTGGTACGGTTGATTATGGTGCTCAAGGTCAATGCTCTCGCTCGCGGCTTCTCGGGCATCCGCCGCGAAGTGCTAGATGCCCTGACCGCACTGATCAATGCCGAAGTTTACCCGCGTATTCCATTAAAAGGCTCTGTTGGTGCATCCGGCGACTTGGCGCCACTGGCACACATGAGCGCGGTGCTGTTAGGGGAAGGCCAGGCCCGTTACCAGGGTGAATGGATACCGGCGCATCAAGCACTGGAAATCGCCGGCCTGACGACGATGGCGCTGGCACCTAAAGAAGGTTTGGCGTTGCTTAACGGCACCCAGGTGTCCACGGCCTATGCCCTGCGAGGGCTGTTTGAAGCGGAAGATCTGTACGCAGCGGCGACAGTCTGTGGTGCGCTGACCGTCGAGGCTACTCTGGGTTCGCGTTCGCCCTTCGACGCCCGCATCCATGAGGCGCGGGGCCAGCGCGGTCAGATCGACGCTGCTGCTACATACCGCCACTTGCTCGGCAACGGTAGCGAAATCGGGGCCTCTCACGTTGACTGTGACCGCGTACAAGACCCCTACTCCTTGCGCTGCCAACCCCAAGTAATGGGTGCCTGCCTGTACCAGATCCGTCAGGTTGCCGGGGTATTGGAAGTGGAAGCCAATGCGGTGTCTGACAACCCGTTGGTATTCGCCGCCGAGGGCGACATCGTCTCCGGCGGTAATTTCCACGCCGAGCCTGTCGCCATGGCCGCCGACAATCTGGCGCTGGCCATCGCCGAGATCGGCTCACTGGCCGAACGACGTATCTCCTTGATGATGGACAAAAACATGTCCCAGCTACCGCCTTTTCTGGTCGATAAGGGCGGCGTCAATTCCGGCTTCATGATCGCTCAGGTGTCCGCTGCGGCTTTGGCCAGCGAGAACAAAGCGCTGGCTCATCCGCACAGCGTTGACAGTATACCCACCTCTGCCAACCAGGAAGATCATGTCTCTATGGCACCTGCAGCCGGCAAGCGCCTTTGGGAGATGGCCGAGAATGTCCGCGGTATTGTTGCCATCGAATGGCTGGCAGCCTGCCAAGGGCTGGACTATCGCAAGGGTCTGTCCACTACTGAACTGCTGGAGACGGCACGCCATGCACTGCGCGAACGGGTCGCTTACTACGACAAGGATCGATTCTTCGCCCCAGATATTGAGGCGGTCATTGAATTGTTGTCCAACCGTACGCTGAGCAGTTTGATGCCAGAGTCTCTGTTGCCGAGTTACTAAACAAATAATCCCAACGTTCTAACAAATACAAATAAAGGGATATTCATGAATGCTATTATCCTGTCCGTTCTGATCATGGTGACCCTGAGTCTACTGCGGGTGTCCGTGGTGTTTGCCCTAATTGCCGCCTCAATTATCGGTGGCTTATATGCTGGTTTGCCCGCAGACGAAATCGTCTCCGCCTTCAACGATGGCCTGGGTGGCGGCGCCCCAGTGGCACTTGCCTATGCCACCCTCGGTGCCTTTGCGGTGATGTTGTCGCGCTCAGGAATTACTCAACGACTTTCTACCCGGATCATCGATACTTTTCAGGGCGGCAAGCAAACTCAAGCCCATACCAGAACAGTTACTTGGGGATTGTTCGTCAGCCTGATTCTGGCCGGTTTCGCCTCGGGCACGATCATTCCGGTGCATATCGCCTTTATTCCCATTCTGGTGCCGCCATTGCTGGTGGTAATGAACTACCTGAAGCTGGATCGTCGTGCCGTTGCCTGTGCAATAACTTTCAGTATCACCGTCATGTACATGACCACACCGATCGGTTTTGGCAGCATCTTCCTCAACGATATTCTAATGAGCAACATCAACGATGTTGGGCAAGCACTTGACTTTCAGATCGGTCGTGACGCACCGCCCAAGGCAATGATTATTCCAGCCATGGGCATGGTGCTGGGTTTGTTAGTAGCAATATTTATCAGCTATCGAAAAAAACGAACTTACGAAGACTTTCCTATCGATGGACAAGAGCAAGACAGCGATCAACAGCAACCTACTAAGCTCAGGGGCTGGCAGCTGACTCTTATTATTACAGCGCTGATAGTGGCTCTGGTTGTGCAGCTATGGAGTGGCTCGATGATCTTCGGCGGTCTGGCCGGTTTCGCCCTGCTGTCATTTAGTGGCATCGTGCGCTGGGACGAACAAGACAGTGTCTTTACCCAAGGCATGCGCTTGATGGCCATGGTCGGCTTTATCATGATCGCTGCTGCGGGTTTCGGCGGAGTAATGAAAGCAACAGGACAAATTCCTGAGCTGGTGCAAAGCTCTGTGTCGATGATCGGTGACAGCCGCTCTCTTGCGGCCCTAGTTATGTTATTGGTCGGCCTCTTTATCACTCTGGGTATCGGTTCTTCCTTTGCAACCATTCCGATTATTGCCGCGATCTATGTCCCCATGTGTTTGAGCTTTGGATTCTCACCACTGGCGACTACAGCTCTGGTGGGCACCGCTGCAGCACTGGGAGATGCCGGCTCCCCTGCATCAGATTCCACCCTGGGGCCCACAGCAGGGCTAAACGCTGACCGTCAACACGATCATATTTGGGATACTGTCGTACCAACATTCCTGCATTTCAATATTCCACTGATAGCATTTGGGTGGTTCGCCGCCATGACTCTTTAATACCGAGGAGATAGCTCTATGACTCAATATATTGATACACCCTCTCTGGTTACACCTGAGATAGCTGATGCATACGAACGTGACGGTGCTGTGTGCATCCGCGGGCTATTTAACAAAGAGCAGATCGAGGGACTGACTAAAGGCATTGAAGAAAACCTTAAGAACCCGAGCCCAAGGGCCAAGGTGGCGAGTCAACCGGACGACCCAGGCTGGTTTTTCGAAGACTTCTGCAACTGGCAGGAAATCGCAGCCTATAAAAAGTTCATTTTCGACTCCCACATTGGCCAAGTGGTCGCAAAGTTGATGCACAGTCAGCATGCGCGTTTGTATCATGACCACCTCCTGGTCAAAGAGCCCGGCACCCGTCAGCGGACGCCCTGGCATCAGGATCAGCCTTATTACAACGTAGAGGGTCATCAAAACGTTAGCATGTGGTTACCAGTAGACCCAGTGTCTCGCGAATCTAGCTTAGAGTTTGTGGCCGGGTCCCATAAAGGCCCTTGGCTAATGCTGCGCACGTTTATGGACAGCGAGGCTAAGTGGTTTCCAGAGGGGAGTCTGAAGAATTTGCCGGATGTCGAAGCTAACCGAGACGAATACGAAATACTCAGTTGGGCTCTGGAGCCAGGCGATGCGGTTTTCTTCAACATGCTGACACTGCACGGCTCTGCTGGGGTCAGTGGTGGTCAACGGCGCAGGGCCTTTTCGGTGCGCTTCTTAGGCGACGACATGACCCACGCGCCACGCCACTGGACGACTTCTCCACCTTTTCCCGGTCTCGACAACGAGCTGGCAACCGGGGCGCCGATGGATCATCCGCTGTTTCCTCTGCTTACTGGCACAGCTGAGGGTGTGTAAACGGCTAACCTGATGCCCATGGCCTTTGCCGAGCAATTGATGAAGCCCGGCCCACGCCCCAGCCAAAGAGTTCTAGGCTGGGGCGGCTCTCAATTCACCAACTCAATACCCAGACTTTCCAGCAAAGTTAGCGCCTCAATCCGGGCGAATTTTGCCTGCGGACGCTGATTGAAACGTAAACAATGTGATGGACTCCGCCTCACCAGTCTCTGCGTTTCAAAATAGAGAGTGGCTAACGGTTATCCGGCCCAGTATTCATAGTGCAGTATACCGCAGTGCTGGTCTGGGCTACCTGCTTAGTAACGCAAGGTAACGGATGCAAGCCTCCTACTCCCTTGCCTTTTTTGCAAGCAGCTCGATGTCACCGAGTCTCAATAGGTGGCACTCCCTGATAACTTTAACGGTAGTCTTCAAGACGATACAGGTACTGCCAACCAGGAACAGTACAAATGTCTGACTCGATCCCGGATAAACTCGAAATCAATGTACTGATCAATGTTGCGAGGCAGGTGAGTATCAGGAACCAGAGTCTCAAGACTGACCATCTCAAGTTCGTGTTGTTGCGAGGTCGGCTCTTTGAACATGGGACAGCCTCTGAAAAGTCCGTACCCCAATTACTCAGCCCCACAAGCCAGTTGCCAGTTTTTCGGTGCTTTCGTTGGCATCGACAGATTGCATGTGAGCAATCGGGCTATCCAGATCTCCTGCTACGGCCAAGTTCACCGTATTTTGGTATCGATAACAAACACCACATCAGTCTGCGTGCCTCTGTCATGTACTTGACGCCATACGGCGGGTCTCTAATAGCACTACTCGCTCTTATGCTCTGTGGCCATGCTTGACAGTCGAATCAGTGAAGGCAGCGCCACAACAATCATGAATACCCGCAAAACGTGGTGTGTGGCAACCATTGCAGGGTCAATGCCTAACGCCAACGCTACCATGCCCAGCTCTGGGGCTCCGCCCGGCAGATAGGCTAGTAGAAGCGCTGCAGAGGGCGATCCTGTCAGCCGAGCCACTAACAGTGCTGCTATAAGCGCGCCGAAAGCCAGTAATGCACCAATCACCATTGCCAGCCAGCCATCGTGCAATATCTGACGTGGTTGGTACTGAGAAAAGCGCACACCGATACTGGTGCCAATGATTATCTGTGCAACGACAGACATGGATATGGGAACATGTACATTAACGATTCCCGTCAAGTGCAGTGTTGCAGACAGTAATAAGGGCGTTAGCAAAAGTGCTGATGGTACCCGGCTGCGCTGACCTATGAACCATGACATGATCGCTACTAATGCGAGGATTCCGTGTTGTAATGGATCAAAGGCTTCTGCGGCGGAAAAGATCTGAAGCGTTGCGGCGGCCAGATCAACGTCGGACACCCAGCGGATCATTACAGGTGCTAGCACCAACAATGCGATTAGTCTGGCCGAATGGCATAGGGCAACACGTCGCGTGTCTGCTGAATATCGGTCGGCAAGAACCGAAACGACCGAAAACCCTCCTGGTACTGCCGCCAGGATGGCGGTTACCCGGTTCATGTTTCCCCATCGATGCATAACTAGATAAGCGAAGATGAAAAATAGCGTGGAAATTAACGCCATAACCAGAAGGCTTGGAACCCAGGCCCCTGCGCTGGCAATAACGTCTGGCTGAAATCCAGCTCCTAGCATTATGCCAATGACGACAATGGCATAGCCACGCCAGCGCTTGGGTTGCGACAACTGTAACAGAGGTGCTTGAACGCATAGCGCTGTCGCCGCCATGCTGCCAAGCATCCAGGGTAGAGGTAAGCCAAAGAAAGTAAAACTCAGGCCACCTAGAGCGCCAACTATAAGAGTAAGAATACCCCATGCCAGATGCCCAAACCCTGAGCCACTTTTTTGGTTCATGTTTTAGGCAGAGTGGCTCGGCGCGCTCGATATGATTTGTAGATAGGCAGCGCGATCACTATCACAATAAGCAGCACGAAAAATACCATGGCTATAGGTCGCTCAAGCACATAGCCCAAAAAGTCGCCGCGGGAAATCTGGAGTGTACGTACGAGTTCGCCCTCCATCATCCGGCCCAAAAGCAGACCAATTACGGTAGCCGCCACTGGATAGGCGTGTCGTCGCATGAGCCATCCGAGCCCAGCGAATACTGCCACAGTTGCAGGCCCTGCGATCGTTCCGGTAATGCCGTAACCGCCCCAGGCGCACATCGCGAGTACGCTTGGAATCAGATAGGGCAAGGGTACGCGAACAACCATGCCCAGCATACGTAATGTCAGCAAACCTACGACTGCAAGTAGTACGACTTGCCCCAAATTACCGAGGATAATTGCATAGACCAGATCGGTCTGATTGCGAATAAAAGAAGGCCCGCCAACGAGGTTGTGAAAGGAAAATGCCGCCAGCAGCACCGCCGTAGCAGCGCCACCTGGAATTCCAAGCGCCAAAAGTGCGGTCATAGACCCGCCCTCGGAGCTGGAGTTGGCAGACTCGGCCGCGACTACACCCTCAGGTGCCCCCTTGCCAAAGGCCTCAGGCGTTTTTGACTTGCGCTTAGCCTCACCATATGAAACAAGATTGGCGACAGACGATCCAACCCCGGGAATCGCGCCAATTATCGCGCCGACGATGCTACCCCGTAGCAGTACTCCTGGATAACGGAACGTCTGTTTCACGCCGGTTAGAATCGACGGCAGCGAGATATCTCGCAATTTTTCGTCTTCTACTAGGTAAGATAGGCCGCGTAAGCGCAGCAGTTCAGAGGCCGCGAAAATACCGATCATTGCAGGTACAACCGGAATTCCGTCGATGAGATAGGGGTTGCCGATAGTCGTGCGCATAATACCTGTAGTGGACATACCAACTTGGCTGAGAAGAAGCCCAAAAAAACCTGCCAAAATGCCCTTCGCCATGCTGGCATCGTTCAATGTGGCTATCAGTGTGAGTCCCCACAGAACCACTAGCACCATTTCTAAAGGCCCGATTTTCAGCACGAAAGCGGCTAGAGTCTGTATCATCACTAGCAGCAGGATATAACCGATGAAAGCCCCTACAACGGAGGCCCCAAGTCCGAGCCCAAGCGCTTCATTATGCTTCCCCTGCCTAGCCATTGGGTAACCATCAAACGCGGTGGCGATCGATGAAGATGAGCCCGGTATGTTCATCAATATGGCCGTTACACCACCACCATAGGCCCCACCGGTGAAGATGGCCGTTAAAAACAACATGGCCTGAAGAAAGTCCATTCCGAAAGTGACGGGCAAGAATACGGCCATTGCCATGGAAATTTGTAAACCAGGTATAGACCCAAAGATTAATCCGATCAAAAGGCCTGGCACTACCCACAGCCAAGGCGTCCATGACGAAAATAAAAGCTCAAGCGCTGCAGAAAAAGCAATCTGATCAATCATTTCACAGCACCATCGTTTCCATTGGGTAGGGGAATAGCGACCCAAAACCGTAAACCAGAACTACGGTGAAGATGGCCGCAAATAGCGGAGGTTGCCATAGGCCTTTACCACCGCTTAATACCACACCCCCCCAAACGAACAAGAAAGTAGCGAGATCGAATCCGATTCGAGTTAGAAGCACGCAAAAAAGGCCAAACCCAGCGAGTAAAATGACATCACCCCAGATTGATGCCTCTGCACTCGGCTCTTCCGATTGTTCCGTTTCAGACACTTGGCTTGGACTGTGGCGCAATGACACAGCTACGATTGCCACGCAGGCTAATACCAGCACCACCGAGACGGGCACCAGTACCACCAGATTCTGTAGTTTTGTAGACGCCTGCGTGGAGCTCCACAGCACAAAAGCAGTGGTCCCCATGATCAGGCCAAGTAGGACGGCATGAGTTGCCGGAAGTCTGGAGCGCATTGGTTTTTCCAACAATAAAACAAGGAAAGGCGGAGCCAGTAGCTCCGCCGCGTCAATTAGTTCTCGGTTTCAAACCGCTTGAGAATTTCGAAGTTGGATTCCACTATTTCGGTGGTTTTTTCAGGCCCTAGCCATTCAGCACCTATGTCTTGTGCCTTGAGTCCGGCAATAAACTCTTCGTCTTCCATGGCCGTTTTATAGGCTTCAACCATACGTTCGAAGAGTTTCGGATGCTCTTGTTTGAAGCTGGCATGAGCTGCCAGACCACGCATGGAGCCCATCAGAACCGGCACTGATTCAAAGCCATTTTCGGACAAGATTTCATTTAGAGTGGGCGCTTCCCATTCTGGCAGCGGTGCGTCAGCAGCAACGGCCAGCGGACGCACGTATTCTGCGATCGAAATGGTTCCGTCAGCAGCAAGAACCGTCATATCCACCTGGCCACCAGCAACAGCTGTGCGCGCAGCTCCGCCCGATTGATAGGTCACAACGTTAACATCGTCTTGGCTCAAGCCAAATGCTTCAAGCGCAAGGTTCAGGTTAATAGCTCCTGTTGAACCCGGCACAACTGACACTCTTAACGTGCCCGGGCTCTCTTTTGCCGCCGCCATGAACTCACTCAGAGTCTGATAAGGTGTGTCAATATTAACAGCAAATAAATCGCGATCATTCCACTGGCCGTTAATAAAGGCAAAGTCAGAGAGGTCGTAATCCGCATCAAACCTGAGGATTGCATTACCGATATACGGGTGGATCGACGTTGCTAAAAAGAAGCTGCCATCGTCGGGCATGTTCAGAAAATAGGTGTTGCCAACATGGCCACCGCCGCCATCCTGATTAATAACCTTGATTGGCACCCCAACTTCCTGTTGTAAACGCTGTGCCAGAGAGCGAGCGGTACGATCGGCTGAACCACCTGGCCCGAGTGCTACAACGAATGTGATCTGGCGGCTAGGCCATTTTTCTTGCGCGAAGGCTGAAATGGGCTGAGCAAGAAACGAGATTGTTAACCCAGCGGCAATAAGGCTATGCTTGAGGCTGATGAATTTCATGGTTTTCCTCGACGTAGTATATTTGCGCGTTAATGTGTTAGAAGAATAGTCTAAAAGTTCTAATAAATCAGCAACGCCCCCTTTATAAAGATGGCTGGAACCCCGCCCGATGTTAGGCTCTCTCAATAAAGCGGGGTGAGAGACTGCTCCCAGTGCTTCACCGATGCAAACGTTTCATCCAGCTGACCAGCATGGGTGTCAGTAGAATTAGCACGGTAATGCGTAGTAGATGATGAGATGTGACAAAAGCTGGTTCAATACCCAGTGACAGCGCCACCAAACTCAATTCTATCGTACACCGCCCAGGCTTAGCGCAGTGGTCGTAATTAACGCCCCCAACAACCAGGGCAGTGGCATGTGGATGGCAAAAGCCAAAGCACCGCCGCAGGCACCGAGGAGCAACGTAGGCAAGAGCCTGGCCGAGGCCAGGCAATGGCGTTTCAAGGTGTTCATCACGATCAGGTATGAGTCAGTGATTTGCCTGGCAGTAGCTTTGTCATAATCAGCGGCATCAATAGCAACAATGCGGCAGCAATCCACAGGCCGATAGAAATACCAGACTGCCACAGAATACCCATGTCACCACCACTGATGGACAGCGCGCGGCGCAGGTTATCTTCCATCAAACCGCCGAGTACATAGCCCAGAATGATCGGCGCCAGCGAGAATCCCAACTTGCGCAGGGCGTAGCCCACCACACCAATCAGCAGCATCATATAGATGGCCGTCAAGCTTGAGTGCAACTGATATACACCCACGAATGCCAGAATGGCAATGCCTGGCACCAGCGCCCAGCGCGGAATGGTCAGCACCTTTGCAAACAGGCCAGCCAGCGGCAGGTTGAGTAACAGCAGTACGATATTACCAATATAGAGTGAGGCAATCAGGCCTCCGGCTACTTCCGGGCGCTCAGTAAACATCATCGGCCCTGGGGTAATGTTGTACAACATCAGTGCGCCCAACAGCACGGCGGTGGTACCCGAGCCTGGAATGCCCAGTGTCAGCATCGGTACAAATGAACCCACGGCAGCAGCGTTATTGCCCGCTTCCGGAGCTGCCAGCCCACGCATGTCGCCGGTGCCAAAGGTGTTGTCTTTATCGGATAAACGCTTTTCAGTGGTGTAAGCGACCGCACTGGCCACAGAGGCGCCGGTTCCTGGCAGTACACCCACAATAAAGCCGATGATGCTGCTGCGGAGCATTGCCCATTTGCAGTACATCACCTCTTTTATGTGAACCATCACGCGGCTGACCGGCGGCATTTCATCTTCCGCTTTTTTGCTGTGAGCGTGCTCCAGCATCAGCAAAATTTCACTGATGGCGAACAAGCCGATAATCATCACCACGAAATCGACGCCGTCATACAGTTCGGGCATGTCCAGTGTGTAACGCATAACGCCTGTGCCGGAATCGACCCCTACCATGGCCACCAGCACACCCAGTACCGCGCCAATACCCGTTTTGACCGGATCGTTACCCATCATCACTGACATGGACGCAAAGGCGAACACCATCAACCCGAAAAACTCAGCGGGGCCGAACAGAACAGCCACCTCGGCGAGCATGGGTGCAAACAGTGTCAGGCCAATAATAGCAATGGTTGCGCCCACAAATGAGCTAATGGCAGAAAGCCCCAGCGCCGGCCCAGCCAAGCCTTTTTTCGCCAGCGGATAGCCGTCCAGCGTGGTCATTACTGCGCCGGCATCGCCTGGTACGTTCAGCAAAATACTGGACATGCGCCCGCCGTATTCGGCGCCGGTATACACGCCAGCAAGCAGGATCAGCGCGGATTCTGCTGGCAAGCCAAGGGTGTAGGCCAGCGGCATCAGAATGGCAATGCCGTTGATCGGGCCAATACCCGGTAAGGCGCCAAATAGCGTGCCCAACAAGGCACCCATAAACGCCAGCCCCAGGTTCAGGGGCGTCAGCGCGACATCAAAACCTTGAATCAGAAAATCAAACATGGCGCAGGCCTCAATTGAATTTGGGCAGCCAAAGGCCGGTTGGCAAGGAAATACCCAAGCCCAGGGTGAACAGGTAGTAGCTTCCCACCGACATCAACACACCCGCTACCAGCGCCTTCTGCCAGGTCGCCTCAAACAGGCGTGCCAGGAAAAGTACGGCAAAAAAGGTGGTGATCATAAATCCCAGGCGGGTAAACAGCATGGCGTAAACCAACAAAACGGCCAGCACCGCTAGCAGCCTTAACACGACATGTTTGTCAGGCCATTCGCCGTTTTCGCCGGGGCGAAACACCAGCGCCAGCGATAAACCGGCCAGTATGGTAGCCAGCAGAATCGGGAAGGCTTTTGGCCCCACCGGTTCGTAGCTGAACATGACCTCAAATTGCGATGCGTTGAAGGCGGCTAGCGTCGCCAGACCGATCAGGGCAATTCCTAAAATCCGGTCGGCGGCGATTTTCATTTTGTCAGCCCTACTTCTTTAGCCAGTTGCTTGAACTGTGCAACTTGCTTCTTCACGTAAGTGTCGAACTCTTCACCAAACATAGCCATGGGGAACAGGCCACGGGCTTCACGCAGTTCAGCAAACGTTTCTTTTTCAGACAGCTCTTTCAAGCGCTCTACCCAGGTGTTGTATGCCTCGTCGCTGACGTCTGGGCCCATGTAGTAGCCGCGCCAGATTGGCCACTCGACGTCGTAGCCTTGTTCAGTGGCGGTGGGGATCTCAGCATAGGGGCCACCCACGCGTTCATCAGACAGTGCCGCCAGTACGCGTATCTTGCCGCTGTCCAGGTGGGGGCGCAGCTCAGATAAATCGCCGGTAAACACTTTGATGTGTCCGCCCAACAGCGCAGCGAATGATTCGCCGCCGCCTTCAAAAGCCACGTAGCGCAGGTCACGGGGTGAAATGTCGGTAGCTTTGGCAACCAGCGCTGCTTTCATCCAGTCCTGACTACCCACAGTGCCGCCCGCGCCGAAGACGATTTTGCTTGGGTCTTTTTTGAGGTCTTTCATCAGCTCGTCTAGGTTTTTCCACGGCGCATCGGCTTTAACCACAATGGCTCCGTAATCCGCTCCCAGTGCGCCCAACCAGCGAACTTCGCCAGCGTCGTACTTGCCGAACTTACCAAGGGCCAAGTTCACCGCGGCGCCGGTACTGGCGGCTACAATCAGGCTGGGATCGTCTCTACGCACACCATTCACGTGGTTGTAGGCGACAGCACCAATACCACCGGGCATGTAGCTGACCATCATCGGGCGGTCGATCAGCTTGGTGTCTTGCAGACCATTGGCGGCAAGGCGACAGGTGAGGTCGTATCCGCCACCAGGCTTGGCCGGGGCGATGCACTCGGTGGCGCCAGATTGAGCTTGGGCGGTACCGCTCATCAGGGCTGCGCCCATAACCAGCGGGGCGGACCAACGCAGTAAAACGGAGTTGAGCTTCATAAAAGACTCCTGTTGTCTTTTTTTCGCAAGCGTGTGTGAGCACACTCTTACGGTTACTTTTGTATGTGACACAACCGATAGTAGAGGCGTAACCTTTCATCAACCTGTCAGACCTCTATAATTATTACCTTCATGTCCGTGAGATGCCCAAGTCATGCGCCTGCTTATTGTTGAAGACGATCCGCTGATTGCAGCGTCGCTGACCAAGGGTCTTGCGCCACTGGGCAACACGGTTGAGGTGTTTCACCGATTGAAAGAGGCTCGTGCCGCCTTGGCCCACAGCCAGTTTGATTTGGTAGTGCTGGATATAGGCTTACCCGATGGCAGTGGCCTGAAGCTACTGACGGAAATCCGCAAAGGTGGCAATGCCACACCTGTGATGATTTTGACCGCTCGCGATGATATTGCCGAGCGGGTGCGGGGGCTGGATTCCGGTGCGGATGATTATTTGACCAAGCCGTTCTCGCTACCAGAATTGCAGGCCCGGGTGCGCGCCCTGCTGCGCCGCAGTCAACAACGCACTGATAACCGTTTGCGCTTTGGTCCGCTGTGTTTTGATCCAGCGTCTGGAGACGTTACCTTGAACGGTGAGCGCCTGGATTTACCGCCCAGAGAGCTGGGTTTGATGGAAGGCCTGCTGCTGCACGCCGAGCGCATCGCACCGCGGGAACAATTGATTGATCGGCTATTCGGGTTTGGTGAGGCAGGCCCCAATGCGCTGGAAGTGTACGTCAGCCGGCTGCGCAAACGCCTGCAAGGCAGCGGTGTGCGTATTCGTACCCTGCGTGGGCTTGGCTATCGGCTGGAGGACGATCCCGCGTGATCGTGATCGATGGCACGATCAGGCAGCGTTTGGCCGCCTGGTTGCTGGCCACCGTTGGGGTGCTGGGAGCCTTCCTGTTAATTGAAGCGTACACCAGCGCTGAACGCGCGGCTGACCAGTCTTATGACAGCCAACTGGAAGCTGCCAGCCTGACTATAGCCGAAGCTGTGCAGTGGCAAGACGGCCAGCCGGTAGTGGAAATACCCGCCGCTGCTTTCCAGATTCTGGCAACAGACCAGCAGGAACGAGTGTTTTATACGCTGCTAAACGCCGCGGGTAAGCAAGTGACCGGTAACTTGAATGCGGCCATGATCGCGACCTTGCATACCGCGTTTAGCGGCGACCCAATGTGGATGTTTACCCAGAATAACGGCGCGCGTATTCGCCTGTATGGCCGCGAGCTAAGATCCGCAGGCTGGGAATCGACAGAGCCTGTGCAAATATGGGTGGGGCATACTGTTTCTGGTCGTGAGGTTCTCGCAAATGAACTTTTTTTGGCCACACTCACTCGTTTTTTGGTTATGGTCGTACTGACCGCATTGCTGTCTCTATTGGCTATTCGCATGGCACTGCACCCTGTGCGCCGCCTGCGAAGGGCGCTGCGTAAACGCGATGCGGATGATGTCAGCGCTTTGAACGCGCGGGTGCCGGGTGAGCTCTACGAGTTGGTAGAAACGTTGAACGCATTGTTTGAACGTCAGCGCCAAGGCCGAAATACGTTACTGCGTTTTACCGCTGACGCCAGTCACCAGCTGAAGACACCGTTGGCCGGCTTACAGAGTGCCAGCGAGTTGGCGTTGCTGAGCGACAATCCTGAAGATTGGCGCCAGGCGCTGCAAACGGTTCATCACAGCAGTGAGCGCACCAGTCGCCTGGCAAGCCAGCTGCTGAGCTTGGCGCGACTGCGACACGGCAGCGGCGAAACTCGCGAGCGGCTCGATTTGGCGGATCTGCTACGAGACACGGTGATGGAGTGGGCTGAGCGCGGCGCCGCCCAGAACCATGATCTGGGCCTGGCCAGGCTTTCTACTGAACCGTACGTTATTTTGGGTGAACCTTGGTCACTGCGGGAAATGGTCGGCAACTTGATTGATAACGCTCTGCGTCACACACCTGCAGGCTGTGAAATTACGTTAGGCCTGGAGCGCACCGCGGAGCTGATAACGCTGACCATTCAGGATTCGGGGCCTGGCGTTAGCGAGGATGTGCTCGATCGGCTGCATCAGCCTTTTGAGCGCGGAGGCAGGCAGGATACCGCAGGTTCTGGCCTTGGCTTGGCCATTGTGGATTCGACCGCGCGTATGCATAACGCCACCTTGTTGATTCGTAGCGAACCTGGTCAGGGGCTTTGGATTGGCATAGGGTTTCCTGCGCTACCGGAGGATCAGACATGACACAATGCCTGCGTTTAGGCCTCATTTTGCTATGCCTGTTACCGGTGGCCGTGCCTGCTCAAAGCCCAACGCCGCTGACGGTAGAAGCCGCTTTGGATCTTGACGTTGTTGCGCCATTATTGGAGGCGTTTAAGCGAGCGAACCCAGGGATCGCGCTGACCTACCATGACCGTTCCACGCTGGATGTTGACCAGCGGGCACGCAGCGCCAATCCCGCACCCGATGTGGTGATCAGCTCAGCCATGCCTTGGCAAATGGCGCGGGTGAATGAAGGCTTGGCGCAACCGCTGAACAGCGAAGTTGTGCGCAATTGGCCAACCTGGGCCAAATGGCGTAACGAAGTGTTTGGCTTTACCTTCGAACCCATTGTTACGGTGTACCGGCTCGACTTGGCGCGCCATATGGTGCCGCCAAGCACCCATGCCGACTTACAACGGCTGCTGACTGTTTATCAGGATCTATTGCGTAACCGGGTAACCACTTATTCACCCACTGGTAGCGGTATCGGCGTGATGCTGTTCCAGCAAGACGCCCGCTACTCGCCGCGATTCTGGGATTTGGTTGCCACCATGGGCCAGGCAAATGTGAGTTTGGAGAACAGCACCAAGGCTATGCTGGAAGGCCTGACTGATGGCACCTATTGGCTAGGCTATAATTTGCTGGGCTCCTACGCTATGCACTGGGTCCGCCGTCATCCCGAGTTGATTGTGCAGATTCCTCAAGACTACGCCCTGGTGATGATGCGCATGGCTTTTGTCCACCGTGACGCACCTAACCCCGCTGCAGCAAAGGTCTTTATGGATTTTCTGCTAGGCATCGAAGGCCAGCGGGTGCTTGCCGGTGATACGCCGCTGTTCAGCGTATTGCCGGAAGCCATTGGCCCCTATACCGCCCAGCGACTGCGCGACCAGATTGGCGAACACCTCTACCCAATTCCTATCAACGCTTCACTGCTAGCCTTTGTCGACCCGCTGCGGCGTGGTTTGTTTATGAAACGCTGGGATCGGGAAATAGACATTCTGACAACGGTTTCGCCCGACGCTCCGCCCAAATAGTCTCACCTCACTCTGAAAAATAACTGCGACGTTTACCGTATGGTTGGCAATCGTGTCGTCCCAACTACCTGAGCGATGGTGCGGTGCCATAGAACTCACCATGAGAGCTTACATTGGGCGGGTGGCCTTGGAGATGCACCATATCCGTGGGCCGGAGTTCAAGGATCCGCATAATCCAGATGCTGACGATTACGTTTTAAGCCAGAAGTTTGCCGGCCGGTGGCGCAAAAAGGGATTAAATGGGTTGTTGTATAACAATGTTCGGCATCCGAGCAGTGAATGTAGAGCCGCTTTCAGGCCGAAATCTGTTTCTATACCTGTGCAAGGGCCATACCTGAAATACTTCTGGGATGGCGACAAACAGCGCATTACTCACTGGGCGGAAATATGGGAGGCACACTCCCTGAATGGGCGGTAGGTCTCCCATATATTTCTAGAAAGTAATTACTCACTCACAAGCGCTTTCTGCTCCATATCCAGAAACACCCGATACGCATTACCTTTGTTGGACGCATCGAAAGCAGGAAGCTCCTCGTAGCGCGACCAATCCACCTGCCGGTAAGCGTCTTCGAAAGAAATCCAATTGTCCGCCGCAGCTTTCATTTTGTTTCGCACGAACGCCAGGTAATCGTAGGTGAAATTCAGTGCTTCCATGGCGTTTTCAGAGGCCTTGCCATGGCCAGGAATTAGAACAACCGGGTTGAGTTTTTTTACTTTCTCGATTGCACTCATCCAGTTCTCAGTGTCTACCTGAGGGCTATTCAGAAAGGGCACCCGGCCGCTTTGGATAATATCACCGGCAAACAATACGCCGGCGGGTTCTACCATCATCATGCTGTCGCCCGGCGCGTGGGCTGGGCCTGCATGATAAATACTAAACCGGTCATTACCCGAGTGGAGAATGATCTCATCTTTGAAAGCAAGATCTGGTGGAACCACCCTCGTGGTTTTATCTACCCATGGGGCAAGTGCCTGTTGTCGCTGTTTTAGGCGTTTCTCAGAATCACGGCCGTCGGTATAAAGATGGGTGCTTTTCTGGGCAATCACCTCGGCGCCTGTTAAGACCTTGAGCGCTTGAAGGCCATAGATGTGGTCGGCGTGGTAGTGGCTTACTACTATGTGTGTAATAGGCTGGTCGGTTATTTTCCTGATTTCATTAACCATTGCAGCGCCCAAGCTAGGCGTACCCAAGGCATCAAATACTATAACCCCCTGAATGGTCACTACAAATCCAGCGTTGGACGTAAATCCTTCGTTTTTTTGATCGGGGACACCGGATTCGCCCCGAAAATAAAAGATGTTTTTCACACCAAGGGAGTGAGCGCTAAAGGGTATCGAGATATCAGGAAAAGGAGAGGGTGAAGCCCCAATCACCACTTGTGATGTAGCAAGAAGGGCGGTAGACGCGAGACTTAAAAGTATTTTACTTGCATCTATGATATGGATCATTTTTACGCATCCCTATGCAACTTTTATATTCATTTTATCTACTTGTAATACTTGAGAATTGTCACATCTCATTATCGAGCTTTGTAAATATCAGCCTTCTGTAATACTTGCATTCTTCGATTTCCTTAACTAAATGTTAGTTATAATCATATAACTTTAACAGTTTTCCGCCGTTTTGATTGTGTGGAAACGGGGGGTCACCTGCCTTTTCAGATAGGCAGAGTAGGGGGATTATATGTTTGGCAAGCTCCGTCGACCTAGCCAGGATGTGGCCAAGATTGCTCTGGAAGAGTCAGACCGACTTACATCTACTGAGCGTAGACGATTTTTGCGTAATGGCCTGTTTACGGCAGGCAGCGTGATGGTTAGTGGTGCGTTTACCGGCCTTTCCACAAGAGTGGGAGCTACTGAAACCCAGTATCCACCAGACATTCCAGCGTGGACCCGTACACTCGGTGCCAATGTTGTAGCCGACCCCTATGGCATGCCGTCACCGTATGAAAAAGAGGTGATCCGCCGAAATGTACCCTGGCTTACGGCGGAAAAGGCGTCCTCAGTCAGCTTCTCTCCGCTGCAGCACTTAAAGGGGATCATCACGCCAAACGGGCTGTTTTTCGAGCGCCATCACGCAGGTCGCCCGGAGGTGGACCCGCAACAGCATCGCCTGATGATTCATGGCCTGGTTGAGCGCCCCATTATTCTCTCTATGGATGATTTGCAGCGGTTCCCCAGTGTTTCCCAGATCAACTTTATTGAGTGCCCCGCGAATGGCGGAATGGAGTGGCGAGGAGCCCAGCTCAACTCACTGCAATTTTTGCATGGCATGGTTAGTTGTGCGGAATGGACAGGTGTTCGGCTCTCCACAATATTGCAGGAAGTGGGGATCAAACCGGAAGGCAAGTGGCTCCTGGCAGAAGGTGCAGATGGCGCCGCCATGACACGTAGCATCCCGCTGGAAAAAGCAATGGACGACGTTATCGTCGCTTATGCCCAGAATGGCGAGGCACTTCGTCCGGAGCAGGGTTACCCCGTTCGTCTGGTTGTCCCTGGTTGGGAGGGCAACACTCATGTGAAATGGTTGCGCCGACTTGAAATAGGTGACAAGCCCTGGATGCAGCGGGAGGAAACGTCGAAATATACAGACTTGCTACCTGATGGCACCGCCCGTGGCTTTACCTGGGTTATGGATGCCAAATCCGTTATTACATCGCCATGCCCCGAAATGCCACTTAGGGGCAAGGGTATCTACCAAATCGAAGGCATTGCGTGGAGTGGCAGAGGTAAGGTCAAAGCTGTGGACGTATCCCTCGATGGTGGCCGGAACTGGCAGCAGGCTTCGCTGCGAGAGCCTGTTATATCCAAGTCTTTAACCCGGTTTGCGCTGGAGTGGAATTGGGACGGAAACCCCGCCTTGATTCAGTCCCGCGTGATCGATGAAACAGGTTATGTACAGCCGACACTGTCGCAGCTTAAAGCGGTTCGGGGTACCAACTCGATTTACCATAAGAACTCAATTCAAACTTGGCAAATCAACGCGGATGGGAGTGTCGACAATGTTCAGCTTGGCTAAATCGTCTCGATGCTTGGCGGGAGTTTGCAGCGGGTTGCTCCTCTATGCAGCACCGGTACTGGTATCCGCAGAAACAACCGGCCACTACAACTACGGCGAGGCGGCTACTGAGACGCAAATTGCTGGTTGGGATATTGATGTGCGCCCTGATGGCAAGGGCTTGCCCGAAGGCAGTGGCACTGTGGACGAAGGCATGGAGGTCTTTGAAATCTATTGCTCCTCCTGCCATGGCGCGTTTGGTGAGGGTATGGGGCGTTATCCGAAACTGGCGGGTGGCGACGATTCTCTCTCTGATGACCGTCCCGAGAAAACGGTTGGTAGCTATTGGCCCTACGCCAGCACGCTTTGGGATTACATCCACAGAACCATGCCATTTTTTGCGCCCCAGTCTTTGACTGACGATCAGGTCTATGCACTGACCGCGTACGTTCTGAACCTGAATTACATCGTCGATGGGGATTTTGTTGCGAACAAAGACACCGTACCGAAGGTCAAAATGCCCAATCAAGACGGTTTTACTTGGGACGATCCGCGACCGGACACTCAAAATGAACGCTGCATGCAGGATTGCAAGGACGAGGTCACGGTGAAGGACTCTGCCGAGGGCAAAAATTTAACACCGAGCACGACCGGCCCTCTCGATAAGGGGCTCACAGAGTAATGGCTGACAGCAGTCAGCTCCATGATGTGCTGAGGAGGATTGAGTGATGGGAAAAAGGCTAATTTGCGTGTGTTTAACGACACTCGCGCTTGGCGCCGCGCCAGCTGTTTTTGCAGCGCCGAGTCAGGCTGAGATCGACCGTGGAAAGGAACTGGCGTACAGCCGCACTGACGGTAACTGCCTGGCTTGTCACGAAATGGATGATGGAAAGCTGGCTGGAACGATTGGCCCAAAGCTGGTCGATATGAAAAACCGCTTTCCTGATCGGGAAATGCTGTTCAAGCGCATATGGGACGAAACCCAGTTTAACCCGTTGACGGTGATGCCACCATTTGGCCGGCACTCGATTTTGAGTAAAACTGAAATTAATCGGGTTATAGATTATTTGCACACACTGTAAACGCGAAGGAGGAGTTGACGTGATAGACCAAACGCGAAGAGGTTTGCTGAAAGGGGTGTTGGGCGCCGGCGTTGCTGGCATTGCACTGGGCTCCGGACTTGTTCCGCTCAGAGCGTTAGCGGCGCCTGATGCGTCCAAGTGGCCAAAAAAGGCCTTCGCAACGCCGGGGGTAGACGAGACGATTGCCGAGCTATATGGAATGGAGGCCGAGGAGTCGGACAAAATTTCCATGGACTTGCCAACGATTGCTCAAAACGGCGCCGTTGTACCGGTCAAAGTTGAAACCTCGCTGCCCAATGTCACGGGTATAGCCTTGCTTGTGGCAAAGAACCCTAACGCCTTGGCGGCGACGTTTGAAATTCCAAAAGGAACACTGCCGTTCATTTCCAACCGTTTGAAAATGGCTGAGACCACCGATGTGGTGGCCGTAGTGATTTCGGATGGCAAGGCTTACAAAGCGACACAGAACGTTAAAGTAACCGTTGGCGGCTGTGGCGGCTAACTGTTAGCAAAACAGGAGACATGAAATGGCGTCCAGTATCAGAGCACGCGCAGTTGAAAGTGGTGGGGTGGTTTCTATTAAAGCCCTTGTCAGACACCCGATGGATTCAGGGTTCGTGAAGGATTCAGCTGGGAATATTATTCCTCCCCATTTTATCCAGAAACTCACCATTTCACACGATGGGAAGAATGTATTCGTTGCAGATTGGGGTCCTGCGGTTTCTAAGGATCCATTCCTTGAGTGTCGATTTGAAGGAGGCAAAAAGGGTGACAAGTTAACCATCAGCTGGATCGACAATAAAGGCGAGAGCGATTCCACCACTGCAACAATCGCCTGAAGATTCCCGGCGACCTGATCCCTTTGGAATAGGCCGCGGTAGAGGAGGATTGAATATGCTAAAAACAAAAATCATTTCCGTTGCCTTGGGCGTAGCGCTGGTGGTGCCTTATGTACTGGCCGCCCCCACACCTGAGGAAGACCGAAAGGCAGCGGTTGAATATTACAAGCAGATGTTTCCTGATGTGCAGATCAACGATTTCGTTAATGGCCAATATGCGCTAAATGAGGACCGCAGAAAGCAATGGGAATCTCTGCAAGACTTCCCTCCCTACGAATTTGCCGTTGCGGAAGGTCAAGAAATGTTTGAAACCCCATTTGCCAACGGCAAAACCTATGCGAGCTGTTTTGACAATGAAGGCATAGGGGTTCGGCAGAATTACCCGCACTTTGACCAGAGCAGAAAAGAAGTCATCACGCTTGAGCTTGCTATCAATGAGTGCCGGGAGGCGAACGGCGAAAAGGCCTTGCGATACAAAAAAGGTGATATCGCCTCCATTTCTGCCTACATGGCGTCTACCTCAAATGGCAAAGCGTTCAATATCACCATTCCAGATGACCCTGAGGCGCAGGCCGCCTATCAAGATGGCAAAGAGTTCTATTATAGCCGGCGAGGGCAGCTAAATTTCTCCTGTGCCAGTTGTCATGTTCAAAATCCAGGTAAGTGGATTCGGGCGGATTTCTTGTCACCGGCTTTGGGACAACCCGCCAGTTTTCCGGTCCATCGATCCAAGTGGGGTGAGCTCGGCACGCTGCATCGTCGGTTCGCTGGTTGTAACAATAACGTTCGTGCCAAGCCATTACCGGCCCAAAGTGAGGAATACCGGAACCTCGAGTATTTCCTGACCTACATGAGCAACGGGTTGCCAGTTGTTGGCCCGAGTACCCGGCCATAGGTGATAGGTGGCAATAAAATGGGAGAATCCACATGAACAAAACCCTACTGTCAGTCAGCCTTTCGCTTTCGTTGCTGGTGCCCTTGTGTGCTCAGGCAGGAGCCAAAGAAGATTTTGAAAAAACCTATTCGGAAGCCGTAAGTACGAATGAGAACGCAGGGAACTTTCAATGGACCACAACGTTTTCGACGTTGAAGGCGGCTAAATCGGCAGCCGAAAGTGGCGACTACGAAGAAGCCAATGCCATGGCATCAAAAGCGTTGAAGCTTGCTGAAGAATCTGTGGTGCAACGAAAGGAACAGGCCACGGCCTGGAAAAGTGCTGTTATCGGCGGCTAGCCCGATCCATAAAGATGCCGAATACCCTGAGCCCCCGTAGACAATCGGGGCCCAGGGCTTGCTAATCAAAGCTAACAATGAGAATGAGAGGAGCAAGCTGTGTCGATTTCCCGCAGAGAATTTTTAATGTCCATGCAGGCAGCTGCTATGGCCGGGGCGTTTCCAAGCCTTGCAATGGGGAAGGGCGGTGACGGACTATACGACGCACCAAAATATGGCAACGTACGCTTGCTTCATCTGACTGACATACACGCGCAGTTATCCCCAATTTACTTTCGTGAACCCAATGTAAATCTGGGCATGGGCCTTAACAAAGGCAAGGTGCCGCATCTAGTGGGCACGCAATTCCTTGAACACTTTGGTATCGCGACAGACTCACGACGGTCTCATGCCTACACCTATCTGAATTACACTGAAATGGCCAAAGAATTTGGACGCATGGGTGGCTTTGCACATCTCAAAACATTGATAGACCAGCTACGGGATCAAGCTGGCCCGGGTAACTCGTTGCTACTTGATGGCGGTGACTTGTGGCAGGGGTCTGGTACAGCGTATTGGACTCAAGGTGCGGACATGGTTGAAGCCAGTAACCGCTTGGGAATCGACATGCTGACAGGCCATTGGGAATTCACGTACCCAGAGGTGCAAATCCGTAAAAACATCAACGAGTTTAAGGGCGAATTCCTTGCCCAGAACGTGTTTTTGTCAGACGAAGCCCAGTTTATGGGCGCTGAATCTTTTGATGAGGCCAGCGGCCGGGTGTTCAAACCCTATTCCATTCGCGAACTGGGTGGAAAGCGTATCGCTATCATCGGGCAGGCGTTTCCGTATACACCCATTGCCAACCCGTCTTATTTTATACCGGACTGGCGTTTCGGCATTCGGGAATCAGAGCTTCAATCTCTGGTGAACACCATTCGAAGCACCGAGAAAGTGAACGCGGTTGTGGTCCTTTCCCATAATGGAATGGATGTGGACTTGAAACTGGCCAGCCGAGTCTCAGGCATTGACGCCATTCTTGGAGGCCATACCCACGACGCCGTGCCCAAACCAACCGTTGTTAATAACCCTGGAGGTAAAACATTGGTGGGCAACGCTGGAACCAACGGCAAATATGTTGCGGTGCTCGATCTGGATATTGGTAATGACGGTGTTCGAGGTTACGACTACCGCTTATTACCCGTGTTCTCCGATTTGATTAAACCTGATGCGTCTATGGAAAACTTTATTCAGAGCATACGAGCACCCTATGCGGAAAAACTGGACGAGAAGCTCGCCATTGCCGACGAACTGCTTTACCGCCGTGGCAACTTCAACGGCACGATGGACCAGGTGATTTGTGACGCCCAGAGAGAGGTACTGGATGCTCAGATATCGTTATCGCCAGGCTTCCGCTGGGGCACAACCACATTGCCTGGCGACGCCATCACCATGGACGATGTGATGAATGCGACGGCCATTACCTACCCAGAAACCTACGTTCGGGAAATGTCTGGTGCCGAACTGAAGCTGATCATGGAGGATGTCGCTGACAACCTGTTCAATAAGGATCCGTATTATCAGCAGGGCGGCGATATGGTCCGCATCGGGGGTATGGATTACACCTGCGACCCAACCGGGGATATGAATGGCCGAATTTCCGATATGCGATTGGACAATGGCAACCCGATTGAAGCAGGTAAAGTGTACAAAGTCGCTGGGTGGGCCACGGTAAATTCTAAGGCCGAGGGCAAACCGATATGGGATGTTGTTGCGGATTACCTGAAGTCTGAGAAAACTGTGAAAATCAAGAAACTAAACACACCGAAACTCAAAAATGTGGCTAACAACCCCGGGCTTGAGGACTACATCGGATGACCATCAACTGTGTTTCTCGCAAGCAAGTAAGGCGCACACTTTGTTTCCTGATTTTTCTGGCGGTACACGCCGGCGTTCAGGCTGAAGAACCCTTCAGCGAAGCCAAGCCGTTCGCTGAAGAATTTCTTTTATTGCAGCTAAGCGATAACGAGGCGGCCAAACAAAACATGGCGTTGAGTGTCGCCGCTAATCTTTTGGAATTCTATGGGCCGGATATGATAGACATCGAGATTACAACCTTTGGCCCCGGTGTTGAGTTGCTCTATGCCGACAATAGTCGCCTTGAGAAAATCACTAGCCTTATGGCGCAGGGCGTTCGGTTTTCGGTGTGTATTAATACGATAAAATCCATTGAGCGGAATACGGGAGAGCGTCCGGAATTACATCCTCAAAGCATACCCGTCGATGTTGGAGTTGCCCATATTCTGGAGCGAGTGGCACAGGGTTACGTTTTGGTTCGCCCTTGATGTCTTGACCCGAAAAAGGAAAACCGCCATGCACAAAAATCTGTCAAAATCGATTGTTGCGGCTGCTATGATTGTCACCAGCGGAACGACAGGGGCAGTGGAAAGCGATCAGCCGGTCATGATTCAAATTAAACGCCTATCTATGGATACCGCACTAACCATCGCCAAAACCGCCATTGATGCCTGTCGCGAGCAGGGCGTTCAGGTTGCGGTTACCGTAGTCGACCGAGGCGGGCACCCGCAGGTTGTTCTACGAGACGTTCTCGCTATGGATCTGGCCCTGGAAGTCAGTTATCGAAAGGCTTACACGGCGATGACGTTCACCAACAAGACATCGGCACTTGAGCAACGTTTTACTGGCCCCTTCTCGGTGGGCAAAATTGATAACGTTCTATTGTCTGCCGGGGGCGTTCCTATTCAGGCTGGTGGTGAAACTGTTGGCGGTGTAGGTGTGAGTGGCGCACCCTCCGGTGAAACAGACGAAAACTGTGCCCAAGCCGGCGTAGATGCTGTTGAAATGGACTTGGAAATGGCTTCGTTTTAAAAAAATGAAAAAGTTAATGAAAAACAATATTGTGCCAGAGTTATTAAAGATAATTTCTATCTTTATGGCTTTCCCCTTACTTGCCTTCGCCCAGTACCCTGATGCGGTTCAAGTATTAATAGATGACGGCCTGAACGTAGAAGCCGGCTTTGATGCGCCTGGGGGGCTGAAAGGGTACGTTGGCCGAAAAGATGGACATGCAGTAACGCTATATCTTATGGCCGACGGAGAGCATGTAGTTGTTGGCAAAATGGTAGACGACTTTGGCCAGGATCTCAGCGCTGAACACATTCGGGCCTGGCTCCCGGAAACTGACCTGACTCGGGCGTGGCAACAACTCGAAAATGCTACTTGGATTGCAGAGGGTCCGGAAGATGCAAAACGCATCGTTTATGCCTTCACAGACCCTAATTGCGGTTACTGCATTGAACTCCGCCGTAAAGCGAGTGCCTATCTGAACACTGGCATTCAACTCAGGCACATTATGGTTGGTGTGATATACCCGTCGAGTTTTGCCAAAGCCGCGAGCGTTATAGGTGCAGACAATCCGGTGAAGTATCTGGCGTTTCTTGAGGCACAACCTCCAAACAGTTGGCGTGAGCCACCGGGTAAAATATCGGACGAACTTAAAGATAAAATTGATGCAAATAACGAGCTTATGAAAGCGCTGGCCGTTTCGGCGACGCCTTCGGTGTTTTATCGAAATGCTGAAGGAGAGGTTAAAAAAATTGTCGGTTTACCCGACGATACCGCACTTTCAAACGCCGTATTCAGACCACCGAGCTAGGCCGAATCCGTTATTGGATTTCTGTTTTATCGAGGAGGACAAGTCATGCCGTTTTATCGTTATCTAATCGCGTTGCTGCTGGTGCCAGGCTGGGTGATGGCCAAGGGCGTTCCAGATCAACTAGAACTGACCAAAGTATCTGACCGGGTGTATTCAGCCATTGGTGAGACTGCGCCGCCCACCTACGAAAATAACGGGCACAACAACAACTTGAGTTTTATCATTGCTGAAAAGGGTGTTGTGGTGATGAATGGCGGCGACAACTACCTTTTAGCCAAAGCGCTGCACAACTCCATTCGTAAGGTAACCGACAAGCCCGTAAAATACATTGTTAACGAGAACGCTCAGGGGCACGCCATGCTGGGAAATAGTTACTGGCGAGATCAAGGTGTTCCTATCATTGCCCAAAAAACTTCGGTTGAAGAATTCAGAGCCCATGGTGGTATCAAACTGGCGGCCATGGAGACCCGTAATAAGGAGAAGGCAAAAGGTACCTACGTCGCAGTTCCCGACATCGGTTTTTCTGACCGGTACGATCTTGATATGGGTGATGTCCACATCCAACTGCTCTATTTTGGCCCTGGTCATTCTCCTGGCGATATTGCGCTGTGGATGCCTGAAGAAAAGCTTCTGATTACCGGCGATCTTGGCTTTCACCAACGGCTACTGGCTGTTTTTGACGATACCGACACCGGAGCATGGGTTGAGTCATTCGACAAGATGAGCAAGCTTGATCCCGCCACCGTAATTCCGGGTCACGGTAAACCGACAAGCCTTGATGTGGTGAAAAGGGAAACCCGGGGCTATCTGGTATTTTTGCGTGGCGCAGTGATAGAGATTCTTGAGCGTGGAGGCGGGTTGGATGAAGCTTATAACATCGACCAGTCTGACTATGCATACCTGGATACATACGAGGAACTGGCGGGCAAAAATGCGGGTCGTGTCTACCAACACTTGGAATTCGATTTCTTTTGAGTATGCACTGCCTGTTAGCCAAGCCACCCATCTTTCAGATGCCCGGCGTCGGTCGCAGGGCAAACAAAAAAGGGCGTAATGATGCTCAAATGATGGCTGAATGGCTTTTTTCGAGTCGAAAGAAAGCCATTCAGCGACAAATCAGGCGATAATCAGGCCCTCCTTAAGAAACGCTAAAACAAATATTGAATACGTGCGGTAAAACCAAGACCGTTATCTTCGCCTCCCACTAAATCATTCACTCCTGGGCCATCAACTTCTGAATAAATAAGGTTCGACATCAGTTTAATTTGTGATGAGTAGTAGTAGCTTGTGCCTAAGGTATACGTTGTTAGTTCAGTACCTTGTGCGTCCGATGTTCCATCAGTATTACTTAAGCGCGCGACTAATTCCCATGCATTCTCAACCCCTTTTGGCTGCTTAAATACTGCAGAGCCTTTAGAGTATTGTTTTTGCAGACCACCTAAAAAATAGCTAGCTGATAGGCTAAAACCGTCAAAGCGTTCGCCATCCAATGCTGATGCTGGGTCAACAGTATTTAATTCACGAGCCGCATATTCTGCCTCCAAAGTCAGGCCTTTGTACTGATATGCAGCCTCTAAACCTGCTTGTTGAAAGCTGTTTAAGCGCACTAAATTACCACCTGCGGCATAATTTACTAAACGCGTATTGGTATTACGTACTTCGCCACGCGCCAAGGCTCCCGTTAACACCCTCCCCCCCATATCACGTTTTGAATACCAGCTGCCAAGATGTAATACGCCATTTTGTAGGTCTTTTTGCCAAGTTAGTCGGCCCGTCAAAGAAAGCGCTAGTGAACCATCGTCATCGTTTCTACCATTGGCACCGAATGCTTCATTTTTATAAACACCGACGGCATAGCGAAAGCCGGTATCATTAAAGTATTGATAGGCTGACGCGCCCCATTGGAAGAAAGGTGACATGCTATTTGCTAGTGAGCTACGAGAGATCGTATTAATATATTTACTACTGGTTAATGCGTTTAGTGAGATATCTTCACGCAACTTACCAACTTGCACTTTTAGGCCGTTACCAAAACCACTGTAACGTACTCGTGCCATAACAATTTCACCGCTGTCTTCAGAAAAATCGAGTAATAATTTATGATCCCAATCACCTTGCTCGCTCTCTACGTAAGTACGAATACGACGAGGGAAAAAGTCACTGGCTGGATCGCCGCCTTTATCGGCATTGTAAGCACCTTCGAAGTAGTTGTAGTCAACCTGAACTCGGCCACCAAACTCCAAGTTGAAAATACTTGATTTTTTTAACTCTGAGAATTCATTTTTCAGCTCATATAATTGTTTTTCTAATTTTTCCGTATCACTGTCAGCCAGCGCAGTAGTGGTTGTTAATGCCGCTGAAATAGCTAAAACTAGTTGCGTTTTATTTATTTTCATGGTTTTTTCCACACCTATTTATATGTTTAATTTTTTTAAGATGAGTCGTTACATCGGTAATAGTTTTAATGTTATTTTATGCTTAGCATTATTAAAAATAATTTTCATTATATTTTTTAAGTATTTTTTATTATAAAGCCACGAACAAATTTACGTTTTTTTAAACCCCTTTACCTAACATCAAAAACTACCTTCCAGATAATACCTGTCCCCCCTTTTTTATGTCAACCTGACCTCATAGGTTCCCTCTGCGATCAAGAACCTGCTGCTAACGCCACGACTTGGGGGGCGTTGATCCCGCGCGTCTTCACTGTAACTTTGAAAAAATCGTCTATGACTTAAAATCTGCTTAACCCGGCTCAAATATGATACGTAATCAGGTTAGTTTTTAGACGATGTTCCTGTGGTAGGCACGACCCAAGTGTGATCGGCAAGATAGCGATGTTTAAATGCCTCAATATTTTGACCCCATGCCAGCGTGGCTTGGATATCGTCGATGCCAAGCAGCAGCTGCTGTTTAATTACTTCATCGATATCGAAGGTTAGTCGATGATTCTCTCCCCAAGAGATTTCCCGGTGCTCCAGGTCGACTTTTAGTTGTGCTTGTCGGTCGTTGCAGTAGGCAACGAGCGTATCGAATGCGTCCTGCTCGAGCTGGATCGGCAGTAGGCCGTTGCGTATGGCATTACTGCGAAAAATATCGGCGATCTTAGTTGAGATGATCACCTGAACACCAAAATCGACGAAAGCGTAGACGGCCCCCTCGCGGGACGAGCCGCAGCCAATGTTGTGGCCCGCAAGTACAATGGATCGCTGTGGAACCGATGAAGGGATTGGCGAGTCGACACGCTCGTTACCGTCTATGTCATAGCGGGCATCATAAAATAGATAGTGATGATAGCCGCTACTACGCGGCTTACGCAGAAAGCGGGCTGGGATAATCTGGTCGGTATCGATATTATCATTGAGCAACAGCAGCGCGGAGCTACTGACTTGAGATAGGGGCTTCATATGGCCCCCCCTGTTACTTGGCGGATGTCGACGAGTTGGCCATACAAAGCAGCAGCAGCAGCCATTGCAGGGCTCATCAAGTGAGTGCGGGCGCCAGGACCCTGACGGCCAGGGAAATTGCGGTTACTGGTAGAAGCGCATCGCTTGCTAGATGCAACGCTATCGCCGTTCATGGCCACGCACATCGAGCAGCCACTCTCGCCCCAGTCCGCGCCGGCGGCACGGAATATATCAGCCAAGCCTTCGGTTTCTGCCTGGGTCTTGACGCGATTGGAACCGGCGACGATCAATGTCGGCACCTTCACCTTTCTTCCAGCGAGTACTGTAGCTGCAGCACGCAGGTCACTAATTCGCGAATTAGTGCAAGAACCTATGAACACTTGGTCGATGAGCAGGTCAAGCAAAGGCTGGCCAGGATTGAGTGCCATGTAGCTCAGCGTTGAATGGTTGTTGTCGAGTTCAGGGATGATTCCGGTGTCGATGGGCAGTGACTGTTCCGGGTTGGTGCCCCAGGTAACTCTTGGTGCGACATTGCTGGCGTCGATGATAACAGTTCTGTCGTATTTCGCTCCCAGGTCGCTGTAAAGGCTTCGCCAATGCAGTTCGGCCTCTTGCCAGGCCTCGTCCTTGGGCGCGCGTGGCGCGTTGCGTAGCCAGTCGATCGTAGTGTCATCGGGGGCAACCATGCCCACTCGCGCACCGGCTTCGATGGTCATGTTACATAGAGTCATGCGGGCATCCATGGACATTGCGTTGACTGCTGGTCCTGTGTACTCCACGGCGTGGTTGGTGGCGCCGTCACTACCGATTTCGTGAATGATGTGCAAGGCTAAATCTTTGGCAGTCACGTCTTTTGTTAGGTGTCCTTCGAGACAAACTCGCATCGTCTTCGGGCGCCGCTGCCAGAGCGTCTGGGTGGCCAGCACGTGAGCAACTTCGGTGGCTCCAATCCCCATCGCCAGCGCGCCAAAGGCGCCATGGGTAGTAGTGTGAGAATCGCCGCATACAATAATCAGGCCCGGCAGCGTCAAGCCGAGTTCGGGGGCCGCGACATGCACGATGCCTCTGTCCTCATGGCCCAACCCAAAATAGGTCAGCTGGTGGCGGCGAGTGTTCACGTCCAGTAAATGAATCATGCCAGCGACCTCAGGATCATCATCAAGCCTAGTAAGGTCGGAAGGTACATAGTGGTCGGCGATGCCGAAAGTGAGCTCTGGATGAGCGATCTCACGCCCACTGCTATCGAGCTTGTCGAAGGCATGGAAGGAGCCCTCATGGACAAAATGCCGGTCGATCCAGAGTAGGTCGAAATCGTCAGCCGTGGCGACCAAGTGTTGGCGCCAAATTTTTTCGAAAAGCGTCAGGGTAGGTTGCAACATGTTGAGCCTCCGAACATAATTAAATTGCCGCACGACGGCGGTTATGTATGGCTTTGACGATGCGTGGCACGAATGACAGCAACAGCAAGGCGAGTAACGCTAGAGTGATGGGGCGGTCAGCGATGAAGCTAACGTCGCCGCTGCTGATTTGCAGACTGCGCACTAATTCCCCTTCAGCCATGCCCCCCACCAATAAGCCCACAACAGTGGCAGAAACAGGATAACCGTAGCGACGCATTAGCCAGCCGATGACACCGGTGGCCACCACTGTGATCGGTCCAACCATATTGCCAGTGATGGCATAGGAGCCGACGATCGAGAGCACCATAACGACGGGGATCATCAGCTTAAGCGATAGCTTAACAACGTAACCTGCGAGAAAGATAAACCCGGTGCCGATGAACAATAATAATAAGGCTTGACTCATGTTACCCAAGATCAGCGCGTAGACAATATCGGTATTCTCGCGAATGAACCGTGGCCCCCCGGTGATGTTGTGCATCGCGAAGGCGCCCAGTAATACGGCAGTGCCGGCGCCACCCGGCAGGCCGAGGGCGAGCAGGGTGAGCATCGAGCCACCCTCGGAACTGCTGTTAGCCGATTCGGCAGCGATTAGGCCGTCGGGATTGCCTTTACCGAATGATTCAGGCTCCTTTGAACGCTGCTTGGCTGTGGCATAGGCGGCTAGCCCGGATTTCTCATAGTGCTCCAACAACCTTCGCAGACCAAGCCTGGTAGTGCCAGATCCGAGTGGTCATGGTCGAAGTTGGCGATTATTTAGCCAGTTTCCGGCATTCAGGCA